>Ga0058701_10003005_pt1 | contig 13134 bp, 6 predicted proteins | sample AgamicOrMae_FD_97039 | JGI IMG/M metagenome (GOLD analysis project Ga0058701, IMG submission 97039) | Agave microbial communities from Guanajuato, Mexico - Or.Ma.e | ecosystem: Host-associated > Plants > Phyllosphere > Phylloplane/Leaf | place: Guanajuato, Mexico | collected 2012-06-04
AAAAATAGCTTTTAAAACCCGTTTTGAAGCTAAATTAGCATAATAAAAGCTTTTACGAAACTAGTTTCACGGTTTAAACGCCTACCTCCGTATAACGTTTACCCCCCTATAGCATTTGAAACGCTCGGTCCCTTGGAAAACGTTATAGAGAGGTTTCACTGTAGTCCCTAAAAATTCCAAGTACGGTATCTTCGTAAATTCACAGGATTTTCAATGAGAAATCGTACTGATTTGCGCTAAATAACATGGATTAGTAACAATAAACGCGAATCAATGCGGTTTTTTTCCAATTCGTAAACTTTGTAAATTTTAAGAAATTTTGAAAATTTGTGTACACAAAAAAAAGGTTTTGTCCCCTTACGAAGAAAGCACTCTTAAGTTTTTACGATTTTTCTCACGTTTGTGAAAAATCCACTCTGGCTCAACCTATCACATTGAATGTGCATTACCGAAGTACAACCGCGCAAGTTAGGATAACGTACGTTAGGTCACGTGCATTATGTTCCTCGCTTCGCTGTTCCCGGCTTGGGAGCGAACAGAGGTACTCGAGAGGTGAAAATTCCCACTTTTCGGATTCGGGATGGATAGCTTGAAAACTAGACGTAGTGATCTGCTAGCAATAGGATTACAGGAAATAAATATTTCCGCATCTTGCTGCGGCAAGTGAGCTGAGCTCGAGATAAATTCAGGTGTCGTGCGAGGAATCGGTGAAAGGCTCGTACATGTGAATTCTAGCGTCGATTGATCGTGTATTTCTGAATCACGGCGCAGCGGAGGTGGGTCGCGCTATGGTCTCCGGCCGGACGCCGCGCCGCGCCGCCCGTCTCAGTGGATGAGCACACAAAATGGCGGTGCAACAAAGCTGTCCACATCGCATACACGACAGCTCTGGAGCGGAAACGACGCGGTGAAAAAAAGAAAAGGGAACAATAAATGGAATATCGAAGGTAAATGAAGTGGATGCGGCGCGCCGTGAATGGAGAATCCAAAAGGGAAAGGGTGGATCAAACAAAATGGCGGCGGTCACGTGACTAGAAAGCAACTTATGTGTTTATTTCGTGGATAACTGATTTCGACTAGCTTAACTTTACTCAGCAACATATTTTGCCGGACGAAAAGGGAGAACGGAAATAATTTTGACAATGAATTATTAAGTCAATCTTTGTTTGCAATGCTGGACCTTCAATCTCTGTGTTCCACACCTTGATCATTGCAACTGAGGATTATCAACACCACGCAAGTTAAGTTGGCCTCAAAGGTTTGTTGGCTTGTTCCACGCTCCGTTATAGCTCTGCTCAACTGTCACCAAGACTGATGCTGCTCAGTCTCTCAATGGCAGTTAGTGTTAATGAAGCGGCATTACGCTTAGCAATCGGTAGGTTAGGTTAAGTTAAACTACGTTAAAAGCCCAGCTAACCTTGGCGATTGAAGATGGAACTCAAGAGGAAGATCCCACACCTCAAATTTAACCCACTGCCACCCAGCGATGCCGTTCGGAAACACAAAAATTTATTTTAGAGGATCTTTTTAGTTCAGTGTTGTCAAAATTTAAAAAATATTACCCCCCTGGAAACCTGTAATTTTATAATGTAGGCATTTTTCAAATCTTAACATTGCGTTATTTCGGGAAAAATCTTTCGGATTTCTCAAGCTAAATTTCACTCCAAGTACTTTGGGCTATTATGGGTTGAGGGACGACTTCTTGAAGAAGCCCTGGAGACTTTCATATGCGTTGAAGCGATATGGTGAATGGATTCTCCAGCCTCCAAAGAACGATATCAAAATAGGCAGGCGCAAGGATGGAGTGAAGATTAGGAAGAAAATTGTCAGGAGACGGATGACATATGGGGCTGAGATTCTCAAAGACATATTCTCAGAAATAATACCAGCACCTATACATGGATTACGAAATAGTTAAAGCTTCGAATGCAATGAACGACGAGGCTTCGCTCATTGTAAGGTGGAATTTCCCACATGGTGTTGTTCCACCTTTCGTCGCGAAGCGGTTGAATACATATCGAACTTTCGCTCGCGGAAACGTGCGGTCGGCGCTCGAGAAAAACTGCGTGGGAAAAACGCGTTTCCTTCACGCTCATCATTCACGCTTCATGAGCTCACCTATCACCACTTGTGCCACCCACACATACGGTGCGGCGGATCCACCAAAAAGGTGGAGAATGAAGCGGAAGCCGTAATGGCTGCTCCATGACGCCACATTTAGGTCAAATCACAATGATCCAATGACGAATGGCTTTTTATTTCAGGAAACCACAGATAACACTTTCGTGTGTTGGGAGCCAACGGTGATGCAGCGTGATTGCGTTCCTGAAAACAACGCAGATATAATATCACGCTAACCCCGACCCACCCTCTTTGCTGGATGGCTCTGAATTAAGGGCGTATATCAACCGAGAGCGCAGAGTAAAAAGGAAATTTCCACCTGTTGCCTTTCATCTTTCGTCGCCGATTACGTAAAGGACATTCCCAAGTAAAGAAGCACAAGTTGAGTGAGGGTGGAGGCCCGGATATACTAGAGGTATTTGGCAGCCATTTTGTTTCTTATGGACACATCAAATGCACTGTATCTAAAGGAGAAACTGTGGAAACAAGATGGCGGCGCCCATTGCGTTGTACCCTCAATGCCTCTTCTCTAGCATATCCAGGCCTATAAGCAAGTCAAGATGTACTTAACCTAACCCAGGGAAACTTTTAACGTATCTAATAACAGTAGTAAGTCACTTTATTTCACATACTTTTTATCGTAACCTAACCTCACTTTTACTGCGTCTTAAAGCGTGCTTACATCTTTATGTTATATTTTTGAACAAAGATGGGTAGGAATCCCTGCTTTAAAGAACTGCTCGCAACGGCACAGCGATTGTTTTCAAATTAGTGCAGATTTGTAACCTACTTTCTGAGCTAGGAATACAATCATACCGATGAAAACGATCGCTAATAAGACTCATTCGTTGAAGCAGCTATTTGCGGGAGGATACAAGACACAAGAAGGACAGCAAACCCGAGGAGATCCACACAAGATCGTTCAGGGGGGATAACGTTCATGGTGTAGCGGAGTACTTTCGTTAGCAGTGAACGCTCCAACTCAAGAAAGTCCGTATGTAAGTCAAAGTGTTACGCTGGAGTATTTTCACGGTAAGCCAAGAAATATTTTGTGTCACCCAAGCAAGCAAGCAGGCTGTCGGTCGGCCTAGAGGTGACGTAAGAGCACGCAAAGCCCGTGCCGCGATCTCCACTCATCCAGAAACATTCCTATTGCGAAATACAATCAAGATAAAGCAAGGCCGAAGCGAAGAGGCTGGCCTGGACAGCGTTTCGCTTTTTCTTGCGTCTCCTGCGCCGATGACACCAAAGCCTAAATCCCATTGTCTCTCGTAGACAATTTTGGTCAAAAATTTCGTAGTGTTAAACCACGAGCTCCTCCATCAGCTTAGTCAAGCGTTCTAGAAGTTCGTTTGCAAACTCATATTGTAATTTTCAGAGATGAGATTTCACTTCTGTTATTTAAATCGATAAGTCAAATGGGGCAGGGCCCAAGAAACATAACCTAAACTCACTTTTACTGCGTCTGGAAGCGTGCTTACATCTTTACTGAATGTTGACAATTATAAGTGGCTTCGGACTTGGCGACAGTTGCGAGGGCAGCGAGGAGCAAAACTTTCTTCGGCGAGGCAAGAAAAGGCTGTATGTGATTCAACATGTCCATCAGATGGGAGGTTTCTGACAGGAAAGCTTGCTGAGCTCATTCGGCGAAAATCGCGTTTTACATTCGCATTTTCGGGTCGTTCATTCAAATTATGAGGCAAAAGACGTTTTCAATCACTTTTAGTATCCCTCGATTACTTCCAATCGTACCTCGAAAATACAAAAATATTTTTGTTGGGCCAAAATTGAAAAAAAAAGGGGTACCCCAACTTTTTCCTTCAAAAAAAAATTAGCCCAAAAAATATTTTTGAATATTCACGTTTTTAAGATTTGAATTTTTAGGGGGAATACCAAAATGTATTAAAAGCGTCGCCGGTTGCTACATAATTTGATTGAACGCCCCAAAAACGCTTGTGATGTAAACGGCGATTTTCGCCGAGAGCTGAGTAAGCTTTCCTATCGGAACTATGCCATCTTCAACCAAATTATGGAGCAACAGGCATCGTTTTCCATCACTATAAGTATCCCTCAATAAATTTCCATCGTAATAACTTGAGAATTCAAAAATAAATTTTGACCTTTGCCTTTTATTCCAATTCTAAAGAGAGAGAGAGAGAGAGAGAGAGAGAAAAAAGCAAAACTATCTCTTACCGAGTGGAATCACAATCTTCAAACTTTAAACTCTGCTTGAGAAAACCACTTCGCGACCTGTCGTGTTATGAGTGCATTTGATGTATCTTTGATGGACAACCGTATCCAAACCAGCGCCATAATCTCTCACGTACCTCCTCTGATACCTGTAGAGTTGTGTACCCGTCTAATAGGTGATACGGCCGAACGGCGAGCCGAACGGTCAACCACGTATGTCGGCGTTTCGCACCATTCATTTTCAGAGTTTTTTTTTTTATTCTTCCATTTTTTGAAAGATGTGGTCATGGAAAAGAGAAGGCGTCGGACGTGACAGGTACCCACCGTCCGGTACTTGTACTTAGGCCCCACCTTTCCATGTAGGTGATATTACTAGCAAAATAGAAGCGGCCCACAATAGAACGTTTCCTTTCACCGTTTTTTTGTGGCTGTAACAAAAAGTATGGGGCAGCTTTGAGAGGACCGATTATTTTTTGTTGTAGCGTTTTCCGTATGGAATTATAGGAAAAGGTAACGTGTTCTAAACGCATTGCGTGTTTTTCGAGGTGAAGTGCGGGTTTACATAACGCATTTTGGATAGTAGATATCAGAGTACACCATGTACCCCAACACCTCAGCGTTATGCAATGATATGATTGGAGAGTTATGCATAAATTATCAAATGCAAACAGAAAGAGGACTTTGTGTCTTGAATCTTTTTCGGGGGGCATTCGATAGCGCCAAAAACCACAAGCGCCAACGCCGCCGCAAGCGCCAGCCCGTAACCGCCAAACGAGAAAAGTCGCAAACGCCAAAGTTCGTATGGGTTAGGTTAGGTCAAGTTAGGTTAGGTTAGGTAAGGTTAGTATTGCGGTTAAGACCTTTGGCGTTTGCGACTTTTCTCGTTTAGCGGTTACGGATTGGCGCTTGTGGTTTTTGGCGCTTATGACAGCTACCCTCTTTTTCAACCCTATGATATCTTTTTGGGTGTGGCTATTGACAGGACATGCACAAATATAGGGAGAATTGAACGCACGTAACCAACCTAATGTATTTTAGATGGGAGGTGACTTGAAAGCACGGAACCCAACCTAATACATTTTAAATGGAGCAGTCGGGTCAATAGACACTCTATTTTTTTCGATAATATTTCGTTATTCGATATATCTGGACGAAGTCAATTCGGAACGAAATTTAAGTAAGGTTTATTTAGGTGCCTTGTGCGTCGCGCTACTGTCACTCCGCTCGGTTTGGACACAACAGGTCAACACACACGAGGTAAATGATGCAACCTTAAAAATTGACAGTGTACCACAAACGCCATGTAAAAGCAAGCCTTCCCGGCCAGGTATTCACAATCACACATAGTGACGCAATCAAGATGATGAATTAGTTTCAAAAAAATGTTTCCTCTGAAAGTAAGCAGTGGGACTTCCTTTTACACGTTGATCGCTTAATTAAAAGTGATGTGGGAGCTGTGCTCGGGTCCTAAGGTAGCTCGCCTACCCGGGTACCCGGGAAGCCGACATCAGATTGATGTTGTTTGATGGTTACAGGTGTTGGAGAGCTTCTGAGATGACCTGCGCTAATTAGCTCTTAGGAGCGCAGCCTGTGTTAGCATATATAGCATCAACGAAATATGACACGGTATACATTTCCAAGAAACATTAACCTGTAGTATTTTTGACAATGACGTATTTTTCATTAAGGTCTAACAAATCATCATTCGGAAGGAGATATATCTATTTGGATAAGAACTTCAAATAATTTTCGGAATTGTTGGAGGTCTCGTTCTTGTGACAAGCAGTCTATTTTCTGTACACATATTTTATTTGAGAGAGAATGGTTTTAGTTCCATTGCATATTTTTAGTTCCGATGTTTGTCCACAAATTAATGCTTATTTGGAAATCGGTTTAGATATTTTCGCAGAGAATTCAATTGCTTTCAAATGGACTGGAAGGTGAAAAAGTTACTTCGTTGGTTTTATTTTCGGTTATTATTGCTATCTACTATTGTGATTCTTCCTTCGTCGCCAGGCCGCCTAGAACAAATTACAGAGCATCTGACCTAACCTTACATAATCAATTCAAGATTGATGCCGCTTACGTTTCTTGGGGAGTTACTGGAGGCGAGAAGTAAGCGACATTAGGCTTAACTACAGATGGGTGAAGTGATAGCAAATCATACGGCATAGGGTCCACCGAAAAATTGCCGGTTTTGGTGGGCAAGTGACAAGATAAGCGGTACGATTTTAAAATGACCGATTTCTGAAGCCGCAATAAACCCACTTTTGGGCCCAATTTCAGCAACTTATAGACTTTTGAATTAAGGACAAGATTTGTTGAATTCTACAATTATGTATATCAGAATATTTAGCTCTACTATAATTAGACTTCCTTTAAAACAAAATTAAAAATAATAATAATAAATGAAATTATAAAAGAATAATGATAAAAAGAAAGAGAATAAAAATCATTAAATTAGATCAAGACCAAATTCTAATAATTGCGAGTGTCTATTGACCCGCCTGCCCCCACATAGAATGTATTAGGTTTCGTTCCGTGAGTTTAAGTCAGCTCCCATTTATTAGAATACATTAGGTTGGATACGAGCGTCCAAGTCTCCGTATATTAATGCTTGTCGGTTAAATAGCAATATTCAATACATAAACTATCAATCTTAAAGATCTTGAAATAAGACAAAAATTACTGAGTCCAAAGTTTCTGAAACGTCACAGTCCCGACGAGGCGTAAGAACGTTTCCATATGAGAAACAGATCGTGGGGCTAATAGGAAGACAATTAGATGAGTAGGCTTAATGATTTCGCAGTCGCAGCATTTACCTGGCGCTATATGGGCAAATGTATAAAGACGCCGCCGGCGGCCTCCTTTTGTTTGTGGGTGAGTGAGTGGCTGATATTAGGTTTTTGAGAAACATTAGCGGCTGGCGCGAAGCCAAGCCGGGCTGAGCTGCCCCGTGAGAAGTCAAGAAGCTCAACGAACGGTCATTTGTCTCTGGAAGGGCCAAAGGGCGCCGCTGCAGCGCCGCCGCAGCGCTGCCGCAACGCTGCCGCCAAAGAGCTGAGATGAGCTCCTGCGGTCGGCTCAGGTGTTTCATTAATCAAAACAGGCGTGGCATATCGTTGGTGTGAAGGACGCCGCCCAGGACGAGACGGGGCCACGGCATGCTGCGGCCTGGGCCAACAGATTCCTCACAGATTAAGTCGCTTATTTAGGGGTTCAACTTTGAGTGTTTAAAATTGTCTATTTGCAGCCTTCCATCAGTTTGCGAGATCACAGTAAAAACAAAACACCTTTCAGGGAATGCTGTACGGTACCTGTTTTGAGTGTGGAACTAAAACCGCGTTAGTAAGTATTGTGATTGTTTTTCAAGATAGATCTGTGTTTAGCCACATCATTTAAAAGGTCTCGGCAAGAGCTTTTCATTGATATGGCTGAACATAGGTCTATGTTGAAAAATTACCAAAATACGTACTACCCTCGTTTTAGTTTTACAACCAAAACAGGTATAGCATTCCCCAAAACGGGGGATTTTTTTTCTGTGATTTAACAACATACAACCACATGGATTAGGCTAACTTAGGTTTGGTTGGTTTGCTGCGCTCGAAAATGGCGATATTATAAGCTTGTCGACCGTTGTAAGGTAGGTTAACTTAAGCTAGGTTTGTTTGCCTTGCGCCACGCTTCAGCTAGTGATGGAACACAAACGGTGGAAACTTCGATCTTCGAAATTTATAACGTTTCGTTTTTTATCAATATCCCCGATCACTACAGACCCGGGAATCTACTTTGATATCGTACCTCGAGGAAGAAATAACTAGCTGAAAGGAATTTGGCAAGTTGGCGGCAGATTACACGGCGGATCTTTGAGGGAGTGAAAAAGTTTAGCACGAGATAATGAGACGGTGAGGAGGCGCGGCGAGCGCTACAGAATCATGACTTGAATTTCCTGGGCCTGCGATGGGCTCGAACCGTCGAACCCATCGGAGGGAGTCGGGCTGGCCGCTCGGCCGCTCAGCACGGCGTGGTGCCGGACTGTCTGGGAAGAAGAAACAAAATGATGATGACGAACAAGAAAACTCTCAGCGGGATCAAAATAAGAGTAAGAAAGGTGATTGAGTCTGTTGAGCGGCTACTGTTGTGTTCGGGAATGGAGGGCCTTATTTACTTCTTACCGACCAGATAAACTCTTTCAAAGCTCCGTCATGCTCATCAAGATGCCGGAATTGAACCTCGCTTCCACAACGGATTTACCTCGTTATGCCATTTTTATGCCCATTTCCGTCTTCAGTGGCATTACAGTGATGACTATAATATCTGTGTCGTAAGGAATGAATACTCCCCACAGGCATTTGTATGTTGGGGGGTACACATATACCCTGCTATGGTTTGTGTACCGGGGGAGGGTAAACGATCCCTCGAGCTTGTGTATCCCCCAACCATGGGGGTAAACATATTCTAGGGATCGCGTACCCCCCACCCCGTACAAATTCCAGGAAGGGTAATCATAGGACGGAATTTCCAGATATCTATTCTTCATTGCTTTTCCTTCGGGTGTAAGGTTCCAACACAGTTATTTGGTTCTCCCTCTCGGTTCAACTCGTCTTCTTTCTTCTTCTTCTTTGAAAATTTCCTTTTGCTTCCATTCGGCACATTGTTCTCCACTCTGTCAGTTTTCTTTTTTCCTTTTTTTATATCCTGCTGCATTATCTCTTAGGGTCAATTTTTTCATGGTTCTTCTACACTCTTCGTCTTCAGGCAAACGAATTACCATTCAAAGTTTTAGTCTTCTGATTTAATCGCCACCATTTTTGTGCTGTGTTTAACTTTTCCAAGTCTTCTCCAGCTTATCAACAACGCCAATAAACCGAGAAATAAGATAAAATAAAAGTTGTCAGGAAGTTGAATAAAAAACAGAAGGACACGGGCAGCCGTCTCCCGTTTTTTTTCTGCTTTTCCTAGTTTCTTCCCGAAGCTTAGAGCCACGAGGTTGATTGATTTTGGCCTTGTTTTATCATCGAAAATCGGAGTTTGTGATTCGTACGCAGAATGTGATTTTCTTGCCATTAGAGAATGCAAAACGACGCGGTTCACTTAAGCAAAGAATTAGATGCTTCGTGTCATCTTGCAATCTGTATATATGTAATTCCTATACTTGATAATTCTCAACATTTGATACCTAAGCGAACAGCGACGAAAAAGTCAAAAACAAGAAAAATGACAACTTTGAGATTTACACACTCTAAATTCTAATTAGTGAGTCCCTGAAAATCAGTGAAAATTCATTGCATTGCAGTCGATCAACACTGATTTTTTTCAATGGTGCTACATTGACTGAAATTCAGTGAATTTCCCTGATTTCCAGATACTCTCACAGATTCAAATTTAGAGTGAGTGATGTCTGTAAACGAGTTGTTTGCACTGTTTAGTTGTTTATCACACAGGAAAAAGATTGTATTGAGTGAAAAGTTACGTCGAGCGGAGTGTAATGAAATCATTGGTGGTCGCAGACGATGTGAAAGAAAAACATGGCTGCCAATGGAGCCCAATTTTGATTACCCTTGTTCTTTTTCTTTTCTCATACAGCAGCTCTTTTGTTGTGGCGTTGATTCCAGTAGCCAGTTCCAGTGGCTGCCGGCGCCGGCCGCTTCTGCCATGTAATTACGTTTATTATAGTCGCATCATCCGCTCTTATCTGTATGCCGCAACGATACCCTCCTCTTATTTTGGCCATGATTTTCGAAAATCGACACGAGGCCAAGAGCTCGCTTATTTCAATCTCTCGAATCACGCTTTAAAAATTTTGTAGGTTATGTTGTACCATCGTTGAAAAGCCCAGCGGAGTAGCGCACTCAACCTTCCTTAGCCGAAATGAAACCTAGCTTGATACCGCTTACTTCTCCGTATCCGTTACTGGCGAGTAAACGGGTATCATGCTAGTTCACAGTGGTTCAATTTGGAGATCTATATAAGTTCATTTAGAGGAGAAGCGAACATACAACCGCATAGGTTAGGTTCGACGATTTGCCCGGGTTGGAATGTCCCATGCAATATCCATGCCGCATTATCAATTTTTGGAAAATATACAAATAGATATCCATGTGTCTATGCTACATCCATGAACCATGGATATCCATTCGAGTATTTTTAAGTGAATGGATTTTTCGGCATAGATATTACCATTGACATTGCATGGATACTTCAACCCCGGTGTGCTTCACTAAACTCGGATTCACAACGATTGGTTTAGCTGAGTATTCTGCCGGCGCGGCGATGCGTACAAACAGGTGTTGCAACTTAGAATCGAGAGTGTACATGTTCAATTTTTTGCTGTTATCTTCCATACGTTTGGTGTTTCATTCGTTATCGCAATCACATGTCGGTAATATCCCACAGAAGGACTAGACAGCTCATTTTCTCCTCAAGAGTGGCTGTTCGTCGACCCCACATTGGAAACGTTTTTCAGACGTGTTTCTCTTAAAAACACGTCGGAAAGCGATCCGTTTTCGTGTCATTTTCGAATGTCGCATGATACCTTTCTGGCGAGAATTCACGTATGAAGGGGCCCAGTGAAGCATGGAAGCTGCGGCGGCGGCGCTGCGGCGGCGGCGGCGGCGACGCGGCGCGCTCATTGGTCGAGCCGCGCGGGGAGAAGAAGAGGAGCGACGATTACCACGGAATTTCAAAATGGCGGCGCGGCACGGCGTCCGGCGATCGTCAGCTGTAGGCGGCAGTGTGACGTCATCGCTTGCATATCAATGAAAAAACCTGGTTTTGCTGATAGAAAATCTTGGATTTTGGTCCGTTTGAGCCGGTGTCTTCAAAATTGTGAAATTTTGGATAAATAATTTTACGCAGCAAAAGATAGCCTATTAACAATATCAATATGAAAATTTGAGGAAGGCTTTCGCGTTACTAAGGAGCAGATTCCAATCCAAAGACCGAGTACAGTGGAGTCTCAGTTATACGTCTCTCAGTTGTAATTCCCCCTCGTTTGTACGTCCAATTCGTAGTCTCACGCAGGATATTTTACATGGCGTTAAACGGAAGATGATTTTCACTTGTACGTCCCTCTCAGTTCTACGTCTAAATTTGTGAGTCCCAACTTGGACGTATAACCGAGATTCCACAGTAAATAAAGATAGGAAATGAGCGAATAGGCAGGGGGCTAGATACGACGGAGAGATTAGCACGCAATTGGGGCAACTTCTACGCGCGGGTAGGAAACAACAGTATAATTGCCGAGTGATTACCAAGCCCTTAGGGGTACATTCTGCTTACACTGAAGAGATTGCAATATTTTTAGTGTGAAAAGGCGCGTTTTTAATTATCGGAATGCTCCAGTTTTGGAGTGAAGAGCACATTAGCCCTGGGATCATTACCGGGCCGTAGTGTGAAGGATGGTAAAGCCATTATCATTCCAGTAGCTTACAAGGTAACGCCCGTAATATTGTCTGCTTTTATCTTTTGCCCGCTGGGAGCAAAGACTTAATTAATTGGGTCCGGGCCTCAGTCGGTCCGGGTGCGGACCGGAGCTGGGATGGGCCCGAGCTGAGATGGGCCCAAAGTTGGGCCCTGGTCCAAAAGCCGACGGGTGTTAGCATCACCCCGTCATCTTCGATCACTTCTCACAAAAATTACAGGATGTTCGAGAGAAATGCAAAAAACGCGTATGTGGGTTGGTATTAGCACCGCAGAGCTAACACTCAATTACGTTCGATTGATAAAAAAAAAACCGATCGGGTTTTGAAAGACGCAGTAAATTTGTGAGCGGAGTTTTCGAGTACGTTTTCTCGTCACAAGGCCGTGCGTAATGAGACTCGTGCACTAACCTAGTTTGAGTTTACTAAGTCGGTAATTCTGCTGCTTAATTTTCAACGGCAATGCCTGCCAAAAGGTAGGACTTTGGGCATAGCGACCGTAAGGTTAACCTAGATTAGGTTAACTTAGGTTAGGTTAACATCGGTTAGGTTAACTTAGGTTAGGTTTATTTATTTCCGTTTAACTTAGGTTAGGTTTAGTTTAACTTAGGTTAAGTTAACCTAAATTAATTTAGATGCCTGAGACTTGTTCTTCTACGTCGCTCGGCTGAGGGTCGGGAGGCGGAACATGGGCGGTAGAAAATTTCACCCTCAAAATTTTCTGTGCATACGGATTACGAGGAAATGGGAAGCTCTTAGCTCTCTTGTCTTGAGCTTTAGCTCTCTTGTCTTAGCCAGCACTACGTTGCAACTTTCGATCGAGACATATCGAGACCGTGATCGACTGTCAAGCCGAGTCGACCACTCGGCGCGGTCTGCTCGCCGCGAACGCGTTCGAGCGAAACGCCGCCGAATTGGTGTCAATTGCGCTAATGTCAATTGCGCTGCGGCGGCGGCGACACGGCGCAACGCGGTGCCGCGCCGGCGAAAGTGCAAACGCAGCCCAAGGACGAACCCCACCAACGCCACCTTGCGGAGGGGGGGGGGCTCGGGAGCGGGACGCCGGATGTCAATCGCCAATGGCCCACGAACAGACTTCATCACAATATGCGATTGTTTTCAAAGACTGGCTATTGATGTCTAAAATGCTACCTAAAATTAGAGGAATAATTTGTTCAAAAGCACTAGATGTTTGTAAGGTAGAAAAGACAGCCAATATGTTGAAAAACAAAAGTACAGCAGATAATACATAGGTAACAAAAGGTTGCACAATGCCCGTTTTTGGGTATAAGTAAAATTTGAAGTCGAAAGATATAATCTAGTTTGGTTAGTTTTTGAGGAGGCAATATCAGAGGAAAAGGGTAGGAGATTTTACTAGATTTATATTGGTCTGCCTATTAAA
>Ga0058701_10003006_pt1 | contig 13130 bp, 3 predicted proteins | sample AgamicOrMae_FD_97039 | JGI IMG/M metagenome (GOLD analysis project Ga0058701, IMG submission 97039) | Agave microbial communities from Guanajuato, Mexico - Or.Ma.e | ecosystem: Host-associated > Plants > Phyllosphere > Phylloplane/Leaf | place: Guanajuato, Mexico | collected 2012-06-04
AACTACTTTTACTGTGATCGTTGAAACTCTTTCACTTGGCTGTCTAATATTTTAGTATTAGTTTTAGTCGAAAACACAATAAAAAGATGGCTGTATAATACCTAGTTATACAATAAGGAAGCACTTGACGAAAACCTGGAAATTTCGCGGCGATCGATCAACAGTTACCGGTTCGCCGGTCGTCGTCTGACATAGAACACTGTAATGCACAACGTAATTTTTGGGAACCAGGATGGTGTTGTGCCATGCCCTAGTTAATGAAGATTGATTCCGATTAATACATGGTATGCTTGGAAATCTCTTGATAAAACCCCAAACAATGAAATTCGTGTGAAACATTATCATAGTAAGACTACAGCTCTGGTGCGTTAAAAGATGAGGCTATCAAGGGACAGCCTACATGCCATCCAACCAAGCGATAAATCCTCCTTGTCGCCTCTATATGGCGGTATAGTGTCAGGATAGGAAGGCGAAGAACGACTAAAAGCTTTAGGTATTTACAATGGGATATGGTTACATAGTGAGGTTTGAGCTGTTAAGTTGGCTGTTTGAAGTCAGTCATAAAGCCTAGGTAGTTGTAATAATTGCCATGAATACAATGACCTGGTGTGTTGAAGCTTGTCGACTCTCGTCATCGTGACCAATGGAAAGCATCGATGCATACGATCAATTATTAATTGCTGTTGCATTATGCATCGATGTGTTGCAACAATAATTATTTAGTAAATAATTTGGCGAATGGTCACGATCAGTACGCCACCCTCGCAATTAATACCCCCATGTTCGCCTAAGCGTCTTTCTCAAGCTTGATTCCGCATGTACCAACAAACATGTTGCAATCCTAAAACCAGGACATCAGGATTGCTTTCACTAATACAAAGTGACCATATTCTTGGGCCTGTATAGCCTTTAATCCTGCGTTTGGAATTGAACGGCATCCCGCTGTGATCCAATGTGATCAGAGTAAGTCCTTTAAATTTCAAGTCACCTCTTATATCATCAAGAAGATAAACTTAATAAAACATAAAGTGTCATTCACGAAAAAAAAAATCTATATATGAAAAAGATTTTTCCTTCAGGAGGTTATGCAAAACACTTTCTCCTTTCAACTATCAAGAGACAGATTTAATGCTATAGTGTTTGCTTAAAAAAATGAAAACCACGCTGTAAGTTAGTGTCATCATTAAAGGGCGAGAAAGAAACAACGCCATAGGGTTTACCATCTCATAATCGGTAGAACGAAATTACTTCGTTTGGATATTATAAAACATAGGTAATGTCTACCGGCTGAGTGTAGTCGGGGGGATGAGAGGAATAAAGAAGGAGTGATATTAAATTTAGAACTATTACCGCCAGGCACGTATGATTATTGTCTGTCGATGTTCACTAGATGAAAAAGAAACATTAACTCCAACCAATTTGAGAGCAGCACAGGATAAATGTTTCCGTGTCGCATAGGTTACGGTTACAAGACCACCAATTCTCGTATAGTTGTATCTCACCTGGTGCGGCGCAGGTTCTTGTGACCTTCCGACTACCTCAAATCGAGATAACGCACCATAGAACAGTAATAGTATTACATTCTTCTATCCCACTGCGTGTCCATGAATGAAATTCGACCGGCTTTATAGTAACGGATACTTATCAATGAAAATGTGCTATGCCCGTCTTGCACTACACATGTGTAACACATTATGCGAAACCAATGTCATCTTTTGAATACGATCGAGGTTGTCTGCACATTCATAAAGCCCGGAAATTCGTTGAAAGGTGGTCTCGGTTATCCGGTTGTAGATACCGTGATGCTAATGCGTACTAATCATCCATTCATTAATGTGCAAAGATGTCCCACGCTAATTGCTGTGGGATGACTCAAAGTGCATTATGGACAAAGTAAGCCCGGAATCACCAGCCAGTTTGGTGCCGTTTTACATCTACTTTGTATTCACGTCTTTTAGACACTTGACTGCATATATTTTGGAGCGACATTCTTGTATCTGTGCACGTACTCGAATAGAGACATTATAACTAGACTCGGAAGATCAGGACGAATCAATCAATGTTATCCTTAGCATCAAGTATATTCCTAAAATTTTAGAAACATACATTCAACAAAATAATGTATATTACATATTTTTCCTGCATTAGTCCCTAGACTAATGCAGGAAAATTTCTGACCTGAAACTTATCCCAAATCATATAAAGTAACATAAGTACTCACGAATTACAAGCGTATTGCTTGTAAAATAAAATTTTAAAAACATTTTTTAAAAAACTGTGATTGTTTATTTTTATTTTTGGAACACCAATGTCAACATTCAAGCTAATGACTCTATCTGGTTACCATTAATATTCAAAATGTCTGGCTTTAATTTTTTATAAAAAGATTTTCAAGCTTCACTCGGTGTATCCTTGAATTTTTAAGCTTGGACGTTCCAGACAAAAAACTTTTCGTATTGACTCTTTAATAAATTGGATGAACTTCGCTTAAAATACAAGTAGTCGGTGCGGCATGGCGGCGCAACGAAGCACACAATGGAGCTACCGTCTCCACAAATTGACGAGCCCCCGTAAAAAGTCTGACTTTATCGATAGTTGTTGGGCCTTCATTTGTAGGTGTCACTTTTACTATTTCTTCTCTTTTTATTCCCACTCGGCAAGACACCCCGACATAATATTCAACCGGTGTGGTCCTTTATCGGAGATTAAGCCCAGCTGGAAGAGATCTCGGGAAGCATACCGGGTAACCGGTGTGTGCCCGTGGCTTTTTCACAGGGTGACTATCGGCTAATGATTGGTTTGTCATGAGAACGTAGCAACAGTCGTAAGAGGAAGACTGACTCACCCCATAGGCCTAACCCGCCAGTCATACGGTTTTCCCATCATATCATTGCACGCGTATTTTTGCCAAACATCTTTGCAAGGGGTTAGTCCGTTAATTTTGGATCGTTCGTAATAAGCGTCATAGAATGCGTGGTCATTTTTTACCCCTCAGGTTATCTCTTCTCCATGAGGGGAAAAGCTACATTTTTCAATCGCTCACATTTTCTGGCGGATTTCAGCTATCAAAAAATCGAAGGAAAATACTTGAATATCTCAAAGAGTTTTTGGAGGTAAGGAGATAGAGAGCTTGAGTCAATTCTGAAATAAGAAACTCTATTAAATGATGCATTTATATACAATTTGACATGGAGAATGTAGAGGTTTAAGATAGCAATTATTGTGATGTTAAGTGTTTACTGTTGAAGGTACTAAAATGATACAGAAGATTTTGAGATTTTTTGGGAATAAAGGTTTTTCGTGAACTGACAATAGACACATTTTGGGCCTTGAAAATGAAAGGAACAACAGTAGCAAAACATCCGCGAATAACTTGGCAAGCTGTGTCCATAATGCGGATCATGAGGTTTACATAAAGTTACCCATCGATTTTTTCTTATTGAGAAAGTAGTTTTAATAGAAATCTGGTTTACTGAGATATCTATCCTAATCAGCGTCTCCTGTTTACAGATTTCTACATCTCGCTAAAATAAGGCAATCCTTTTTTTTCTCAGAGCAGGGAGTCTTTGAACCGATAAGCAATCAGAACAAAAGGACAGTCATAGGATCAGATCAGGGATAATTATACGTTTTGGACTTATATAATTAGTGTAGTCCCCGAGCTGATAGATCACTTCTTGTGACCGGAAGTTAGGTATGCAGGCTTGCCCTCACTGGACAGCCGATAATTAAAGTCAATCCCATCACCTGGGGAAGTATTTCTTTTGGCAGTCATACCATTCAACTGCTTGTGAGGCAAAGATGTACTCCACTCGTTTTCTCTCTGCATTGGTGGAACTCTCACCGGCGCTCAAAGTGTTCCAACCCCTAACGCGCTCTTCCATTCGATTTAAAAATAGCTATTATTTAAAGTATTGAATCAAAGTTTCAGTAAGTACGAATAGGATCTTCGTCAATACAGGATTGAATTTGTTCACAAAAGGTCAGAGCATTTGATCTTACACAAAAGGAAACGTTATGTTTAGTTCCGTAGTTATGATTCGGCTATGTGAGGTGAGCAAAGGTGCCGTTACATTTTTGTGCCACCGAGATAAGTAAGCCCCATCAGGTTTGGCGTCCGTTAAACAAGGTCAGGTGGGTTGAAAGCCTTCTGCCTCGGTCCGCTCAATGGGGAGACGGAAATCTGATTCCTCGCCGATTCACGTTCACATCAGTACAACATAATTGTGATGTTTCTCGTCACCATCGCGTTACTTGCGGAAGGGGCGTTATACACGTGTTGAAAAGACTACAGACGCGCATAATCGATTGATAGGTATCACAACAAAGATAGTGTGGGTGGTATGGGCCACCACACACGAAGCAGTGGGCCTAAAGACGTTCTCCGATAATCTTGATCACTTGTGTCTCATTCACCGCTTTTATTGTTCATTCATAAAAGAGAAGCCAATCGGATGCTGAATAGATAAGGAAAAATGATTTGTAACCAGCATTGTTAGGGGCAACCTACTGCCAATTCCCTATCGCTAAATCATACTTAATTTTTTTTCTACTTGATCATTTTTATTAATTACAATCGTTTAATGAGTAATGAAGAAGATGGCTGATAATATCTGGCCTCCTGTTTCCTTTCTTGAAGTTGTTGAAAGGTGTGAGAACTGATGCCTAGTGAGCACTCCTAAAAATAATTAATAGAAAACATTAGGAATAAACTTTTATCACGGCCCAGGATGTTCGGAAATTCTATGGAGACTCAAAGGATAAGTAATACTAAAAATGTTAACGTTGAAGAGTACCTTACCTAAAGTAGATTATGATTGACTCCCCTTGCCCGCTCCTAGCGTGCAAGGAATGACCTACGGCTGCAGCAGATTACCACATCCGAGCATCACGCACTATTTCGCTTGACATGGGATTCCCGAAACAACCTGTTTTACTGCCTTGGCCTACCTGTCATCCAGACGCATTCTCCACTTTCTCCAATACCGGTATGGCTATTGTTGTGTGCCGTTGGATCCTTTTTTTTGCCAAGAAATCCTATAAGAGTGATTACCAGTGCTGTGTTCATGGCTTGCACGGATTGATCATATCTGAAAATTGGTTCTGACCTTTTAATCTTTGGAACCCAAAACCTTTTACTTAAATCCCTCGAAGCAGGTAAATTCCGTCGAAGTCGTATCTAGTAAATGTCTATAAAGAAAGAGACAATCACCATTCCAGTCATTCACCCATAAAGAGCTGAAAATCAGGTTGGATTTGATCAACTTGATGACGTTTCTTCACATTGATATCCCCATGCGACTACGGTCAGTCCACTGAGGCATGACGCTGCGGAAGAGAGCCTTATCCTACAATCGAATTCGGTTGTCGCAAATCCGTCAAGAAATCATTTGTTGACACTTCACCCCAAGATTGTCATCTGAAGCACCTCTTGAAGCGACCATCCGCTTCCGTTTATTAGTTCTGGAGAGTCAGCGCTTCAGAAAACACGCGCGATGCTGATCTTGATGGCTCGCTCGAGTCCCGAGTCGGTGACACCGCACAATAGCTTGACCTCTTGAACTTATATAGTCAAGATCAAAAGTCCCCCTGCCTGCTGCAAATGGGCCATTCCTTTAGAAAATTGGATCTAGACTGTCTTTGAATTCTTACCTCAGCAGCACAAACTCAACACCTTTTTATAATGTGAGTTCTTAGTTGTTTTGGGTGTGAAAACGGGTGTAATAGGTATTTTGACCATTTTCCCACGATAGATTTGTGTTGTCTTACAATTCAAATAGTATCGGCGAGAGATTTCAATTGATGTGGCTACTCATAGGTTTCTTGAACAATTACCAAAATACTTATCTCCATTGGATTTTCATACCCGTAACAGGCAAGAGCTCCCTAAAACAGGTGTTTCGTATTTAGTCCGTTCGACCAGCGTTTTTATTCTACAGGTCATTGTGAGAATGCTAATACTCTCGGAATTACCAACGTCGAGTTTCATACCCCAGAAACCGAAATACCATATCGTTCACATTCCTGGTTTTTCTCATTGACTTTGACATCTTCGTTGTTTTGTAATGCTTCTCTCCATGACGCGCGATTTGACGCGCGATTTCGAACTTTCTGTCATTTCTTCACTTGTCTTCCCCTACATCTCACATAACGTAACATACACGTAATGCGTCATTCAAGGTGTGGTTATGTTAGCGATTCCGTTGCTATTCTGACATTTTGATTGATATTAGGCCTACAGCTTGATTGATAATAAAACTTGTGCTACATGGACAGCATAACCTATTCGAACCCGATCTAAAGAAAACCAACTTAACCTAACTCAATATGTCATTTAATGGGGTTGTCACCTTTCTTCACGTTCATCAAAAGATCCTTGTCAAGTAAAGTGTACAGTCAAGAGCATAAGTCGCTGACAGTGGATTTTCATCCCGCGCAAAGCCGTTGTGGCAGCCCCGCTTGGGCGTCCATGGTTAAGGTTAAAGTAGGAACATTTTGCCACATGCATTCAATCAAAACATTCAGGAAATAATCATGTATCTCGACTTTTAGTGTTTAATTTGTCAAAAACTCTAATTTTTGTCATTCTCTGCAGAACAAACACCGATGAAGTCTATTCTGTGTAAGAACATTTGGTCGAGATATAGAATGCGCGGAAAGTTCTCCAACAAGAGATCAGCTTTACTACATCCAGCTCAAATTAATCTTATCAAAATAATCGTTATCAAAATAAAGTTTTCCTAAGCTTGCATCTCAAAACTTTCCGTGTTGCTCGCAGACGTTATGAATGGAGCAATTACAGCCGCTTTCCTTTCTCGGAAATGACCTCACACTTAAAGGCCAAAGCTCTGCATAAATATGCTGTACTTGCAAGCGCAGCCACGTACGATGTAATGCAGGTTCACCTAATTCAAGGTAGAGAGACAATTTCCTGTGAACTTCGAACGGGATTTCCTCTATCTTTTATATACTCTCCCAACTCTCATGAAGGTCCCAGTTTTGTAGGTTGATTATTCAGGAATCGAAATTCTTAAGAGATGGCGTCATTAGTTCTTAATAAACTCTCACAGATTAGTGCAAACAGGTTATCGATTCTCGAGCGTGTTCCCTACAGTATTTATTACTTTTTCCCTAAAAACAAAGAACAAAACCTATCTAAAATGACAGGGCTGTCAATGGGTCATTTTTATGACAACATATCACTAACAACTCCCTTCACATTCATTTTTCGTGAATTATATCTCTTTTTGAATCATTAAATAATCTAGTTTGGCCTCATCGGATGATTATATTTTATTTGCGTGGACCGACAGGTTTCCAATGTGATCGCTAATTCATGCCCTTACGCGGACGAGTATTGCAAGTTACGCCATCCCCTCCAAGCTACCGGCTTCGAATTACCCCTCTCTTCCGGTCCGTTTTAAATCGACATGTTGAGCAATATGCATCGATTTAAACATTTTTGGTTTCTCTCCATCAGATCCAAGCGTTAAAACATAAAGACTCCACAAAAATTTTCGGGCCGAAAATTTTAGAAAAAGCTAGGTGTACCCCTTGCTTTTTTAAAAAAAAATTGGGCAAAAAACTTTTTGTTGAATTTTTACCGTTTGATAGTTTGGATTGTTTAGGGGGAACTAAAAATGATGTTTACCGTCGCCGGCTGCTCATTTCGTCTACTTATCGCGACAAAAAGTGAAATATAGAATGTGCGCCTTTTCCTCCAACCTCCCAGCCGCAAACTGGCTCCTTTTCTGGTCCGTTCAAAATTGAGAAATGGAGCAACACACATTGCGATTTTCATCATTTTTGGCTTTCTTTCATAAGATCCAATCGTCAAATCAAAAAGATTCCATATAATAAAAAAATAGACGTACAGTATCGGTGATATTGTTAACCTACCTGTCCTGAAGCAAAGTAACAGAAGGGTTTCGAGAACCAAGAATATCATTCCAGCAATGCCATTGTGAATGATCGTGCGGACCATCGACAAGTCCCTTTCAAGAGAACGACTTGAAATCCTTCGATCGGTTCGATGAGATTCATTCATTCCAAATTGAGATATTTGGCAAAATGGAATACACTTGGGAAATTATTGAGCAAGACGCCCTTTCACAGCATGATATACCATAAGTCTTTTGTTGAGTTAACACAGCGATCAATTGAACACCTAGGGGGAAAAAAGATGCAGACAATGGCCAGAAACGCCCCATCAAAAAAGCACCTTGACGACAGCCGTATCATCGTCGATAGCAGCAGGGGATCGCTTCGCTACTGCATCACAAATATCGTCATTATTTTCTCATAAAATACCGGCCATACAACTTCTGCCCAAATGGGCGTTTGTCCCAGAGACTCGCGCTAAAACGGATCAAAAGATGGCCGATTCGCGCTTTTGCAGTCTGAAGACTATTCTGAACTGCTTTAACCAACTTATCGTCACCCAGCCGGATGATGCTAACCTTCCGGGGTTATTGGTACGCTACCCGCCGCTCAATTCAAATCAGATTTTATTCTGAATAAGCTGATTATAGCTTACTTCAAAACGTTGAGAAGCCTTATTTTCTGCGAGGTGTCTGTGAACATCAGTTCGTTTTCACCGTCCGAACGTTTTTCTATTAATAAGTAAAAATCGGTCACTCAGAAAATCTCATCATATTCACAAGAATACAGTTATGCGTTTTCCAACATTCAGTGGTCTTTACGTTCACCATCGGAAACTTTGCTGGGGGAGAAAACTTTTTTCCTTGTGGATAGCTACTCCAGCACTGTAAGGGAAATATACGACGCTTAAAAGTTGAATCTAACCCTCCTTACATTTGGGTTGATCACTTTTCCTCCCTAAGAAAGGGTTAGGTAAACATAAGGAAAATGATGCGTCGTTACGGTAGCTAAACGCTATCGGCTTTGTGAGGCGCCAACAATGGTGAAAGCGGGAGGGGTGGCTCAATGGGCGGAAATGGGGCCCATAGCGCTCCTCTCATAACTTAATGGGGTCCATTTTCTTGGGTGTGTCTCATAGCAGATTCAACGTTGCATGTCTAACAAATAAATTATGGAAACGCTCCGTTGTCAAGCCGCAACAATGCTTCGCTTCGTAAAGCGCCCTCCGAAAAGCTACCATTGTTTATCTTCAAACGGTTCCTTCGAATTTTTCGTTCATCAAATCGACTGACCAAAGGCGTCTCGGGATGGTTCAGGTGGTTCGGTCGAACAATCTTTTCAAAGTGCATCCCCTGCGATGGATGGGCCTGCTTCGAATGGTTCGAAGTCTTCTGGAGATTCTGCAAACTATCAGGAAGTCAAAAGAAGTTAAAAATGAAGTCATTAGTACATATGCGCATCCTCAGCTGAGTACGAACTGTTGAAATACGTTCTGTCCCTATCGGTAAGGTAGCAACATGTACAAACCCTAAGGGATGGATAGCTACTAAAGAGTCTTGAACAACATTTTCGCCAATCAGTGATCGCCGCAGTGAACAGCAATTCCAAGTCTATGATATTGTCCCCTTTACAAAGCTAATTGTTAAAAGTAATCTGGGCTCGTCCCACCCGATGAACTATCGGTCCATTAATCACTGCTGAAATACCGCACCCTTTGATTAACACGCATTATCATTTATGCGCACCGAGTTTTATTCAAATTCAATCGTAATTAAAAGTGGGCAGCAGTAGCGGCGTTTTTTATCAAAGACGACATCTTCGAAACGTCTCAATGGTTTCTCTTCATTTTAAATTTATTTATTTACCGGACGCGCTTCGCACCTCTTTGGCGTTTACATCTTCCGATCTTATCTGACTGCACTAATTATGCGCCCTCGCCGCTTCATTAGCACACGAAAATGGCTTAAAAATAGAACGCAAGTTTGTCATTACCTGTAATCTTTGTTTCACACACGAATTCGAAAAGAGCAGCTCAACCCACCTCCAGGCATGACGGAGCATTTGAAAATCTGTTTTTCTATTGTTTGATTGTTGCCGACTGCAACAATGATGTATGTGTACAATGCTGCGTGTTTAGGTCACTGATGTCAACACGTTCTTCACCTCGCTTTAAAATGTCCGATTCGCTGATCAGACCTGCCTTGGTTTGCCTTTTGCGTGTACAAATCAATGCCGGGTTTCTCTTCATTTTGGTGTATTTGCTCTTTTAAGGAGTGAAACTTGTTTTCGTCTAAAACTTCAAAGATAAAGCTCAAGAGTGAACGTGTTTTCCTTATCACATACTATTTTATCTCTAATCATAACAGAAACGTCTCTGTAATGCTCACAATCAGTCCATCTTCAAACAATGTACTTTCGCACGAACTTTTTTGATATTTTGCGTCGCAAAAGTTAGTTTAGAGTCTCTTCAGATGTATGGTCGTATTTTTTGTTATTATTTTAAGGACATGAAAAGTTGGCATCGCAAGATTTTGAAAGAAATATCTTTTTTTAGGGTAGTCTTTACCACTTATCCTCACCGAACATGCCGACAAGTTCAGTACCTCCAAGCAATGCTATAGCTAATCGGAGTGCTGTAGGGTGGTAAGTCCTAAAGTCCAGTGCTGCACTGTCGTAACTCATGGCTCTCCTCCAAGACCCGTACAACTGCCAAAAATAGGAAAGGGGGGCATTTCGGTGGGTTGTGGCCGTATGCTAGATTTTAAATGCATTGCTGAATTGTATTTTACTTCGAAAATATGATATAACAATACTGAAAATAAGACAAAAATCGACCCTCTCCCCCTTCAGGCATTACGTAATTTATGAATGCCCCCCTCTCCATCAGGTTAGCCAAATCAATCCCCTCAAGCAGAATTCTTCCATCTTTGGTCCGTGTCTATAAATGCCACCGTAACTTGAAGGCCACCATGGCTCTGATTGGCTGAAGCCTCGCTGCTGCGTTGTGATTGGTCCGAAAGCCATTTCCGGCGCTGTATGATAAACGTTTCCGGTCTGTGCGCCATTTTTGACGACATGTTGGTAAATGCGGTTGCAATGACGTCAATGTTTGATGTTTGTCGACGCCCCTTCCGGACAAATCCCAGCTCTCTTTTCACTTGTCCACTCGTCATTTGCATTTCAGGACATTGTTGCCGATTCCAAAACATCTGAAGTTCGAATCTACACAAACAACCATTTGGTCAGTGAAGCATACAAATCATTTCGATCCTGAACTACCCCAGATCACAATCTCCCACTCCTACAGAATTCGCACGGAGGAAGAAGTATCTATGTGGTCTGAAGAAGATGGCACTTGCGAGAGCATTCATCCATAAGAAATGATTTTGAACAGAACAGGAGGGTGACCAAGATTCCTAAGTAACCAAGTAAGTTACTGCCCGAAGGAAACCTTCGTCCATAAATTGATATGGTGATGACAGATTAGGTTATGACAATGTTAAGTTATATTGTATGGGACTATTACAACGCACTCCTAACTCCTTAAAATCGGTAGCGATACTGACCACCATTTATTTTCTCGCTATCGTGCCATGAATACAGTTCTATTTATACAGGATATTCTTCGTTCGGTTGATTTTGCCTCTTTAGTATGCGGATAGATTGCAGAAGCCATCCTGCTGATGTTCAACCAGTATCTCCTCCCCCCAAGTCGAAACTTTGCAAGTCTCGAAAGGGTACTTTCAATTTAGACTCTTTTGGAAGGTACTTTGTTTTTGATGATGCGGAAGCAGATACATCTATTCCATTCTTAGAAAATGATCTCGAAGTGTAAATGAGCCAAGATGTGAAGAGTAGAGCTAGCAATCTTCGCCCGCGGCACGTAGGCGCCTGTGTAGGGTGACGCGTCACCAGAGCCGCTGCGCCACGCCGATTTCAATTTCCAACCTACACTCTGCAGACTGAACACATACGCAAGGACATAAAGGATCTTCGCAAAAGCAATCTCGATTATCTTCAGCCAGCAAAAATATCCCTCAGCTCCTAAACGCTGACATCAAAGTATCTCTCTGCATTGTGGCTCGTCCCTTAGGGCCAAGGACATTTAGTGCCAACATTGACTCTCCGCAAATGAACTCTTGTCCTAAGGCCAGAAAAGGTCCAGGCGCTCCAAAACCGATCCAATTTAATGCCCTCGAGTTCACCAAGGTGTCGGTATAAGATTCAGTATCCCTGTCATAAATTTGGTATATTATGAGATACTAAACGAGGTCCAACACATTACGCCGCTTAATGAAGTGAATCTAATAAAGCTGTCTGGTTAAAATCGAAACGCCAGAGGCTCTCTTCGTTGAGGCTCTACCAGAGGGTGTACGTTACAACCGCTTAACTCATTCTGTGCGTTAAATAAAACCCTCTTGATTAAAGCGAATTAGAGAACCAATTTTGAAGCTATTTTATGAGGCATATTCGCAATAATGGCTGCATGAGTCTCTAGTTTTTTCTGCTCGCGAAGATGAGTCATCCCAGATCTATGTTTGACGCCAGATAGAAAAGTATCGTCCTCGAATGATAAATAAACAAGTTGATGTGACCTGAGTTTCGCATCGAGATCACATATCCACTGAGGTGTTTCTTAATGATGCCAATCACGAACATGACACCCGCTTTCTTCATGACATCTGCGGTGTCATCCACTGACATGCAGTCTACACCGATCATTTTTCTTCCCTGTGGTCTGATCTTCCTTGTTGAAGAACATTTTGGAAAAGTTTTTTTTTTTTATTCCTGAATCATCAGCGCGCTGGCAAATCCAAAAACTCTTTTCCTAATTTGGTAGACTTAAGGGCTGGCGGTTCGAACGTTTATTACCATTCACATACTCAAGTTAAGGAAAGGGAATGTCTTCTGCTAGCACTTTAAATGCTTTGGAGTAGTCGAGAGTAGTTCTAATTTTTACTTCTTTACGACGACGACCGTCATTTTTTAAAAATGAAATTACAAGTTGATAATAATATCACTGACGCGCAAGCCTACCCTTTTCCGTTTACTTCCATGAACCAAACAGAAGTATTGGCATCGTGCAAAAAAAATCGAATTAGAGCGATGAGACCGGATTTGGGATGTATAGGGAAACGAATATTATGCAAGCCGCATAATCGCATAATCTTTCCAAATCACTCCTGGAAGCGTTTTAAGTCGTTTCCATGCATTTCCACCAAAAATTAGCTAAAATTAAGTCCGCATAA
>Ga0058701_10003007_pt1 | contig 13127 bp, 7 predicted proteins | sample AgamicOrMae_FD_97039 | JGI IMG/M metagenome (GOLD analysis project Ga0058701, IMG submission 97039) | Agave microbial communities from Guanajuato, Mexico - Or.Ma.e | ecosystem: Host-associated > Plants > Phyllosphere > Phylloplane/Leaf | place: Guanajuato, Mexico | collected 2012-06-04
ATATATATATATATATATATATATATATATATATATATATATATATATTCAGTACGGTAGAAACGCTAAAAGTAACAACTAGCCTTTTGTTCGGAACTGACTAAAAGCTTTCTTGTGTTATTTTCTTATAAGATAAAGTAAAATGACACGCGTTACTCGACGATAAATCTTGGTGTTTCGCATTTGACCATATTTTTTTCCGATTGTAGTCTTTTTGAATGAGGCGGGTAAAGCTATTATTTGATAACTTATGAGGCTCAATGCGAAATAACATCAGAATCTTTGGACTGAAGGAATTGGAAAACAAGTCAAGCTCATAACAAGTTTTTTGTTGTCAGTCCAGAATGACGATGAAAAGGCAGTTTTTAGATTGACTCATCCCGAAAACTCCACCCAACATTCCTCATCCTTAACTAACGACTTACATCATCTTTTTTATTTTATTTTTTTATTTATTTATTTTTTAATCTGAGGTGTAAAAGCTCCTGCACCTCTGAAGGAGAGGAGGTTTCTGCGAATTTCGCTAAGTCCTCTAGGATTCTGTCTCGCAGACGTAAAGGAAAAATGGCAGTCCGCATTGGATTGTATTTTCCGTTTTATGTACTGCAGCCATCGAATCCCCATCTTACGACAACGGATATTTCCCTCCATCTTGCGCACTGTCAAGCTCGAAGGTTGCAATTCCTTTGAGTTCTATCTTGCGTCAAGCCAACCGAAGCGAAGCATAGGGTACACAATCTTTGTAAACGCAATGGAAGCTAGTCTCCCGGATCTAGCTGTCCCTGCTGCTGTTTTCGCAAGGATAGCCGCGCTTTTTTTATCCGTAAGAAATCTTACGGATACCCGTGGAGGGACTGATAACTAAACGAGGATATCCGCACTAACAGGGATTATTCGACCCGGATATCTGGGGATAAGCGCGGATACCTGCGGACGCTCAGACAATTGGACATCGATATCCGCACGGATATCCGTATACGGGTGTGGTACCGGACAGTTCAACCCGGGTTCGTCAAACCTCAGGTTAACTTACGTTACATTAGGCTAACCTACACTAGGTTAACATACGTTTTAAGGATAACCTTCATGAAGGTTTTGGTTATTTACGTTAGGTTAGGTTAAAATACCTTACGTTAGGGTATTTTACGTTAGATTAGGTTAACCTACCTTACGTTTGGGTAATTTACGTTCGGTTAGGTAAGGTTACTCAGATTAGATAAGTTCAGGTGTTCATGTGCCTCGCTGCGCTTATGGGTACGCGGTGAAAGGTAGAAGACTTGTTAGGAATTGCAACTTTTCAAATGGACCATATCTCATCCCACCCCATGAGTCATCGTTTCCTGTGCAAGGAGGAAGTTGCAGACAGCCGCAGATGGTGTGGCGGACATTCTAACCCGACATCCAGATCCTCAGGGGCTCTTCGCGCATCTCCCAATTTTAGCTGTCTCTATAAACCTCCTTCCTCAGTTATCACTTCTGGTGGCGCGCAAACATAACCTTTCATTGTAATGTGTTCATAGACGAATGTCTCTTATCGACTTTTAATGTTGGTATCGATAATCGATACTCTCACGTAACTGTTCAGTGTGTTTGGCACCCCGTAGTCCGTAAGATCCAACAGGCTGTTTTCTCCTCGTATGCACGCTTGCCTCACTCAGCCAACACGCTTATCGCTTGCTATCTCCAAAGAGAACGTAACGGCGGAACTTCGAAGTTCTGGTTACGTTCTCTGAGCTTTTTACGTAGACGCATGTAGTGGAACCGATAACGGGTGAGAATTTCATCAAAAATCATTCCTCATCAACAACGTGAGTATTCTACGTCGATCTAACGACCTTTCACTGCTGCACCGGTAATTCATGAGTCATGTGCAGTACAAAAAGCTTACGAATAACAACGTAGAAGCGCTGGGCGGTGACCGTTCACAGTAAAAATAAAACCCGGTTTTTGGGAATGCTTTATCTGTTTTGGGTGTGAAACCAAAACGAAGGTGTTACTTATTTTGGTTATTTTTCCTGATAGGCCTTGTTCAGCGACATCATTCCAAATGTCTCGGCGAGAGCTTTCCATTCATGTGGCTGAACATAGGTCTATCTTGAAAAATTACCAAAATACGCACTACCCCCGTTTTAGTTTCATACCCAAAACACTTACAGCCTTCCCCAAAACGGTGGTTTTGTTTTTACTTTGTTTCATTCATTTGCACGAGTAACAAGAGACCAAAAAACACCGATCTTACTACGGCATAGGGGTAAGATTTTCATTGAAGGATACTGCTGTCTAATTTTTTTTTTTTTAGAAATGTATTGTTTTATCAGTTTCTTCCTGTGATATCTGTGATTCCAAGCAAAAATGATTTTTTTGCGTCCTTTGGTTTGTAAACGCCCGAAACATGGTTAACAGTAAACTCAATCTTCTTTGAATGTCTCCTCCACAATTTAAATTTTAGAGCCTTATCTGTTGTACCTTTGCTGCCAAGCTGAGTTGATTCCCAGCGACGCGTTAGACACGTGATCTATCACATAGGTTGAACCTGTCGCCGAATGCCGTTTTGTCTGTCACGCGAATTTCCGTTTCCCTGGTCAATCAGAACAGTATGAAAAATTTAGAGTACAATCGCTTATTGACGTCGGAATTTTTCATACAGTTCTAAATTACTAAGGAAACGGAAATTCGCTGACGGGTATTTACTATTTGTGTTCAATTCTTGGCAGTATTAATGAAAATGCGGTTTAATCGTAGGGTATCAAACAAGTTTCCATGGGTGCCAAATGCATACCAAATTTCTTTACCCTTTGAGTACATCGATGCACGTTTAAACGGCACTGCATGTTGTGCTTTCTGCGTGTTTATAGTCTAGTTAGTTTATCGTAAGCATGCTTATTGATGGCGTTGAAGCTACCGGCAATCGCGCAGCTAAGCAAGCAGTGGCTTGCATTCATGGCTTTGGAAATGATCCTACCCTGTCTAAAAAAAAATCTGCCAAGAAAGCAGCCTGTATGGCAAACGTGTATATATAAGCCAGTTTGGTAAATTTCGTATTTATTTGATACAACGAATAGATAACTTTCATTTTGTTCCTTTTAGTTTTAGGGGCCCATTAACGTTCGCATTTCCAGACACTCACAATCAGGAGGGAAACTCACATCTGTGGACTTATATTTATAGTCAGTTCTATTCGCACGCCCATGTTAATACAAGGGAGACTTGAACGCCCAGAAACCAACATAATGCATTTTGAATAGGAGGTAACTTGAACGCACGGCAACCCACCGAATACATTTTAAATGGGGCAGCGTGTGAATAGTCACTTCGTAAATTTATTTTTAAGAGAGTTATTATTTTTTTGTGTTTGCTTATAGCACTCTGTCTCACACTCGTCGTTTACACACAGATTATGATAAATAATTAATTCATAATTAATAAGCTAATCAAAGTATTTTGATTCAAAATTAATTCTTGATTATTTAATACTTCGGTCCCAGACGTTATACCCTTTAAGATTCTACGATTTCTGGTCTATTCTGCACTAAAATTTTGAGGGAAAAAAAATAAAATTAACGGTATGGATTTTCTTCCGCTTGTGATTCAACTTCCGTAACGGAGAGAGACAAGGCTAACTTAACCTAGGTTAAACTAACCTAGTGGTCGCTGCGCCCGGTGACATTTGCTTCTCACGGGTGGGAAGAGGTAGAAAATTCTACCTTTCAAATTTACAGTGTGGTTTGTCCGGCCTTCTCCTTGTGTATCCCTGTCTATCCTTGTCTGTCTGTCCGTCCACCTGTGCGGGTGTTCCATTTTCTGACTAACATAAGCTTGCGTAAATGTTATCCGAAATCTTGTTTTAAAAAGAAATCTAAATAGTCAATCAGTCACAATCCTTTGGTTCCGAGGGTTCCGAAACAGATGAAGCCATTAAATAGATAAACAAAGGATCGACATCAAATCGACGTCGAATAATGTCACTACCATTAATCTCGAACCTTACTTCAACGTTGATTGGACGTCGAATCAAAATTTTTGGCATGGTTCACCGGACGAAATAAAAAATTTTGAAAACTGGCACTTTACAATCCGTTTTCTGCCAAACTCGTCAAAATAACCATATCGAATAGATTCTAAATATTTAATGACATTACACTGTATATATCATGGAGCGCGCTCTAAAATAAATTAAAATAATTCCATTAATCCGTCGTATATATTGTGACATCTCTTTCTCTATGTTTCCCCAGTTTATCAGCAGTATTATTAGACGGGTAGCTATCATAAAGGCCAAACTTCAAATCCGCCAACGCCGCTACCAACCTAACCTACCCTAACCTTACCTTACCTAACCTTTGACATTGGCGTTTATGATTATTGGCGCTTATGGATATTCGCGGATACGGCGTCGGCGGTTTTGAAATTTGGCGTTTGTGGGTACTGCCCTAATTAGACAAAAATGCCCCAGTTGGGGACAGTATATTTGATTTTTTTAAATCTGTAAATAATAATTTCGGCACGTATCACAGCTTTATACCAAATGTATACTTAATTGAGTTGCTTGTAAATAGCTATTGTAGCTCAAGTACCCTATCTGACTTGATTATATACTAAAATATGCAGTAGCAATCTAAACTGAGGGACACTTGTTGAGTTTCACAGCGACTTACTTGAGTACACGCTACAACACCAAGTCGTTGCAAAAGATGTTAGATTTCCCCGTGCAAGTGCACCGTCGTAAAATACAAAGAAGTCGCTCAAGTTTTTTTTCTTATTGTTTGTAGAAAGGAAAACGTCGCAAATTAAGTATGCACAGACTTGTGTAGTTTTATGTACCGCAAATTATAAACGAAGTGTGTGTACATACATTATGAAAGTATATCAGATGTTCACATTACGTCCCTAACTCAAATGCACTTAATATTGACATTAAACTTACAAGTTTAAATAATACACGTGGATTATTTAGATCGCTCGTAATTTAAGAACATCATTCTAAACACTTAAAGACATTGTAGTACGTCCGAGTTTTTACTTCTCCGGATAAATCGCGCGACGCCGAGACAGTCACTGCTCTGGTAGGCAACCCGCGCTGCTTAGTAAATAAATGCGAATATGGATTGACGCTGTCACATTGCCTCCTTCAAACGCAGTTGGACTTTGCAAGTCTCCTTAGTTTGAGAGGATAGGTTCATCGGATAGGCAACCGTCGTTACCTATTTGAAGCGCGGGTTGCCTAACAAAGATGGTCTCGGCTTTTTCGACAGTCACAATGCCAATAAATTGAATCATCCAAAAGTTTCTTCATTTTACAATTAGAGTAATTAAAAACGCTCTTAACTGTGGTTTCGGTTCTTAAACATTTGCTGTAAGAACGCGCGTATCGGGACTTTAAAGAAAATAAACGCTAAAAAATAGGTAACGTAACTTATAATCGTAGGTCTGTAACCCCTTGCACCTTGATCACCAATTGCTTTGTTAATAAATGCTTGCAAACAAAATCGTTAACTTTAGACGTAAGCAACCAGGCTCAAATCCAGTAAAGCATTCACATTTTTGTGGAGATATGTTGAGGTTTTGTAAATCTCTAAATAAATTAAGAGGTTATTTTAAACTTTTTTCGAGATGATTGGCTGTTCTTCACTCACTGCAAGTAATTTTTGTTCGTCGAAATATATTTTTAATGTATACTAAGGAGTATTTGGGCCTCATCTTTTGCTCAAACTTAATTTTTCCCTCATTTCCATACACTTCTGAAAATATTTAGAAAAAATGCAAATAAATATTTTAAAAACATAAGTATCTTCCTAAAATACAACATTTTGAAGTATTCGGCTTGCACAAACCGAAACGATCCTTCCAAAGATAAAACGATCCAGCATAAGGGCATGTTTCGAAAATTAATCAAGTAAAAGTGTACGTTTTAAAAATCGATCAGCTCCCATGTATAAGAATAGCAGTTGATCGATTTTTGAATCGAACAAGTTCATTTGATCGATTTTTGAAACACATATTTTTTGTTGATCGATTTTAGATTGGAAGGATCGCAAACATGTCTTTTATGCAAGAGTCGATCGGAGGGTTGGATTGATCTCGATTGCGCAAAATGTACCCAATCTACTAGAATTTAGGAAAGGTATTGTTTTTTTCTAACAGCGAACTGCGAACACATACGCTCTTGACAAGAAGCTGCATTTCAACGTCGTGAGCCGAGAGGGCATCCGCACACTGACGGTTGACGGCAACGGCGTCAACGCCACTGTGATTCATCCCGACATTGTCACGACCAATGGATACATCCATGTTATTGACCGAGTTCTCGGAATCGCGAGCCACACCGTCGGTGAAAAACTCGCCAGCGATCCGCACCTCTCGTGAGTACAACTCGTTTGGAAAATGAAGCTTACAGTCAATTTTGAGGTCAGTTTAGGTTGACCTAATTAAGGTTTGCCTCTAATCTACCGTGATCTAGACAAAATGAACCCAATCTAGGTCGACCTATAATCTAGGTTAACATAGTTTCAAGGTTGACCTAATATTGAGGTTTACCTAATCTAGGTTGACCTAATAGCGAGGTTTACCTAATCTAGGTTGACCTAATATCTAGGTTAAACTAGTATCAAGGCTGACCTAAAATCTAGATTTACCTATTCTCCAGGTTGACCTAATATCAAGGTTGACCTAATCTAGGTTGATCTATAATGTAGGCTCCATCTGTATATAGGTTGACCTAATGTAGGTTGACCTGGATTAAACTAGTATCAAGGTTTACGTAATATACAGGTTCACCTAATATCTAGGTTAACCTACTGTCTTGATTGCCCTATTCTTATCTAATTTGCCTTAGTCTAGGTTAACCTAATCAAGGTTAACGTAAGTGAGGTTAAGCTAATCTAGGGTAGCCCAGACGGGTTTACGTCGTTGTCCCGTTTCATCCAACAAAAGGCCGTTCTAGGCCCTACGTAAATAGTTTCTCAAGGGAAAAAAATTATGTAATTCAGGTATTTTAGTAAATATACATCAACTATTCCCTAATCAAGAATTAAGACAATTTCAAAACATCAAATAACGAACTTCTAAGCCGAATGGGTAGATCTATTTTTTACCGTTGCCTGGAAATGAATCGGTGTAATAATGATATTTGAATTAAATGTCTGACTAGGGTGGATAGTAGGAAGTATGGGATGCTATCTTTCAAGCTGAAAGTGTACGGATTCTAACGATTTTTATCAAACAGGAAAACCAATCGATTAGGAGAGTACGACATCAACCAGAGACTAAAGGTTGACTCGAACCACACTCGATTCACATACTTCGTCCCCCGCGATGCAGCTTGGGACACCGCAGAGATCGAATTCCCGTCGGCTATAAAGAAGATCTTCATGCCCAAGTACAACTACTTCGTAAGTGCTGCCAACATGAGAATCGCTGAACCGTGTTTTATTCGTCGAGAGTAACGACTTTGTAAATCCCTCACAGGCCACCCGTATTCTAGAGAGACATCTTGTCCAGTCCAACCGGGTGTTTACCATTGCGGATATCAAGAGGATGAATGGTATCCACAAAGAACCCGCAGTGCTACCAACTCCCCGAGATATTCTAAAAATTTTGGTCAAGGAGAAGGCAAACGGTGAGTCTTCCATGCGGAACTTTTAGCTCCTGCAACAAGCCAAAACCAAGATCGCACTCTTTACGTTTTTGAGTCAGAACTAGGCATTGTGAGCCACAAAAGTCATGACCTCTGCTATAAGAAATACATCAGGATCGTGACTTTTGTGCTCCAATGTATTAATCAGATTTACCACCCCATCAAAGCACACAGAGTATACATATTGTGAGAGGTGTGTGAATATTTGAATTGCGTGTTTTAGGCGCGGTTTACATCGTATGGAACAACCGGGAGATTCAAGTCCACCAGCCGGACGTGGAATGCACCAACGGCATCATCCACATCCTGGACAGAGTCCTCATGACCGAAAGTGATATTAGCATCAATGGTGCGACCTCCTTTTTCACACCCGTCCTTTCACACGTCGTCATGCTCCTCGCCGTCAAGTGGCTTCTCTAAGAGTTCCAGAGTGCTTAAAAGTGTGAGTGACTATTAATTTATTTATTTCGCGGAGGACAGGAGTGCGAACGAATTAGCGACGGCAGTCGGGGAAGGAGTGGAAAACCGAGCTGTGCCTTCACGAGCCACACAGAATCTAAACGATCGATTACCTCTTGTGACTAAAGTTAACTCCTTTAAGCCCGTCACCAAATTCGATAGATCGATATTAATCGATTCTTGACACGGAGCCTTGCGTAGATAATCCTTGGAATCACGCGTATACTGCCGAATTGAGTCAGTTTTTGCTGTCCCGAAAGAAGTCAGGGGAAGGAAGAACAAAAAAGACCACACTCACCATCACAGAATGCTACTTTTCCTAAGTGTTCCAGGTCTTGTGTAGTGAACGTGTGCAACTATTGTAAGTCAAGAGAATCTTGCCTTGATTCGTTTCTTAGCTCTTTTACAATGTTGGGAACTTGTTCTACATTCCATCACAGTTTCAAGCTATCAAACCTCAGGGACTCGAACCATTCCGCAGTGAGCAATTCGTAAGAACACGTCAATTCGAAGAAGGAATCTTCCACCCCTTGTGCTCCACCTTTCGGGGTGGACCACAGAGGTGGATATTCCAGTAGCGCGAAGTGTGTCGTCACTGCCACTGGCCCAGAGGTAGCTCAGACAATAAAGAACAGCCACTATTTGGGAAAAACTTATCATAAGACTAAGGAAATGGCTGTGAGAATTGATGGAGAGGTCGGAGAATGTCTGCAATTCTTTCAATTAAATTCGAAGGAAAAGCGTTCTTTCAAAAGACGCGACAATACATCATCTCCAAGACATATGACAAGAGAAGGTTAGGAACTTTGGTCAGGACTGCTCCTTCTTGCCCAGGATACGGAAGTTTTAGGAGCAGGCAACCAATCCCGGAAATGCAATTCCCACGACACCGGTACGAGCTGAATTGTCACTGTAAATAGCATTTCAGGTATATTTTTCTCTGTAAATGTGAAAGCATTTTCGACATTGAGAGACGTATGTTTAGTTGTATGATTGGTTCCGAAGCAGACTTGGGTGTATGACTCGATCTCAGATGTCGTGTAAAACTGAAGAGGTTTTGTACATAGGGAAAAACTGATATTTTGGAAAATTTCCTAAGAGAGCTGTTTGTGTAATATAATGTATTTTTATTTCACGTGCGGATCTTTTGTGTATAAGACTAGAGCTTGCGTGATGTTGCCGCCCTATGTTTATTATTTGTGCCTAGGGGAGATTATCATGCAATGGGGTCTGATCCATTCCAATTTTTGGGTGCTTTAATCGTAAACCTTGCATTTGTAGGTAGCCTCGCTGTGGTCGGAAGGTTTCTCAGATGTTATCCTGTGGTTACTCAGTGATGGAGAATTCTTCTCCTTTAGGAGTGACTATGGATAATATCTAGGCGTTTCGTTCTCTTAAAAATTCGAGAAAAAAACTTTGCCCCTTCCACGAATATCTAGGGCGTTCCGCACGAGCAAGAAAGCACCACAACTTTATTTTTGTATTCAAGTGAACTCCTTCTCGCGCTTCTCAGCAGTACGATGAACTCTAGAAGGCATTAAGTCAAAGGCGGGAAAGTCTGTTGCCCGCCCGCTATTTTAATGTGTCCTGGATGTGCGATCCCTTAAGGATTTCTCTAGGAAAAGCCTTCTACTAGCTAGTCCTCGCTTCGCGAGAACATTTTTTTATAGCTATCTTAATGGAAATGGAATTAAGGGGGTGACCATTACATTTTTGCCTGTATTTTTTTTCATTGTTGGTTCGACGTACACCCTCGATCGACACAAACCTCTTAGCTTGAAATTCGGCGTTTTTCTTGTGCGTTTAACGCCTTAACTTTTTTAAGTTAGCGATATTTTAGCCTAGAAAATGTTTTTGTTTAAATCTGCGGTTCGGCTAAAAAGTCTGTGTGTACACGCTGTTACGTAATTCTGGCAACATTATATTGAAGATATTGCTGACGATTACTTTGTAACAATCCAGAACTCTGTCTATTGTACTGGAAAAGTCAGTATCTATTTTCTCGTCAACGGAAATCTTGCTAGTCTATAGAAACAATTATCTTCCAGGATCGTGGTCCACTGTACCGCCCCTTTGACGCAGATTTCAGCGCGCTATTTTTGAAATTTACTTTGTACGAAGCGAAAGATGAAAAGTAACCACCTGGCATTTCCTTCTTTTATTTACTATTTGTCGGGTGAAAAGTCGACGGTCTTAACGACAAATCGGCTTGGCGGGTGAAGAATTACATGCGAAAATTTACGGTACGTGTTTTTTTCGGTGTTCTTTAAGGATGTGCTATTTCAGTTATCCCTTCACTTTGTTCGCGTATTTAAGTCGGTGTCTTGTTACCAGAATTTCTCAGTTTCGATATTACTCTGTCAGTAATACCGATTGATATTACGTAATTGGGAACTCCTTGTAGGTAAACAACAGGGTTCCATCCAGTAGAAGTTGCTACGTAGGATAAACACATACTTCGAGAGGAGCTACGCTAAACTGCTTTGTTTCGCTAAATTTTGCGTTTGATTGGCTGGTTATTGTCCGCTCGCTTATTTTTATTTGTCTAAAAATGTGTAATATAAGTGAAGCAGTGTTGTCAGATTTCGCAAGTTTGTCAGGTGTGAGCACGCCTAACTCAAAAACTCCAGATGAGCATGTATCATATGATTTAAATCGTCCGGAAGCTTAGTAATCAGAGCTTTGGCTCACTTAATCTCTTGCTAATTAAAAAGTTAAACACTTATTAATGAAACGGATTTGCTAAGTCTGACCAATCCGCGTCGAGGGAGGGATGTCATAGCCGAACGAGTTTTGTGTTGTATATTTTACTTGTAGTTGTACCAAAAACTAGTTAAGTTAGTTGTATTTTTGTGTAAACTGTATTCGAACATTGGCGGGGGAGTAAGTTAGTCGCTGATGGGAGCCTTTGTTGCGTCCGATTGTTATTTAAATTAGCCTCAATTTTTTTTAGCGATTCCAAAGACGTCTTCTTAATTTACTGGGTAAATTATAAATATCTGCTAATACAAGTTTCGTTTTTATATACATTGTATATTTATTTAACACGCATTTTTAGGACTTTTTCTTTGTATTTTTAAGGGCAATAAATGTGTGAGCTGCTATGAAATCGAGTATTGGCCTTTATTTCTTCCAAATATTGTGTATATTTTGATGAGGCAGTCACATTCTGGGAGACTGCAGTGGAGCAATAGCGAAGCGATCACCAAACTAAAGTATTTTTATTTTTCCAAATATGTTGAAAGTCCTCTAAGGCAAATCGGATCATAACAACGGCAGTCTTTTTATAGGTCTATGATTTCATGATTTAAATTTTAACGTAAAGATAGCACTTTTCCTTTCCTGTTCCTTGAATTGAAAAATGATGATATGTTTGGCGGTAATATCTTAATGAGGCTCTGCCCTCTTGCAGATGATAACAGCCTTAAATCTGATTCAATTCAAGTTAATTTCAGGCAGCTCTTTTAATCGAAAATCTATGGTCCCTTATTCAAAACCGTCAAATCATATTTCACCTAAAACCTCCTTTTACTTCATAACAATCAATATTATACAAAGATATTCCAATCAATAATTAATCAATCATAAAGAAGAATGAAGCGATGTGTCTCGGTACAACCCTTAAAAGAAAAAAAACAAAAGAAAAATGTAAATAAGAGTGAAAAAAAACACAGAAAAACCTTTTCGAATATTGCTACGACAGCATCTTGATCTTTTTTTTTCGGTGAGTTCAAAAGTCTAATGAGTTTTTCTCGTTACGACACACAATTTGCGGACCTAATCATGGTCATTCAATACCAGCAAGCTGAATTTGTTTGGGAACCTATTCGCTTAGCTTGAAAAACCATCTGTGTTAGATTCAAATCAATAATCCAAATCCTTCGAAGCACCAACTGAAACTCGAAACTCATTGGGAGAAAAGTTTAAGTTTCTTGTTGCCTTGAACGGAAACAAGTCACGAATTAATGAAAATGGCCATCAATACCGGTAAATTGTACTCTATTGTCCGTAGTACGAAACGGAAGTATTGGGTTACGCTTTCAAATTTTTCCAATTTAGGAAAGCTTTTGTTTCGTACCATTAATAAATATTGACTTGACATTTATATTTATCGACCGTTATAGTTTCATTTCCTCGCACTCAAAGTCCATGGAGAATTAGGGAAATGTACTGATCTTTGGGATTAAAAAAGTAGTAATTAAATAAGACTAATTGATATTCGTTGTAAGTAAATCACACCTTTTTTATTTTTGATTATCTTTATTTATTATTATTTTTCAAAGCCATTTTGTCGTATCTTTCACTCAATCATACTTAGGGGGTGTTTGATCACGAAGCATAACATAAAATGACGCTCGAGTTTCGTATGCAATTTTATTTCGTGAAAAATTATTTTTCGTTAAATAGAATTGAATTTGACCCATTTAGTCAACAATGGAAACCTTGCGCTTACACGAAGGCGCTTCCCGTCTCCAAGGAGATTCAACCATAAATTCAGTTTGCGGCGAGACATTCTTTGAGCAAGCAGCATAGAAAATTGGCGCGCACTCGAGGAGGAAAATCAACGCTAAGCTCAAGTAAGGGCAACACGGCAACGTGACAATACTGACTGACGATATAAATTTAACAAAAGATGGGACGAAAGCAAAAGGACGTACTCTACTTCTAAAGCCGACCTTGAATTTCTGATCCATATCTGATGATTGGTACTCATGCAAAAGAGCCCTCGGAATTAGAAATCGGAATCTGGCCAACGACTAACCTTCTTTGACTTAGGACCTTTATTGGGGTTATTATCCCCGAGCAAATTATTGTTCGAGTAACCTTTGTAGAACCTTCGCGGAACCACAAAAGTGACGTCATACCAAACCGTTCGAACCTTCCGGGAACCGTGCGGGATCTGACCCTTGCTATATGGGAAGGTTCGAAGTGTTAGGAAGGTGAATGTGTCCATTTGTTCTGCAAAATCGAATTGTTGTGGACGAATTTCAATTATTATTTACTAATAGAAAAACATTTTTTTAATTAAAAAAAA
>Ga0058701_10003008_pt1 | contig 13126 bp, 2 predicted proteins | sample AgamicOrMae_FD_97039 | JGI IMG/M metagenome (GOLD analysis project Ga0058701, IMG submission 97039) | Agave microbial communities from Guanajuato, Mexico - Or.Ma.e | ecosystem: Host-associated > Plants > Phyllosphere > Phylloplane/Leaf | place: Guanajuato, Mexico | collected 2012-06-04
ACCTAGGGTTACCTCATTTAAAGGTCGCCAAGCCTGATGCCGCTTACTTCTCGGCGGCCCTAAATCGGCCGCCGAGAAGTAAGCGGCATATCAGGCTTGGCGACAGCCGAGCGGGGGGCGACTGCCGAGCGGAGCGACAGCGAAGTGAGGCACAAGTGACTTTAACTAATTTTGGTAAACGGCAAGGGGCTTGGTTTAGAGGTTAAGTTAGGTTGGATGCCTCTTGCATCGCTCCGCTGTCGTTCTGATCGATTTGACGACGAAAGGTTAAACCAAAAGGTTAAAATATCTACCTTAAAAATTAGAGTGTACCGTCTTAGCCACAGAGGAAGATTTATTTTCCTTCTCGCATAGGCCTTAAATCAAGGTTACCTATTCTTGATTACAGATGCACAGAGAGATGTAATGCAGTTCAAATGAGAGATTTAAACTAGGGTGGAACACAACGTGAAAAATGCACTCCCCTGTAGGCCTTATGTAACCTAATAATACCGTGACATAGGTTTAACAGATTTAGAATCATTGTTTTGATCACATGATATTGAATAATCTGACCTGGTTTTATTGTCCGTACATCGTTTTGTTGAATCTTATTCCCACATGACACGTCATATGAGTTTTCTTCGGAGTGTGATGAAGTTTATCGTTTCCGCTTGCACCTTGTATACTTACGGTCATGATCAAACGTCAGTGACCCCTTATCAATGCAATACCCCATTGGCGATCGCGGTTGGAGAATAGTGGTATCGGCTTCTGGATATCAGCACGCCTATACATCACGCCTGCACCTTTACCAGAGTTTTTTTCTCCGCAAAAGTAAAAACTAAACTCCCAACTCTGTCCCAACTTCTCCAATTAAGACTTTTTAAACCTGCTTGATATTGTTTAATGCAACATTAAAAAAATACAATCGAGTCTCAGACCTACGTAATCCAAGGAAAAATTACGCGTTGAGGATTATGTAGGTACTTATCGAGAATCCTTAAGAATTGTTTTATAGGGCACGTCACCAGCGAATCGGGAAAAAATAAATCATTACGTATTTCTGAGAAAACCGTACAGTACTACTGAAATTCGTTAGCGACCAGGTTAAGGAAAGGTGCGTCAGGTCGCCCTAGGTTGCATTTCAGTCTGAGCGTCAGTCGGGGCGGAAATCGTTCTTCGATTTCGGTTAGGCTCACTCACAGAAGTGTTTTCTGATGCCAAGAAAATATGAGAGATTCCGAAAATGTTTTCTTGATCCTCAACAATTTTTTTCTTACCGCAAGAATACGTTTTCTTGGCAGAAGAATGTTTTTCTTACAGTAAGAAAAAATTGCTTCGTGTAGGCGAAAAATTCTTGCGTCAAGAAAAAAATATTTTACATCAAGAAAACGTTTTCTTCGGCATCAGAAATAATTTCTGTGTGAGTTAGGCTCCTCCTACCCGATCATCTACCTCAACATTTTGCATCTGTCTGAATTAACAATCATTCGAAGCTATCGGAACGCTGTAAGTTATTCTGCCCAAGTTTTGCGTGTTTAAGGGGGCGAGGCCCTCTGGAAACGTCCAGTTTTGGATGAAAGCTTATTTGCTGACGCGACCGGAAGTTGGCAACTCCGCGAGTTCCCATTGGCTGTGTGGTGTGGGGAGGCAGGAGGGTCGTTCGCCCGTCGAACTAGGCCTATATTAGTCGGCAAAACACAAAAAGCTGTCATTCGCGGAGTGGCATTGTCACCTGTCGGAAAGCAATATTGAGTCTGAAAGTCTTGGAGGCTGACGGCTGACGGCCTTGTGAGTGACACCGGATCTCATCTTGCGCTGCGGAGCGCCTCAACATTTGCCAAAGTCACCGTCGTCCTCTCACACTCTCTTTTGCATCCTCTTCAATCCTCCCCGTTCTTATCCATCAAAGTGCAGGTCTACCATGATCTACGACGAATTGTGTTTCGGACGTGTCAAAAAAAATACGATCAAACAGGAAAAATATCTGACAAGGTGTAGGTAATACAAATGTATCAGCCAACGAAAGCTTTCCCTGAGCCATTTCCACCCGACCAATCGCAAATTAATTTGACCTAACTTAACCTATGACCTGTCTTAACCTGACCTAACTTAACGTGACCTAACTTAACGTGCCCTAACTTAACGTGCCCGAACTTAACGTGACCTAACTCAACGTGACCTAACTCAACGTGGCCTAACTCAACGTGGCCTAACTCAACGTGGCCTAACTCAACGTGGCCTAACTCAACGTGGCCTAACTCAACGTGACCTAACTTAATGTGACCTAACCAGACGTGACCTAACTAGACGTGACCTTATCCTGGCTTAAACCTAACCTGACTTAACCTAACATAACCTAGCTTGAGTTATTCCAGTATTGATCTGCTCTTACCTCCTGAAAAAGTTCGCTCTGATGTCTTCTCTCCGCGAGAGATTTTTCAGGGCTTGGAAAAAGGAAAAAAAGTCCGAAACCAACCAGAAGTTTTAGAAGATCTATGAAAAAAATACAACGCTCGATAAAGTTATTTAACAATAAGAGTAACCTAAAAATAGGTTCCGCGGAGAAGCTATGGTTGCGAGTTTCTTTAGTGTGCTAATAGTAATACCTAACTTTACAAAACCTTCCGTGTTTTCCGTCGATGATGTCGTCTGCGATCTATCCCTCTTGAATTCTGAAAAGATTCTCGAATCCCATGTGCGAGTTTCATCTTCAACGAAGTACTGAATATAAATTATCAAGTTAGAACGTTAAACTGAGGCCATTTCCTTGACAGATTACGCCGGAACGCAATTAATTGTGTTAGCCTTCAAGGATAAAGCTCGGGACTTTTCGACGATTTTAAGCCCTTAAAGTTCAAGCCGTCTCGGCAACCATCAATGCTACTCTTATTAGCTTGATTACTTTATGACCCAATTGCCTGCTTCTATTTTTTTCCCCAGAAGATATACGCAATTTTCCGGCGTCATTGGAATCTTAATTTGAGCAACGAAAACAAGAGAGGGCTGCGGATTGTAATTAAAATTGAAGAACATTTCCCTATCCACCCTTTACTAATTTATTATTCGCTGCTCAAATGTTAACCCATTTCTTTGCAATTTCAACAAATATGGATTGCGTAGCCAAAAAGTTATTTGTTTACTTCAACAAGCGTTCAAGGTAACGCTGTCGTTAAGTTAAAGCTTTGACCTACCGTTGTTGCCAGATTTTGCTACCACCCGTCTTTTTAAAACGCTTGTAACTTAGTAACAGTACAGGCAATATTGTATTAACTTCTGTGATGAGTATAGCGGCTCCAGAGCGATAAAACACATACTAGACATAGACATCCGAAGTTTTCTCAGAACTTGGAGCATTACCTTCATATCCTGAATTGTACTACTCTAAGCTTAAAAGTTTTTTTTTTTGTTTTTTTTTTTAGTTGTCTGCGAAATTTGACAACATTGTAGAATCTGGCAAATCCGCTCCTCATAGTGCCTGTACTGTATTGGCATGACCAACTGTTTTAACATCAAACATTTGCTACACCGCAGTTAAGTTGGCAACACTTGCCGTAGTGGAGGGGATGATGATCGTGGTTTGCGGTGATTGGTCAGCGTCGCGGCCGAGAAGGGATGTGCCAAGTGCTGCCAATATGACGGCCATACTACTCTCCATTCTTCTTGGAATGTTTGTTCACTCGAGTTCACAAGTCTGTGCCTTCAAAGGGCGAGGATTGATAAGGAGACCCAGATCTCAACAGAACTTAAATTGCAGTCGTTAATCGCTATCGAAATGGATCGAAACAACAAACACAGTTATTGAAAGCAATACCGCTGCAATACGGTATATGGCCCAGCGATATGCCAGCACAGCGGTCCGTGTAGGCGTAGCAGCTATGCAGGTTGGGGTTTTGATATTTTGTCCCGTACAGTCAAACCTCTCGCATAGCTCCACCGTGTACATTTAAAAGGTTGCAGTTCTTATTTCTTTTCTTTCGCCCTATCCTATTTTAATATATCATTGTAAGGATATAAAACATTCTTCCGCGTACTTGAAGTAAACGAATGTTAGTTTTGAGACGGGTTAGGTCTTGTACCTGTGTCTTACTTCATCGCCACTCCAATCAGCTGTCGCCAAGTTATGCGCCTCTTCTCGACGGCAGTTACTGCTGCAAAGAAGTAAGCGGCATAAGGCTTGTCTACCGTCAGGTTTACGTAGCTTAAGTTCCTTACGAGACTTGCGCCTGTCATCGCTTAGCTTTTTAACCTAAGGAGGAACACAAGAGGCGGATTTCACCTTTCACTACAGCGTGTAAAACAGTGATTTTTGAGCGTCAAACGACTTAACCTGATTAAAACGTGTGGAAATTAGCGAACCTTCTTTAAATTGTACTTTCATGATGTCTTCCTAAGCGTTTTGCAACGCGGAACGTAGGATATGTGATGTTATAGTTAGTCGTTAGGGTATAAAAAAAAGCTGTGACCTATAACCGGAATCTCCACCACCTGAGAATTTCGGGAGAGATAAACATTGCAGCCAATTAACATCTAAAACAATGCGGTTGGAACAAAAAAAGTGTTTTTTTTTTCATGCTGCTATTAAAACTAACATATGTGTCAAGAAAAAACGCACGCGTGACATTTTGATGACAAAAAAAGCCGCCTTTTTCGTGGCATCGTTGCTTTAATTGCACTCACACTCAGAGTGACCAAAGTCGGTAAGCTTCATAAACAAAAACATTCCGTAATATCAGCTTGTAATCTTTGATGAATAATCCTTTCTGTCAGTGTTGATAAGTCCTCCATAATCCGCCTTTTGATCTACAGTATATTGTTCCGGTACCGATTGTAATGACTAGAACTTTTGGGCACCACTCGGAAATCACTGCAGCACAAAGGTTCAGGTTACAGGTGAAAGTCTTGTCAAGGTCGCGGGGCGGTACTGCTTGACCCTAGACAGGTCTCACGGGGCCCTCCGACGGCGGGGACGTGGCAGTCGTAGAACTCGTCCACGAGGTGTGGGCGCTGCACCGATGTTATCTGGACAACCAGGGCGTCAATATCGACTGTTCGTTGACAGAAGATGCCGCTGGTGGATGTCATTATCTGATGCATGACCACCGGAACGGCTCGCTTTTATTACAACTCAAGTCGTAAATGAACTCCATACTGCCTTGGAGGTATTCCATAGACTTGGTATGACGTGACGTAACAGGATTACTTACACTGCAAGTTTTAATAGTTCACAATAAAAACTCTCTGTTGTAGGTAGTTTATACCTGTTTTAGTATGAAGGTTAAACAGGGACAGCGTAGGTTATTTTTGAGGATACCCTTACCAATACCCATATGAATTATGAAAGCTCTCGACGAGACATTTTCGTTAGTTATTGCTTATGAAGGATCAACAGGAAAAGAGTGTAATTTGGTTATTTGTGAAGACACCCCTATCACTAACCACATGAATTGGAAGCTCTTTCTGCCTCGCTTCGTTATCACTCACCTGTTTGTCGTCGCCTAGTCTTAACCAACGACCGCTCAGCGATGCCGTTCGGAAACACAAAAAAAAATATTTCAGAGGATCTTTTTAGTTCAGTAGTCACACTTTAAAAAATATCACCCCTCTGGAAACCCGAAATTTAATGATTTAGGCATTTCCCAAAGCTTAATTAAAATGGCGGAATTTAATGAAAAAAACCCTTTCGAGTTTCTCTTAAGCTAAATTTCACTCCAAATACTTTGGGCTGTAATGGGTTAATACTGATCAAACACATAGCGCAAAGCCAAATCACCTGATTTAGGGAGGTCTTCTGTTTTGGGTTTGGACATGAAATGCCTGCGGAGTCGTGTATATTTTCATTATTTAAGTTAGGCCTATTCAGCCAAATAATTCGAAAAGGCCTCGGCGAGAGCTTCCCATTAATATTTCTTAAGTCTATTTTGAAAAATAACCAAAACACGTACCCTCGTTATAGTTTCTCACCCAAAGCAGGTATGAGAACTCCCTCTGAACAGGTGTTTTGTTTTGACTCAGACGGAAAATAATACAAACGAATATCTGCGTTTCCGCAAAATAAACGATCCCGTGCATGCTGACTTTGGAATTGCCACACACATCTTAATATTGCCTATCCGACCTTCTTTTTGGTTGACCTACTGCACCTAGACTTTTATTGCATTCGCGCGCGGCCCGTGAGATGCATGGGTCTCAGGGGTCACACTGGACCATATGGGTCATATATTGTCCCAAAAATATTAAATTTAGGTCTTAAGGCTCATTTCAAGGGGGCAGATAGATGGTCGCGACAGTGTTCGGGGACTGCGAAAGCCGCTCGACATAAAAGTATCTCTCAGCTCGCGGCCGTAAAAACGAGGGCCAACATCACCTGATGATGGATTTTTTATGAGAGTCGCGCCTACCAAAACAACTACGGGAAGTAAATTTTCTGTATCGCTAAATGCTCACACCTTACGTGTAAATGATTGCCACCGCGTATCCACAATGTAATTGTTAAAAAGGTCAAATTTCTTTTCTTCTACGTATGTTTTATTTTTCGTCGCCAAGTAGAGTGGAGCAACGGCACTGTACCTCGCTTATTGTGATTCTTCTTATTTTTAGGCGGCAGTTACTGTCGTCGAGAAGTTAAGTTTAACAGATTTGAGCAAAGCGATAGTGGAACGAGGTACAGGACACCTCGCGCTTATTCTGATTTAACTTTTACGCCGTTTTTATATCTTCTATTCTCATAACTGTGAAACACATTACCAAGCAGTAAAGATTTCGAAAAATTAACCGATCAAGTGTTTTAACCCATAACCGCTCAAAGTATTTGGAGTGAAATTTAGCTTACGAGAAATTGAAAGGATTTTTTCCATTAAAATATGCAATGTTAAGCCTTGGAAAATGTCTAAATAATGAAATTTCGGGTTTCCAGAGGGGCGATATTTTTTAAATTGTGACAGTATTGAACTTAAAAGATCCTCTAAAACTTTTTTTTTTCTGTTGCCGAACGGCATCGCTGGACGGTAGTGGGTTAAGGAAAAGCTTTTTTAAGGTACCCTTACTTATTTTTGTAAGGTGGAAGTTACCATTTATGTTACGCTAGTTTTACCCTATCCAAAGACCCATACAAGAATGCAAAATTGATGAGGAGAGTCGACATTAATGGCATTATGGATTTTGAAGAGGATTAAGAGATGCCAAAGTTAAGATCCATGTTAAGTCAGGTGCAGGTGACAATACACACGCCCGGTCGCCTTAATCAAGAGAACACAGTCAACTGAGTTTGGGTGGAGGCGAGAGTCATGGTTCCCTGTTTCCCGACCCGAGGTCGTCCCGACCCTCAGGCTTGCATGCCTTTGGCTAATCTCTTGCAAATCTGCTCATGCAGTTTGGTTTGGGGGTCTGTCGCGCTGACTACGTCTCGTGGACCCCCGACTTTGCAGCCTAGTTGGAATTCTGCGCACGCGTTTAGGCCCCAAATTTTCGTACACGTTTACTTTATCATACTTTATCATAATACCGCTGAAACGTGAGTAGACGAATATAGGCACACGAATTTTCTAGAGCTTCTATTTTAATTATATGATGACTCGTTTCTATCGAGAAACTTAGCTCTTTTGTGCGCAGCAAACATTCAAAAAAAGTGCTGTTTAGAAATAAATTAAGTCTTAACAGAATGTGACGTAAGCGTGGAAGTGCTGCTCGTCTTCCCTCTCGATAATAAGACTAATTAATTGATTTCTTTCGTTATAACTAGTGATAGGTTGGGTTTCCAACGATTATTGTGGCATATATTTATTAGATACAGTAGCTTTTTCAGAGGTGGACTTTCCTAATAATTGCTTATTCCGTTTTATGTTATGGAAAGAAATCAGCTGTTTTTACACGTAATTGCAACACAATAGTTTACGTACTTGAAGAAGTGGGCTGCCAAATCAGCCCAAAAAAGTTGCGAGGCAAGCAAAAGCACATAGGCCGTTGTTGTCGCTACATGCCATAAAGTTATCTTGCATTGGGCTGTCTAGTTAATAAAGGAATCCTCGAAACTTTTTTCAAGAATCTTTCCTTGGATCCCAGTAAAATTTACTCGATTTTTCGGAGAAAAAATAAATGTATTGAAAAGCAATTTATTTTACCCATCATCCCTCTCAACTTGCAGAAACGACCTTAAAGTTTCCTCTGTATATTTACTCCCGATAAGTAGAGGGGCTCAAATGGAACCCATGGCCGCCATGTTGGGCTCCGTTTTCCCGTAAGGAATATATTGGACCTGTCATGGCGGCTCTCATGGCAGGGGTCACCACTCGCGCCTCTCTACTTTCCAGGGCTCTAACGCATCTTCGCATCGCAGTCCTTTGAATATGCCCTCAGTAGTTTGCGTAAAAACTATCTCAACTATTTTTTTCCAGAAATATGACCCACGCGTAGCCTTCTAAAGGGATTCTTTTACTTTTATTAACATGCATCAATTTTCGAATTTTTAACCAATTTCCTGTTTTGATGTGTTGGTCCGGTGATTCGCCGACATCTTTTCGCTTGTAATGATTCGTTTTTGCAGACGGCAACCTGAAAAAAAAAGAGGAATTATGAGAGAGCAGTGGATGTTGCTCTGCTCAACGACAATAGTATCGAATGCCGCAGGGACTCGCTGAACAAGGTGGTTTGCGATATTGCTTCGACTGATACTTCATCAGTCCGAGTGATACGCACAATTAGTTTGAAGGTTGGATTTTTCACCGCTTGTGCTCCATCTTTCATCACAAAGCCGAGCAAAATAAGGCACAAGGCATGTATTCAGTCGCGACTTAACATCTTACGATGTGCATCGGAAACAGTTGTCAAATAGGAAAGTGAGATCTCAGAGTACGGAGTTTGAAAAATTCGCTTCTCATTACGATCAACAATTCACGATACACCATTTACCATTTTGGGTCGGCTTTTAATCTTTTTCTTAAAGCTAACACTTATATACACTTTTGTTTTCTTGGAGGATACGAAAACTGGATCAGGCTGTTAAGATAGACAGCGAGTACCAGTTATTATGTTTCGCCTACGGATGTGTGTTTGCCTTGTCTCTTTCATTTGTATGCGCGAAAACGCGATTATCATGGCAATATATTTACAAAAATTTAATCTTAAAAATATCGAAGGGCAAAAAAATGTATTGGAGAACTTCTTGTTTTCCTTGAGAAAGCTCTTTTTAAGGACCGAAGTTAATTTCAGGCGTCTAAAACACACTTAAGCCTCACTTATTTAGGTCGCTGACACGTTTCTGCCACATCTTGGGATGTGGTCTCGGGGGATACTGAAGGACTGCTCTCAAGGGGAGGATCAAAAAATCCTTTCCTCTGAAGTAAACTCCCGTGAGAATCGGGCTTTCACTCGCTTCTTGAGCACATTTCAATATGTACATATAACCTCAAGACGCTTCCTACATAATTCAAATTCGCATATTTTACAGCTTTTCAAAGATTGCCTAGACTGCTCCTAATGTTTACTTCACCGGTAGTGTATCACAGAGTTCGGTTTAGGTGGCGCAACATTACCTCATCAAAAAAAGAAAGAAAAATGAAAAAAAAAATGAAAAAAACAACAACAAAAAAACAAAAAACAAAACAGAACTAAATATTTTGTCATGGGGGCAAAATTTCAACTGAAATTTTTTAGTAGGCCTAATTACCAAACATTTAGTTATTACAATACAGTATATCTTGTGTCGTTGTCACCTTTTTTTTCATGTCACAGCCTAGAGGAATGTCTTGAATCTTGCATTATCATATGATTGCAAACATTGCTCCAGTTTTGTCCGAAACTATGCCAAAATAAACTTATAGGTTTGAGAGGGTGAGGGGATCTTTAGAAGACAGCGTTCTGTGATACGACTTGCGTGGCGTTTCAAAAAAAGGCTTGACTCGAAACATTCCTTCGTGGTCACAGCGGATTTTGATTTAAAACTCTCTTCCCCTAGTGTGGTTCGCGCTTCGCTCCCCTGAGACGAAAACATTCCAGGGCGCAGCATCGCTGTCTCAATCACATCTCGAACAAGAACCTCTATAATTTAGCCGGCCAGTTTTTCCACGAAAAAAGTGACATACAGTACTCCTAGTGTCCAGTCGCATTCCACTGGGAACCCATCCAACTCTCACCCCGCTTGGGCTGCTTCACTCTGTAAATTTTAACGGTGGTATATTTCATACCTCAGCTGTTCTACCATTCGTCGCAAAGCCGAGCGGAGAGCGATGGCGAATCGAGGCACAAGGCAACTTAACCTAAGTTAACCTATCATATTCTAACCTAATCAAGGTTGCCTAAGTAGATTATTGTTAAGTTTAACCTAAAGGTTACTCAGTAAAAATAAAACCAGTATTTTGGTGATTTTTCAAGACAAGCCTGTGCTCAGCCATATCATTCAAAAGGTCTCGGCGAGAGCTTGTTTCCATTGATGTGGCTGAACATAGGTCTATGTTTAAAAATTACCAAAATACGCACTACCCAGGTTTTAGTTTCGTACCCAAAACAGGTATATCATTCCTAAAACGGGGGTTTTGTTTTTAATGTGATATAACCAAACCTAATCTAGATGTTTTTAAGTCAGTAATGCCGTCTTCATTATATGGAACGATTGAACTGGGAAGGTAAATAAAAGGTAGGAAATGCATTTAAAGTCTATCTGCCTTTCCTAGACATAACTGCTTAAATCTAGCCCAAAAGAGCCTGAATCTGGCTGAGGTCACTGATTAAGATGGAACAGTTTAGTGACGTCTTCGGAAAGTGATGGATCTTTTCGACGCGCGACGACGCCTCTCGGATGATTTACTGCTTTAAAATGCTAAATGTACATCTGCTGCAAGTAAAAAGTAAATGATTAGTAAAACACCTTGTCTTGTTCGGAAGTTTTGCGCGAGAGTTCTACGGAATCCTTAAAATTCTTGCTCGTTTGAATCTCGTTTTGAAGGTGACGCAAGCCCGTCTAGTTTGGCGCACTCCATTCTAACTTGACCCATAAATAAACCCGAACTTAAATTTAGTACAATCTACTAACCTGACGCGATAAACCCGACTTTGACCTGATGTACGAATGAAGACGTGACTTCCGAAGGGTTTCCTTCGGCGTTTTTCACGAAATAAATTAACTCCTCTTTCTAGGGTATCTAGATCAATTAGGATCGGGAAAGGATCTGTCACTTGAAATTTGTAGTTTACATAGTGCAAAGGATCGAGTTTGAGATGAGGACAGATTTAACCTTTGGATTTTTTTTTATTTTTAATAGCAAAACGTAAGTGTTAAAAAAAACGAAGCTCTGCTGAAAGTATTTTTAAAAAAGAGACTGGCAATTAAAATTTTTTCCTCATAAATCTAGGTTTAAATTTCCTAGAAACTATTTTTGAAATGTCACCTATTGTGGAATAACTCTGTTATTATTAAGATCAGACCTTAATTGGTATCATTGTCAGTACAACGAGATTGATAGAATATTCCTCGGAGACCAAGTCGAGGTTAAGCTCCCCAATACAAAATTTAGGCTCCGTTCTGAAATTTGGCGGCAAATGTTGATCCTGCGATAAACGGGCATATCTCAATTTAGCTACATAGAACTAGAACAGTCAGACTGATGAGGTCTATGGGCAGCATCCCGGCTGAATACAGCCTGACTACATCTTTACAGATGAACCAGCTGTATCAGTTGTCAAATCATTCAGAGTTCTTTGTTACACGAATGAAGTTTACGTGAGCGAAATTGTTCCGTAAAGGAATTTAGTTGAGAGAACAGCCATGCTTTCATCAAGTCCGGGGAAAAAAACATAGGGGAGAAAATGTAGTGGAATAATGCTTTTCGTAACTTTTAACTTCTTCCAGAGTTTAGCAACACAGCGGGCAGCCAATCATAAGCAGTGGCTGCGAGCGTTTGCAACTCATAGTTATCACTGATTGGTGCCCATAGACGCACTCAACTCGGGTGTCTCCAGAAACGACTAAAGACCTTTGACTAAAGATGTTCTCACCACATTCTCGGCCAGATAAATTTAATCCCTGTTGATGGAGGACTTTGTCACTGGATCTTCTCCCAAAAGCTCGATTCCATCTGTCATTACCTGGGCAGTCTGTCGGCGTCCATTTAAAAAATAGATCCCCGTTGATGGGAAGTACCGTAATTAGCAAGCAAGTACCTCCCTCACCCTCGTAATTTAAAAATCCGCCGAGTTGGCGAGCTGAGGTGCGCCATCCCAAGTTGGCAGGATGCCTCCATTATGGCACTCTCTGGCCGTCACCCCGAGTGAAGGAAGGGCCGGGTCATCGACTCGTCCATTTGCCCCCTAAAGGATTGTTTCCAACCCGATTATTTCTGTTTTCTAAAGCCTTCAGAAGGGGCGACATTGTCGCGTCCAGTCTATCTGCAGCACCAGATTCGCATTATTAGTGGCGTACAACTACGATCAAAAGTCATGACCCCGTTTCAGTTAGTCCTATAGGGAGGAGTCGTGACTTATGATGTCGATTGTACAGCAGGTATCCCAATGACAGATCTCGATCATATAGTATATATGTCTGTTCGTAAAAACGGAACACTGTTTCAGGGAGGTCCTATTCTTTTTTTTTTTTTGGACGCGGAAAAAAGGGGGTAGTACGTACTTTTGTTATTTTTCAAGACAGACCTATTCAGACATATAATTCAAAAGGTCTCGATGAGAGTTCTCCATTGATGTGACTGTATACAGGTCTATCTTGAAAAAACTCACTATAATACCTTCTACCCCCGCGTTTTAGTTTTATTTTGAGTTTGAGTTTAGTTTTATTATCTACTTGAGTTTAGCTCAAAACAGGTATAGCATTCCCCAAAACGAGTGTTTTGTTTTTACAGAGTATTTGCCGCTTGGAACTCTACCTTTATAGGTTTGATGGCAATTCGTGTTTGATAGCAATGTGGTAAGGTTAAGTTCGTTGAAGTGCCTTGTTTCGCACCACTCGGCTTGGCGGTAACCGGAGACCCTCAGACAACTTGCCATCCGAGTGGACCTCCGCACTACGCATTGCAAAGAGAGAGGGTTTAATTTTTATATTCTCTCTTGTAGTCGATGTTTACACGCCTTCAATATCTCATTTCGTTAGGACATACTCTGCTAAATTTTGGGAGCCAATCAAATCTGCCGACGCAGAGGG
>Ga0058701_10003009_pt1 | contig 13125 bp, 10 predicted proteins | sample AgamicOrMae_FD_97039 | JGI IMG/M metagenome (GOLD analysis project Ga0058701, IMG submission 97039) | Agave microbial communities from Guanajuato, Mexico - Or.Ma.e | ecosystem: Host-associated > Plants > Phyllosphere > Phylloplane/Leaf | place: Guanajuato, Mexico | collected 2012-06-04
CTTCACACGTAAAGTCAGGACCAAAACTTGTGATCCTTTCACACATATCCCTTAATGATGAATTGTGGAGGCAACTACATATTCAAGCAAGGGGTATCTTTTGCTGTAGCTAACCTATCTATATCTATTTTAAGGATATGCCGCACTGGCATATCCTTAAAATAGATATAGATAGTGGGGTTGGCTACAGCAAGAGATACCCCTTGCTTGAGTATATAGTCGCCCCCACAGTTCATCATTAAGGGATATGTGTGAGCGGATCACAAGTTTTGGTCGTGAATTTACGTATGAAGGATTTGTATCGTGTGGAAACAGGACTTCTGCCCTTAACGTACTCTCTCTACACATCTTCTTCAAGTGGTGTGTATTTCAAACATTTTTGGAGGTTGCATTCGAACGTCGTGACTTTTAGCGAGTTCAAAGTTTGATGGGAAGCTGCATTTCTGCGGCAAGCTCCCTCCTCTTTTTACTCCCCACGACATGGGCTCGTAATTGGCCAATCATTTTGAGGTGGGTTCTGATTGGCTGTGGTGAGTCCTGATTGGCTATTCATTCTGTGGCGTTGCAAACGCCTGTGAGTGGGAAGACTCGAATTTGGTCATTAAGCTTGTAATTTTATTCTAATCATTGGTGAGAGAAGGATGCTTGGGTGTGCTGTTACTTTGATGAACTAGCAAAATAAACCCGGGAATTCTGTGGAAATTGAATGCATCGCTAGACGCATATGGTTTTTTACGTTTTTTTTTGCAAGAATCGAGTCTTGCATTTCTTCTTGAGTTTTAAACACGAGTTCTGCCGTTTTTAGTTAGCTCAGCTAAGTATTCTCAACGCGTATCTCCTTATTGGTAACTATCTTTAACAACAAAACCATGAAATACTACATTTTTGATGGACAATTAAAACCATATCGCTTAATATTTAATTTTTAATTTCTGACAAATCGAAACCTCGACCGAGCTTGAAGGGAAAAAAAGTAACCTTGTGGCAAATACGCAAAAACTTTAAGTCAAAGATATCTGATCTTATATGAAAACTTTCATAGCGTAAATGGGCGTTGTCGGCAGAAGTCATCTTGAAGTGGTTGTCAACCCACTTAACTTGCGCTTAAGCTAATCCTGAAATCCTAATTATACTAGTCCTCGGAAAGAGGAAGGCGCCCATTGCTCATGAAGGAAACAGGAATGCTTTCAGGCCTAACCAAATATTTGTAATTTTGATCAGTCTATTTATTACCTTAGTTCTATCGCAAAAACTAATTCTGTATGTACCCGGTTTTGAAAATTTTAAACAAAAATTTAACGAACTCATTATTTACACACAGCCCCATTAAAAATGTATTAGGTTGGTTTCCGTGCGTTCAAGTCTCCCTTGTATTAATACAGGCGTGCGAATAGAACTGATCAATATTTCATTCTTCTAAAGTAGGAATGCTTTCAAAAGTTCTTGCGGGCAAGAAAAAGGTTTTGTTTCGATACAAAGGGTCTCTTAACGAGAATGAGCCACTTTTTATGTGGTTTTTGTAGGGTCAAAAAAACGTCGGGCAAATATCAAGTGATCAGGAAAGCCAGGGAATAGTTGAGTCAAAAATGATCGGAAGTTTTAAATAGAGAAAGAAAACTGAAGTTCTTCATAAAAGATAAACATTTCCGCTATGAACTCAATTTTTAAAAAATCTTGCAGTTAAAATAAATAGACAGGAAATAGGAAGGTTTGGGGAAGTAAAGAAGTTTTCAACATTTAAGTTTTTGGCAACCATAATTTGGGTCCCTGAATAGTTTTTGAGACTGCATTTTCAAAATCGCAATGCACCGTCTGCAAACTGGATGTCGTTGAGAGTAGCCTCTTGATTTGAATCCGACTGCACTGATAAACCATATTCCAGACAGCGCTATACCTGTCTCAGGTATGAAGCTGAAACGGGAAGTTCGTATTTTGCCTTTCAGGATAGACCATATCATTCAAAAGCTCCTGCCAAGAGCTTCCATTTGATGCGCTTATTCACTGGTCTATCTTGGAAAGCAGCCAACATACCCTCTTGAGTTTCGTACCCAAAACAGGTATATTCTTAGTGTGTCGTTTCGAGACTGCATGTGTTTCGTTCACTAATCGGGGGATGGAGCGAGCATCGTCCATACCTCTTCTCATGACATTCCTGCCATGTGACTTTTGATTTCAGACAGTGTTAGCTTGACTGCATCAAAGGTGCTGAGAGACCAAGATGGTGGGTGAAAGAGCATGGTCTTTTTCCGAAGCGGAGCGCGTTCTCGCTCGCTATTTTGTGCTGCAGCCAGCAAGAGTTTCTTAATGCTTCGCAAAGCGTTGAATGCTTACTCACGACTGGTCAGACGCCTGACCAATGGCAGCTAAGCTAGCCTAACGCGCCGCGCAGCTACCGCCGCCGTTTTGATTGCTTTCACTGGTGTTATGGCGGGCGTTGGCAATATATGTTGCATTACTGTTGATTTGTTTGCGTGGCTGAATTAAGCGGGCAAATCTACTTAGCCGAAGCTTTTCAAGTGTCTCGAGGGCGTGTTCGAAATCGTCACTCGAGAGTGTTCTCTTTCTCTGCTCTGAGCTCTTTTGAGAATTTAATGCTCTCGAACGGCTGAGCGAGGGTTGAGCTCAAAGAGTCAGAAATTGCATCCTCGAGGACAGCTTGAGTGTAAGGTCCGAGAAGAGCCCTTACCGCAGTCAACGAAGAGAAGATGTTTAGTATAATTCTGGATGGAATATGTCCCACTTACCGTGATGCTTTTTGTCTACATCGTTCGGCTAACTTGTCCTCGAGTGTTGACCTCTCCCTGAGTCTTGATTGGATATTCGTAAAGTTAATTTATTGGTGTACCGTACGAAACTCACAATTCTTCCTGAATTCTCTGTCCACGCGCTAACGATATAACAAGTGTGTTACCGGCTTAGCACGATCACAACATGCTTAATACAGGGGAGGGATCATAACTTATATCCTGTTGTATGTTAGTATGTTGTTGGTTTTTGGACTAGCGATAAATGCTCAAAACTATTTCCTTGTTAAAACGTAGTCCAGCTGTCTTTCAGTTTGAAACTGAGGAGATTCACGCTGAGTTAGAGCGAGTTGCGAGTAGAGCACTGATGGGCACGCGCGGGGTCTCTCATGCTCTCTGAGGCTGAACTCCGAACGAACTTGCACAAGGAACAGATTGGCCATTTCTATCCATACAAGGACGCACGAGCCCCAGTGTGTAGGTAGCGGAGAATTTTAAGGAAGCAGTGATCCAAAGGAAATCTACTAAACAAGAGAAAATTTGGCCAGTGAAAGGAAATTCCTTCAAGGTTCCATTGTATGGCTGACTTTAGCGATGAATTTCACCTAAGTTACATTATTTCATCTTCCGGACTTTGATGGTGCGAAGTAACCTTTCCTCCATTGGTTATAGGAAATGTTAAAGCAGTCGCTGATTGAAAAAAAACAACAAAAAACGCCTGGTTTTCGAATACTTACGTTTGATTAGTTTTTAGCGTAAATGAAAAAATCCAGGCGTTTTTCTTCTATTTTTTTTATTATTGGAAAGATGGAACTCTCAGTAGTCATGTTAAATGGAAGGTCTCTCCGAGAGCTATTATTAATCCATATTCATCATCTATACAAAATTATGACATGTATCCGAGCTTATTAATTTTATTTTTTTCCCTCCATTTCTAAAACAGAGATTTTACATCGGTGATTGACTCGTGTATTTCCTCGCCAATCGAGGAACGGTGGATTGTCTGTCGAAGAGAATCAGCAACGCGGAAGCATCGCGGCAGATTTGTATCTCTCTGCAGTGAGCGCCTGTCGATCATGGCTTAGGCATCACGCCCAACACGTGCGTGTGGCGGTTGCCTATGCGACGACGGTCCGCAGGCGCTGCGTAGCACAGCACAGCGCTGCGCTGTTGCTATCTTGCTTTGCGTTCATTTCCCGTCGGAGTGACCTTGAAACACTAATCACAACGCCGAACGTGCTTTCCTCGAGTAATTCCATCGCTTACCGTACTTGTTCGTGTATCTCTTCGTTGACGAACTCGTTCAAAACCACAACGTTTTAGAGACCAGGCGCATTCTTTGCTGTTCCAAAGAGTTTTAAAAAAAACTGTTTGGTTCTCTCCTGCTGAATTTCCCTAACACGCATCATTATAAAAAACCGCGGCTCCTTTGAAATTGGCTATTCCATTAAGATGATGTTGGCGATGTGAAAATGCCTGAACAGGGTGTCTAGCGCCTGGGAAAACCGGGGAAACCGGGAATTTACCGGGAATTTGGTGTCCCCTGGAAAAATCCGGGAAAATGCCGGGAATTTTGAAATGGAAAATTGCTAGACACCCTGCTAAACGAGGTGTGGGTGTCGAAAATCAAAGTTTGCCTTACGTTAGGCTATTTTTGCCTAGCCTCTTCGCTCTTACTCTCATTTTCCTGTGGAGAAGCTTTAGTGGAGTATTTGTTTAACACAGTTTGTTACAACACTCGTGTACATTGCAGTAGAAACTGTTGCCTTTTAAAAGCGCGTTTCCCTCCCAAAATCATCATGACTGTCTGGAAAAGGAAATAAAAAGCTTTGCTGAAGTAAGGAATTGACCCGTCCAAGCCCGTTTTCTGCATGGGCTTACCAGATTTTGAGGTTATAGGAATATCGATAAATTAACAACCATGTTTTAGGAAAATGAGGGGAGACAACATTTTCAACAAGTTGCTTCGAAAATTAAAACCTGACCACGAACATACCAAAGGCGTTTCAAAACCCTCCAAATTTTCTTATAATTTTGACTCTAGTCCTTTCACGATTCATTCCAAACGTGTTTTGAGTGATGAGGCAGTACCTGCAGTCGAGATCATAAACCTTTTCTTATTCAAATCTAGTGACCTTTTTTTCTGTTCGAAATCTGTGTTGTAATAACGCTGTACTTCCGGTTTCGGGTGTCTGTTTTATCCAGGACTCTAGACCAGGCCATTTTAAAGGCTTTACCAACACAAACTTCTAGGAGCAAAAATCGTTAAATGTGAATGCGACACGACTTTGGATCTCCACTGTAACGTTGAAAGGAGCGTTGAGGGTTTCAAGCTGTATGCATGATCGTGAATTGGAGACCGAATCTTTGGCGACACCATGCATGGGGATTGTCCGTCGCGTGTGTTGCGCATGAGGGCGGTTGGCGGAATCACCTGATGAGTTGTGTCTGTTTCCAGCCGACCTGGCGACGTACATCACGCGCTTCCAGTGGGACATGGCCAAGTACCCCATCAAGCAATCCCTGCGCAACATCGCCGACATTATCAGCAAGCAGGTGGGCCAAATCGACGCGGACCTCAAGAGCAAGTCGACGGCCTACAACAACCTCAAGAGCAACTTGCAGAGCATGGAGAAGAAACAGACGTAAGGGACACTCTCCCAAATCTTGTGCCTAACAACTTCTGTACAGTATTGCCAACCTATGTGTGCGGCATTTCATCTGTTTGGCCCTTGCAATATGAGCTATTTCGTTCTATCCGCTGAGAATCTCTTAAAGACTGATAGCGTCTGTCGACGAACCATTTTCCTCTTCGTTTTGAGATGTAAATGGAATTCGATTTTTCTTTCAAATTCGTTTTTTTTTGAGCTCACTTGCAACTAACAGTTGAACAGCCTGAATTTATTTAAATAGCCTTTGAGCAGTGGCTATACGAAAGGCCGAAAACTGTGTTAATAATCTACCTTAATATATCTATACGGTAGTGGCTCGTTAGATAGCCAAACCCTGGAGGAATACGTTATGAATTAGCGAGGGTGTGCGCAAAGATTTTTCTGGAGAGAGCATGATATTTTGCATTTCTTTTCGTTACTGCTTCTTAGAAAGGTGTCGATTGGTTTGTTTCAAAATGAAGATTGACGACTTGCCATTATTTAACCCAATATTTCCACTTTCAAAAAAAATGAATAAATGAGGCGGCGGTGCTTTTTCCGAATAGCTGGAACATAGAGCGTCTAACCTGCTACTCCATAAAGTACTCCCCCAAGGCCGTTCTCCTCTCCTAAGCAGTCAACGTCCCCATTGATAATATACGGATTTTTTTTGTTGTCACAGTGGAAGTCTGTTGACCCGTAATTTGGGCGACCTGGTAAAAAAGGAACATTTTATTTTGGACTCGGAATACCTCACGACCCTGCTCGTAGTTGTGCCAAAGTAAGTTGATACGTCGTTTCGTATCCTGGAGAAGTCCTGAAAAGGTTTTGTCTCACTTGGCGCTTTTGTTGCAGGCCGAACGTTCACGATTGGATGACCAACTACGAAAAGTTGACCAACATGATCGTCCCCCGATCATCGCAGCTCATCACGGAAGACAATGACTACGCTCTGTTTACCGTTTCGCTATTCAAGAAAGTAGAGGCCGAGTTCAAGACTCACGCTCGTGAAAAGAAGTAAGATCCGCGGTTTTTGAACATTTCAAGCAGGATAGGCCTGCCGAATAACGCTTCTTGTGTCTGCCAGGTTCATTGTTCGCGAGTTCAAGTACAACGAGGAAGAACTGGCCGCAGGCAAGAACGAAATCACGAAACTTGTCACCGATAAGAAAAAGCAATTCGTAAGTATACACTAATCATAGGGTAACCACCGTACAACGAATCAGCAAAGACTCGAAAAAAAATGCTTTGGGTGGTTCCACCGATGCATACTAGTCCAATTCATAAAGAAGAATCCAAAAACCTTTTTAAAAATCTCAAAGTTTTGGAAATTATCACGTTTGGCGAGCAGTCACTTGAGTTGTTCTTCACAAGTCTTGATGTTGAACAGCTAGGTGTATTTTGCATTATGAATTTTCATCTCGTCGCTGATTTGACTCATTTTTCATGAAAACTGTGTTGTTTTTTAGGTGCTTTAAGATAACTAAACGGTAGATTATCGGCAAACTTGACCAGATTGTTCCTAATATTCCTATCTTCTCGTGAAATAGTTTTTTTTCCATTTCATCTAATCCAAGTCAGACGTGAAAAATCAAAATCCAACGAATCATCGGCCATTTTTCCAAACTCCCATAAGAGCCAATGCATTCTCCCCTAAATTTGCGACTAAATACCTTAATAACGGGTTGGTCAGTTTTCTTCCTTTGCCATTCGATAGGTAAACGTATTCTGAACCTTTTCTAAAAATTTCAAGTCTTAATCTAATTTTAGCGCACCACGCTGGAACCACCTTTAGTCAAAACCAAAATCCCTGTTTTTTTTTGTTTTTTTTTTTTCGTATTTTGAATTTTGTAAGTTTTTATTTTAGAAACTCTTTATATCAGTTGTCACAATGTCAAGCCCTTCATGATTATGTTGTCAGTAACCTTATGAAAGAGTTCGTGATCTAGCACATGGTTACTACGGATTTGAAGGTGTTCGTGTGTCAGTATTTGTCGTAATCATGTTTCAGGGTCCCCTCGTCCGTTGGCTGAAAGTGAACTTCAGCGAGTGCTTCTGCGCTTGGGTGCATGTCAAAGCCCTGCGAGTTTTTGTTGAATCGGTACTTAGGTAAGTTGTTCGGCCAAGATGGCGTAGAGGGCAATGAGGACTTTGATTGATAGCTAGGCGGTTCGAACGTTGCGCAGGTACGGTCTGCCAGTCAACTTCCAGGCCATGCTGCTTCAGCCGAACAAGAAGAACACGAAAAGGCTTCGCGATGTCCTTCATCAGCTGTACAGCCAGTTGGATGGCAGTGGCACTCAAGGAGGCGGTGCCCACGATGTAAGTGCCAGCCATGTTGGGAAAGAAAACCTATTTGATCTGCAACAGTCGGGGAATACTGATTACGCTATAGACCTGGAGAAGTCATTAGTTAAGGTTTACCTCACCGTCTGAGAATTTTAGAATGTAGGTGTGGTTTTCTGATTCCTGGAGCGCTACGTGTAGGGCGGTAGCACTCAAAAAATCTCGGTAAGAATGGCACTTTCGCAAGGCGTATACCTAATCGTAAGAACACACCAAACAACAGCAAATAGTTGATTAAATCCCTTCTTGTCAAATTTAATTTGTCATAAAACATTGTCATATCATCTCACTTTGCAACGGAAAAGCATTCAGTACACGACTTCACATGGTGGGCTTAGGAATGGCTAACCGAAGGTCAACTCTAACCTTAGAATGTAAAGTCTTGTTTTTTTTTCTGTACAAAGTAATATGACCAGGTTTGTATCGTGGAATAGAGTTAAACTCGTACAAGCAAGGTTTAAATCAGTTATTCATGGTGGTTTCGGGATTTTACGATTGTGTCTCCGCTGAAGTACCGTTCTAACCAAAAGCTTTGAGTGCTACCGCCCTATGACCGCAATCTTAAACGCTGCACTCTCTCGTATTTGAGCAAGGCCTCTTGTGCTGTCAGGCCTGTCAATATTTCCAAAATTAAGTTGTTTCTCGCCCCCATCACGGAGCACCAATGCAGACTTGATCCTCTCGACAAGACAGTGACATTCTAGTGACAGTGATTTTCAGCGAGAAACCCGGCATTATCAAATTTCGCGCTGATCCGTGAAATTTAAAATGGAACTATCACTAAAACGCTGGTGAATTTCTTGCACGCAGTGATGAATCTTGAGCTGTGGGAAGATGGAACAGTTTTCCAGATTTTCTCTTTCTCTCCCAGTTCCGGTTCCGGTGTAGAAAAGTTGGGCTCACTAAAATCTCGTAGTGACAAGCCTGATAGCACAGGAGGCCTTGATTTGAGCTTTAGCGGCGGTTGTCACTGCCGCTGATTAGTTCTTGCCTATGAGCCGTTGGCATGAATATCTAACCTTGTCGGCAGTGCGTTTTTAATCATGAAGACGAATGACCTTTCATTGACGAAACGAAAGGTTGAATTAAGGTGGAACGCAAGTCCGGATATGCAACCTTTTAAAAGAAGGAATTGGTTACGATAAATTCGCGAGTTTAAGACGAGGATTTTGCTTGTTTTTCAGAACGTGGACATCCCTGGACTCGGCTTCGGCCAGGCTGAGTACTATCCGTACGTTTACTACAAGATTAATGTGGATATGGTGGACTCGAAGGTACCGTAATAAAGCGCCTTGAGGCGCACCACCGCCTGCTCCGTCGCGGCGTGCCGCGTGCGGCATGCGGCGTGCGGCAGGCGTCTGCCCCGCCCGCCCCGACACGGGAGAGGGCAGCTGCGACCGGAAACAGGTTGCGTAGTATTATCGTTGTTATTCTGTTTGAAATGGAACTTTGCCTCCCTCCATCTTGCGACACGAGCTGAGCTCTTTGATAAATTCAGAGATGTATTCGCAAGTGGCAGATTGTTTATCGAGACGTAGCGATATCCGATCTTTGCCGCCAGTATTTCTTGATCAACTGTAATAAGAATGTAGTTTCGTAGATTTTAATCATGTTACCGCCTTTGTTTTGGTTAAAATCGTAACCATTTTAAAGTAGATTTTGGAAAAGGGGTTTGAAATGAATATCCTCAATGCTTAGTAATGTACAGAGGTATGTGAACCGTTTTATCGCTTTTCATTTATTAAGCAAAAGAGATTGTAGATTTGCAGTCAAAGATGATCACATTCCATTGATATTAATCGTTGTGGGTATTTTCGATAATGAAGTTTTCCCTATTTGTGAGTAATGGTTCTTATTCTTCGATGCTGTCTTGTTTGTTGGATTTGAATATTGTTTGTGGCAATTTTAATTATATGAGAGTATGATATTGAAGTGATTGTGGCTTATGTACATAAATACGATATTTTCAGCTCACCGATTACTCGAGATTTTTGAGTTTGCGCACAACGGCCTGTCATACCTTTCTTTCAACGGTAAAAAGAAAGTATCGATTTGAAAGTTGAGTGTCGATTCGGCAAGTACTGTATTTGAAATCTTTAAGCTTCCCTTGTGGGTGGTTTTTAGGAGGATGAAATCGGGCGTGAAAATGATAACTTTCGAAGACATTTTACCAGTATTAATGAGTTTAAAAGACCTATGTAGTCCTGGCACTGTCATTGAGTGCTCAGAAAAATCTCCAAAAACACCTACTTTGGTTATAATGTTGCTTGCCTCGCCGAGAACGAAAACTCGCCTAGTTGAAAATTCACTCTTATATCCGAGCTTTTCAAGGAGGTACGCTGTTATGGAACCCAGTCTGCAGCTAACAGCTTTGCAACCATCAGGTTGTCACCCGAAACGGGTTGCAGAATCTGTGCACAGCTGTGAGAGCCGTCGATTATTTTTATGTAAACGTCATATCAATTCTTTATATCTGAGCCGTTCTCGTAAGCTTTTTTTTTGTGTTTTTTTGCAAAGCTGGCACGAAAGCTTGTTCGTGTATTTGTCGTAGGATCTATTAGAGCTTCCGGTGAATATCTTGATGTGGTCGAAGCAAAGTTTGGAATGCAGAAGTGCCGTTGTTCCTTGTTACTTTTGATCGAGCATTTAAATGAATGTTACAAAGTAGCTGTATAGCTTTTGAGATTTTTTTGTTAACGGATACCTCTTTGCCCTGGTCTTCTAAACAAATTCCCGATTAGATATGGTTGAGACGGTCCGTTATAGCTTCTTGTACATAAAATGTATAAAGTTTTCAAGGGCTGTTCCTCAACAGGCACAATTGTTAAATGTTTCAGATGTATATTAATAAATATGTGAAATATGAGAGAGAGCCAGTGTCATATTAATTATACCATCAATCACCGAATGATAGATTTTCAGATGGCCGATTCCCTTTTTGAAGATTCAGAATCGACATTCTATTTGTCTCACCAAACGCTGGTTTTCGGGGCTCTTTGTTCATGTCAAAAACTGAGCTGCTTTGATTTTGTGAGGTGAGATTCTCTGATTTGCAGGTTAAGTATCATATCTAATCGATCGCGCAAACCTAACGCATATCAAGATCGATTCTCTGGCAGCTGTCAATTTCCCAATTCTCGCCATGTGGATTTCCCAACCAGTTGAAGGGTTTGAGATGAACCAGCATGGAGGAATGGCCCACCGTCTGTCTCTTTTCAACAGTAATACATCCATTGATGAATGTGTTTTTGGCTTGTCATTGGGATCGTTCGACTTGCAATACAGGTACTGTTGAGACGGTGTTATTATCGAGCCTTGGTTTCCTTCATTAGGCAAGGTGACGCAGTCTAGTTATTCTACTAGAATCGGTTGCCTGATTGCTACAGCTCCATTCTCTCTTTTTCTGGTGAAAGAATTTGTTTTCTTGTGGTCATGTGGTGAGCGTTATTTCAAGAGTGATTAGGCGGATGAGCTTTTTCCGCTGCAATCTAAATCTCCCATACTCTGCTTGTCATGTGTCATCAGTTAAACAGCAATTAAAGCGCCGCTTTGAAATCTTCTTGTCCCATGAATAATGTTCGATTTTTAAGCAGTTTCAAGAAAGTTATTGTTTTTTGCAACTTTTCATTTTAGTAACGCTTTGGAATGACCCCACGATTAAGACTTTTCTTCTTTGAAAAGGGAGAAATTGCACTCGCAATGTCTGTAAGAACCTGATAACTAAGGAAGACTTAAATCCTGAACTAGTTTGAGCATTAGTATGATCAATAGTTTCAACGACGGCCATAACATTTTGAGAGGTCTCGTGTATCATTTTATGACGAAATCTTAGTAGGCGTAAAAATATACTGTTTTAATGGTATGAGAAACAGAAACAAGACTTGGTGATTACAGAGGAAAAGAAAATATTTTTTTTCTGAAACTGAACGTTTTTTAAAGTGTGCGTTGCAGTGATTGCCTTTCGAAGCTTCCAAGGGGCACGGCCGTTGTTCTTTTGCTTAGAGAAACCCACCGAATAGGTCAGTTCTGATTTATCGTAGAACCCGTTTTCTATCGATTCTCAATCAGTCATCACCTAGAAAGCAATAAATACAAAGCTTCTAAATGATAAAAAATAAAGACACACAGCGCCGCCGCGGAATTTTATGCAGATTGCATCGGAACCGTACATGTGAACTAAGAAATTCGAGTGCACCGTAACAGAGGTTTAGTTATGATTTTTGTCAGTGCCTATATTGTTCATCAACGGCTGTAATAATACATATAGTTTGTGGGTTATTTTACTCGTATCTTCTGGTTTTTAAAGTTATTGGTTTGTTATTAACGTTTAAGCTGTTAAATTTGCTTTGAGAGCAGAAAACGTCGTTGTTTGTGTCGGAAATATCTCTGTGAATATCGCTCATGTACCGTAACCTTCCTGTCGTAGTCAATATCAGTGGCACCAACGATTATAGTCGTTATGTGAACTCATCATTGCTGTGAAAGAGGTAATTTCAAATATTGTTGCATCTGTAATTATATTTACTATGCAATTAGTGATGGCATTCTTTAATGTAGAAATGACCTCAAGACAATATATTAGGTGAAAAGGTAAATGCTTCTTTAACACCACTTATTACAAATAATTAAAAATTCGTATTTTACCGCAGGTATCGGTAATCCAATGTTGGATATCCAGTCATGAAGACGTTATTTCTTGTTATTTTGGTGTGATCATGTAAATAACGTTTCGACGTGTATACAGTGTTTGTGTGATACATAAAAATGCATTCCATCAACACAATTTGTTAATTTGTTTGTTTGGAGTTGCCTTCTTTTGACTTTCTTGCCACTCAGCAGTGACGATGATTCTTTTTTAAAATCTTTTTTCTCCTCGGAGCTTTTATTTCTGAAAGAACACAATACAATTTTTTGCATCGACAGAAAAGAACTGGTGTAACGAAGACATGAGCTGAACTGAAGTTACAAGTTTCATGATAAAAGAAATAAACCCGAAGAGGTAGTGTACCGTTAATAGAATTTGAATACCTGCCGCCAAACTTACACATTTTTGCCACCCACCGTGTTTTAAACGAGCGTGACCTCATTAATTTCAGTAATTCGAAATCCTCAACTATCGTATTATAAAGCTCAAAATACGCTAAATTCTACAATCTCCCTTCTTCGATTACATCCCTTGGTAAGTCCCTTTGATTTAAAAGGGATGAATGTCTCCTTGAGTTTGTATGAGTGCGTTGGCAAACATGAACCGATGGTGTACGGTAGAGCCCTTAATAGTTAGAGAAACGCAACCGGCGTACCACGGCTCCTAGTTGACCAAGCTACAGCGGGGCCACAAAATGGCGGCGCGCCTGTATCGGCTGAGCCGAGCCGAGCCCCGGTGC
>Ga0058701_10003010_pt1 | contig 13124 bp, 10 predicted proteins | sample AgamicOrMae_FD_97039 | JGI IMG/M metagenome (GOLD analysis project Ga0058701, IMG submission 97039) | Agave microbial communities from Guanajuato, Mexico - Or.Ma.e | ecosystem: Host-associated > Plants > Phyllosphere > Phylloplane/Leaf | place: Guanajuato, Mexico | collected 2012-06-04
GGTCTTATGAAAACTTCGAAATAGCATATTCAAATGACATATGCATATTTCATGCCGCATTCAATTATGGCATATTCAAAAGAGGAACTGCGAATTGTGTTAGTATTTTTCTCTGTAATCTTGAGATTTTGTTTTTTTCCACGTCTAGTGTTCCAATTTAGGCTTAAACTTGCAACCCTTCCAAAAACCCTGTTTTTAAAATATTTCATTTAATTCATTTTTTTTCAAATTATTCATAATTTTGTTTGAAAATAGTCGTATTGAACCAGTAACTTTCCGTTTACGTCTTAAAACACGACGGATTGCTTCAAGTATTTTAAAAAATGTCAAAAATGTGTTCGTTTTTTTATTATTATTTTATTTCTATTATTTTTTTATTTTTTTTAGAATGTCGTAAATAATGTCACTCTTCAAACTCTCTCTTAAATTTAGCGTTCCAAATCCCCTCTTAAAATTAATGTTTCTATGAATGAACTAACGATCTGTTGTTCTGTTTCAGAGTGAAGAAATAGTAAAAAAGCAGTCAAAGAAAAGGAAAAAGTTAAATGCAGTTGGTTCAGACAGCGATTGACAACGGTACCTCAACGTATTGTACAGAGCGTTGTCCTCCTGAAGACCACAATCAGCTTTTTTACCTCAATAAACAGTTCAAACTGTTTCTTCATTGGTTCATACAGTCTGAATCAGTTCCGACCTTTTGCGAACGTGACATCAATACATACTGTGTTGTAGACCGTTCATACTAAAATCAGTTCCCACTGTTCTTGAGATCAGTTTGAGACCGCTTGAAAACAGTCCAACCTGTCTAACCGAAAGTCCAAGCTGAACTATGATTCTGCAAATGATCTTAATTAGGCTAAATCATGAGAGCGAGGCGTCTTACTCCTGGGTTAGACTATTTAAAGCTGACTTATCGCCTATAGAAACTTACAGTTTTTTTATCTTTTGTTGGACTGTTTATAAGCGGTTTACACCGTGAAAAACCCAAGTATATAGTTATATGTATTTTGTTTTTTTAAAGTAATTGTGAGATTTATGTCTTGTATTTTCATGAGCCGTCGACGGCGAAAGTGAGATTTTCTTTTTCTGTTCGTCAATTTTATCAACTATTTCACTGGGTCCGCGGAAAACGCACTTGTATATTGGCGTGCTCTGTACTGATCTCTGTCGAATATTTTGACAGATCTTTTTAATCCAGCTGACTTTGATTATGAGAAACTCTGGTAAGATTTTACCTATCCAGAGAGGATATGAGAAATTTAGCTGTCGAAAATCTGCAGCTTACAATAGGAGCATTCTGTGAATATGTATTTTTCTTAAGAAAGTTGATCTTTTGAGTTGACCATCTCAAATAATGGATCTGAATTAACCTGCCTTTTCGAATATTTCTGAAACGTAGTCAGTATTCCCCTATCATTTCGATGAATTTATACGTCTTACAAAGTTCTTGAAGAGTTCCTACATTTTCATCCTAAAATAGTTAACCTTGTAACTTTCAGCTGCTAACTTCTTAGTACTGTTTGTGAACTTTCTTCTTTGTCGTCTTAATTTGTTTTAGTGTCCCTTCACACTCTTGTTCCAAATTTCTCATACGCCTCGTGAGTTTCTCATATTCCACGAAATTTCTCAGTCTTTTCGTTTTTCTCAGCCAGTCAGGTGCAACCTTGGAAAAGATGGAGTTCTACTATCATTTCGAAAATCATCTGTGAGAGTTCATTAATCCCTGGGATCCCATTATCCACGGAATCAAAATTGCGGACAAACATAACCCTTCGTCAAAAGATTACCTTTCGAAATCTTGTATTTTCAGCGAACTTACATCTTTTCAGGCGCGTGAAATTCATCAATCAGATCCCTAAATTCAGTGCATGCCTCGACTTTGCATCCTGATTTGAGCCTCGTTTGCCAATAACCAAGCTTAATTTGCACTGTTTAGCTCCTACTCTAACGTACGTTGATCCGGTACAAGCTGCTCAGACATGATAAAACCAATCCACTGATTCTAAAAAAAAATATCATGCATTGGTAAGGCAAGTTTGAGCCTTTTTAGCGCAGTATTTTTGATTTATTTTTTGGTTTCTGATACTTAGTTGACGGATTTTGGAATGCCTGCCATATAACTACTCAAAGTTTCTGTATTATTTTATCGTTTTCGAGTACCACTCAGGTTTTGACTCGAGGATAAAACTGCGAGCATTTCGGTTGTTTGCTGAACTTCTTGCCAGCAAAGTCGGTTAAGCAACAGTTTCCACGTTCAGTCCCGGTGACCATTCGTTGCCTTAATTTGCATCCGTTGCTGACTCATTCTCTACAATAACTTAACAGCCTAACAAAAACCGATTCTATCTAAGAAAAATTGTCAAATATATCTATCCTTCGCTATTATCGGGTTAATTTGAGATAACCAACGTTTACCAGAGCTGGGTTATTTGTGAGAGGTTTTAATCAGAGCTTAATCGCAGCTTACGCCCTCTGTTGCAGTTTATTTTTTGGAATGATAGCTTTTAATTTAAAGTAGAATTTTGATCTCAGCTTTAAGTTGAAGTTCCGCATAGACTAAGAGCACATTGTATACTTGTAAGTTTTCTGTACATAATTATGCCTCTGTGGATTAGTATCCGAATCTTCGTAGAATTAGTTTCATATTGTAAAATTTATACTTTATGATGGGTATAATTGAATTTTTTACTTGTATTTCAACGATGGAACTGAGAGCTGCGAATATCCCCGCGAATTTCACTGTAATTTAAATAGTCGATAAAATACAGTCATTATGTACATGTTAATTACAAAATTTTCTTAGTCTTGTACCTATCTTGTTGATTAATGCACTTTGTTGCTGTGGCAACATTTTTTTTTCTTTGTATATATTAGGTGTTACCTGCGGTTCACCAAAGTCAATCGGACTAAATGAATTGTATATATATACATATTAAGCCGTTTGTTTTCTTCTCCTGTTTGCCCTGCAATCCATTTCCGTAGCTATATCCGAAAGAAACTCAAATCTAGAATCGGGCCATGAGATTAGGCCTCTAATCTCATGATTGGGCCTTCAACGGCAACGCACCTGTCGCAAAATATTTTTTTTCGGCTTCTGAGCCACTTCTATTTTTACCGGAACGCTAATTTATGGTCGACAATTTTTTTTTTCGCGAAACAGAGATGTGGTTGTAGCAGCGGGCAGCCCGCCATTAACCTATTAAGGTCAAGCGGAGCGACTGAGGAACAGCCAATTTCACCTTCAAAAAAACTTTTATGTAGTATTTAAATTCTAAAAAAAAATATAGGTTAGTTCTATTTACACGCCTTTGTTAATACAAGGGAGACTTGAACGCACGGAAACCAATCTAATGCATTTTAAATGGGAGGTTACTTAAACGTACGGAAACCAACCTAATACATCTTAAATGGATCAGCGTGTGAATAGTCACTTCCAAACATTAATCGCTCGGACACACTGTGTTAAATATGTAGCCATTTTCAATATTTCAAATCGGCATTTCCCAGCAAAAGATCTTCATAAGTGATCAAATGGTGTTTTTCACCCCAAATAATTTGGACATTCGAAGGATAAATGATCCTTACTTCGAATACGGAACTAACTGAAAATCGTCGCGTGCGCTTTGAGCCTATTGCTGCGACCAATATCTTCGTCAGTTTGCGACTCTCTTTTAAGATGCCCAAATAACTCAACGGCTTTCGTAACAAACGTATTTTATTAAACTTAAATTGGACATTATTGCTCAAAACAAGTGATGTCTCCTGTGAGCAGCAACTCCTGCGAGAGCCAGAGCGACTAGAGAGCCGGCAGCTCTTTGAGTCACAGCTGCACCCATGCCATCGTTGCAATTATGTTTTTCACAACACGTAATACAGGAATGCAGTTTGGTTCGCTCCCCAATGATTATGCAGCCAGGTTCGCACTTCGCGGTGCAATTTCTGGTGATGGACCACAATTTAGGTTCGCTGGTTTTGTTTTCCGTTGTCGTCGTGTACGAAAACCGTTTGACGATGCAGATCCGTGCGTCATCTCGGCAACGCCGCGAGAGCAGTCGCGTGAAGTTGTTTGGCGTGATACACTTGTCGCCATGTTCCCGGTCCATACTCTCACAGACGAAACACCTCAAATCATTAGCCATCGTCTCTGCATTCCTGGTATGATGCGTGGCACCTGGAATAACAGAAAAGAGTTCCACATGAGGGATTTTGACTGATTAACCACAGCAGCTACAACAGCTTTTGTTACCCTAAAGATCAACAGTTTACACTGGAACAACTTGTCCCTATCCCACAAGTTAACCTAATTAAGGTCTTGTTTGAGTGTATCATGAAGATACTGGTAGTCAATGAAAAATTCAGTCATCCAAATGCGGTGGAACGAGAGCCCCTGCAAATGACGGCTTATGCAACCCGCGCCACACTCCTACGTTGCGCTTGCCTATCCAACCGTTCGCAGGGGCTCGAGGAGCGCAGTGATGTAAGGTCGTGGTAGTAACCATCGTTGGGAAATGGGTAAAACTTTACCGGTTACTAGTTTTCTTTGTGTTCTTGTCAGGATTTTAGGTTTAAGACAATGGCCCGCTAGTGGAAACAATACGCAAATTTAGACAGTTTCGGTACCAAAGCTCCACCTCTTTTTCCAACGCTTCTTTGTAACTGTGAGTCTTAAATCAATTGAGCGCGTTTATTCGTCAGTTAACGTTCAAACAACTCTCGTTATTCTTGTTTGCGTGGCGTTTAGAAACCGAGAATCAAATGAATCATCTAAATATAGATGCATTTCCTGAGCAAAACTTAAAAATTGAGGATCATTTAAAGGGGACTCATAAAAGGGAATGTCGGTTAACAATGGGAAAATAAGACGACCTGTGTGGGAAAAACTAAATGAATAGAAAACATGAGGTGTCATCACTGCGGCGTGCCCTGTCTGGTCTAGTATTTAAGAGGAGCCCCGCTATGTCCATGCAAAATGGTTTCGAGCGTGAAAGGGGGAAAATAAAATTACCAACATGTTGCACTGGTGAAGTGGTGCGAGCCACTCTTACAATTCGCCCCCCGACTCTTTAAGGAAGTTGTGCCAACTTAATCGTTAAGTCTGGAAAAAAAAATCGTCCAAAATCTGATTGTGACGAAAAACAACTAAAAAAATGATGCTCGAACCACGTTTCTATATTGGTCTATCTTAATCGTTTTTTTTCCTCATTGTCTGCAGTTTTATGCGTCACATTGTGCCCGTTATAATGTTTTCCTCCCATTTGATTATCTTCTTTCGCCGACCGATACCGGTACTGTATCAGCATTTCGCCGTTGGTTTGATTCATACATCTTCTATACGAAATGTCTTACGGCGAATTAATGTGTAAAAGTCTGCGGCATGACGCGAGGGCCGGACATTTCTTACGCAGATAGTTGAAACATGATGGTTGAAACAAGACGACTCGTTTTAATTAAAATGAATTCGGTCAATGGATTCTAAAGTACGGTCGAATTAAAGCTATTTTTTCTTAAATACCTAGGTATTTAGACTTCTCTCATCCCCCGTCAATAATAGGTCGTGTGCGTGCTGGTTAATCCCTCGGGGCGTTCCCATTTTCCTCCTTCCCTCTATCCTGTTAATTAGATTGGTCTGTTCTGACATTGTTTGTGGTCATCATAGTGCTTATCAGTTTTAGCATACGGTACGCTCTAAAATTTGCACTTGTCGCTGAAATAATACTTTCTTTTTAAGAATTCTTCGCTTAGTCTTTGATTATTCTACCGGCACAAAGGGATTTTTCATGGTCCGAATTTATAGAATACCTTTATTGGGTTACCAAACCTAAAAAAAGGAAAAGAAAAACAGTAAAATAAGCTATAGTTTATAAAATAAAAAAATAAATAAAAAAGTAAACATCTGCCAAGAAAGTGAGTTTAGTATGTATTTAAAAAAAATCAGCGGAATACGCGAATTTTATAAATTTCTTTTATTGAGAAAAAGCGATGTCGTAAGAAATAATATTCAGTATCAGAGAATATCTACAAACATACGACTCTTTCAAACATGATTTTTTGCACAAAACAACATCCAAACTAATGAACATAGAGAAGGGTTGTGAGAATTGATAACCGAACTATTTGCTCCTGTTATGAAATCTGTGTCGTCGCACATGCAGACATCAAATATCAGATTAAATGTTGTTTTTATTGGGAGTTTAGTTTACCTTGCACAGCAGTTTGAGCAGCAAAGAGAAGCAGCAAAATAACCAACATCTCCAGTCCGAAACATGACCTGTTTTATATTCCCACGAAAATATTCGCACAGCTCTCCATAACCCGTATTCAAGTTAACAACCATCAAACTTCACGTGGTTCATGATATGCGCGTAACGTTGTCATGAGTAAATAGATTAAATCGTTGTTTAAGTGAATGTTAAATGCGTTTAACACGTCCGCGGAGTGACTTGGGAGATGGTAAACTACAGGGGGTGCCCGCTCGCCTCTGCTCGGTGATATCGATTGAAGAGACGGCACCGCGCAGCCTCACAAAGCTAAAAATAGAGTTATGTCAACTGGTCACGTGACCTCCTGGATCAAAACAAAAGAGCATTCGCCGCTCGCAACAGTATCATTCCTGTTTCACATACTAAAATCGAAAACTAAAAAACGGTTTAATAACGGGTTTGTACAGGGATGTAGCTTGTAGGCAGCACGCGTAATAGCTGTGTTGAGCGTGATGCCGAAACAAAAATCCGCAGGGTGACACATTGCAGATCCAAAAATTGTTTACGATCGGTTCAATTATGGTTCAATGGACTATGGTATCAAGAAGTCAGCGTAATGCAGTACCGGTATCTTGTCAAGTCGGATAGTTTTCGGTTTTATGCTACGGAGGCAGGCATTTATTAATTCACGCTGTAATCACAAGCAAAATTTACAGAGTGCCGGGCCTTAAGATAGTGGGAGCGCACATAGAACTGATTGAGATGATTTCTTTTAAGAAAAAAATTACCGGTACCGGTATAGATTTTCCACTGTGCCGCCTCCGGTTTCACCACTACCAAAGAAAGCCCTACGACCGTCCTTTCAAGGTGCCTTATAGTTATAGACGTGAACTCCGAAATTAAAACAACCTTAAAATAATACCAAATTCACTCTTAAAGATTTTTTTTTAGATTTGGGGATTTAGTGGCGTCAAATGTTAGCGTTGACCAGAAACCGCGTTTGAAAAGAGCGCGTACCAAAGAGACAACACGATGAAGTGAACAAAGTGCCGCCGTGCTGTGCTGCTACCTAGCGGGACTAAGACAAACTAGAAATGGCTAGATTTTTATATCGGTGAAAACATGAATGCCAGGGAAGAACCATGCATGAACTTCATAATTTTCATTTTATAATAAATGAATAGTGTTCTCGTTAATGTCATAACCCTCATCTGGAGACTTTTTAGAGGGCTTCAGTGTTTCTCAAGGAGATCCGTTGACGCGCCTGTCTTGGAAGGCTCAGGGATTCTTTTGGCGCGCCGAGTCTCATGCGCCGGCTATTTGTTTTGGATGATGGGATATAAATTAAACCCATAAATTTTGAGTTATAATAATCTCAGTGAAGTGACAACATCATGAATGTTTTCAAGAAGTACCTGAAATAAGTTTGTATTCGTTAATGAAAGTGTTCGCACCCAAACCTGTGACTTTCAATGTTAACGCGACTATTGCCCCGACTTAACCTCTAAGTAGAGCCCTACTTAAAAAATGTCAGAAGAGGCTTGTGCGGAGATTTTTGACAAACTTCTTGAGTGGGAAGAAGATGAAGTGAGGAAGAACATCGACAACGTCTTGCCCACTTTATTGATATCCTTTACATGCTTATATCAGTTATCCATGTTCCTCAACTTGACATCTTCCATGGAGACCTTTCTCATCTTTCCATATTTTTTTCTTTTTCTTATATTTGAGGAATTTTGAATGAGTGTCAGCATATACTTTGCCATTATCTTAAGGAATTCAATAACACCTAATTGTGTGAAGGTGATGTTGATAGCTGTTGTTATTAATTGATTGGAGTACACTGTTGCAGAGAATCATTATGTATCAAGAGTATTTCCTTAATAATTATTACAGTGCATTGTCATCAGATAATGTGGGGCTAAAGTTCCGAGGAATGCAAGCTCTTTTAAGGACGTGTTTACCTTGTATGCCAGTCTTAGAGGCAGAAGAAAGAATTCTACAACATGCTGTTCCAGTTTCCAAGCAACTATTTTATGATGTAAGTCACAAATATGGATCAGTTTTGTTAACTGGAGTATTTTTTTCTTTTAATTGTTTATTGGAGGTTTTGAAATTTGTAGACATACCTTTAGAACTCATTGGGGGTAATGTGTTTCAGGCTATAGAATGTCTTCACAGCACCTTTGAAGAAGGATTTCTGACTCAACCTGATGGAATTCATGATAAGCTGATTAGCTTTCTAGAGGTGATGCAATCTATTTTTACTTTCTGTGAAGATAGTTTTTTTTTTTTTTTTAAAAGTTTAGTTTTCTTGTCTCTGCTTTGAAGTTTGAGAAGTGTATTTAGAGAATGCAATGCCACTTTTGGCCGTATTAGCATCTCTTATATAATCACATAATAAAATTTTGATATTGTTTGATATGTTCAAAAAAATCATCTGTATAATACTAATAATTTACAAAGGTTTTCTGACACATATTTGTATATTTTTACAGGTTTGTGTGATAATCCTGCAGTGTTCAGGCACTGTCTTGGAATTTGTTGCTTCTCAAGGGGCCATCGATGTTTCAACTTGTTATAGTGTTCCTGAGAATATTGGACTGATACTTTTGAAAGCTTTTCAACACTGCAAAGACAGGTGATTTGGCTTCAGGATCTACCCTAATAGGAACTTTTTATCACAAACACTGAAAGAAAATATTTTGATTTTATCGTGCTTTCAAGGGATATTTTTGTACCTCTATTGCACTGTAAGAATGTTTTCTCTTGAAGCATGTTTGAAAACATAATCTTTGAAGGCTTCCTCTATTTTCTTTTGTTGGGGTGGCTGTTTTAGACTTATTTTTCGTCCGCAATTTCCCGTGGTTGAATTTCAATACCGCAATCAGTTTTTGATTCGATTTTCTCGCGAGTCCGTTCTGTCTTTAGGGTCACATCCAGTCTGCCATAATACCATTTTTTTTTCTGAATAGCCAAACATTGTACGGGCATCTGTTGGAGTCGGTATCCGAGCTAGTGTCAAACCTGTTCAGAGAAAGTCATCAGGTCCAGATTTTATTTTTTAATGTACTCGCCGAAAATATCCAGTTTAAGTGTTATGTCGAAGACGAACTACAGCTTCTAGTCAGAGGTTTATAATTTTCACGTCCACTTCAAGAACATCTCCAAATTGTCACGTGATCTCTTCCAACGCCACCTATCACTTCTCGTTCACTCTCTCACATTTCTAATCCTCGAGTCAATTGTTTCCACAAAGTCTCTCCCTCTTCAGTTTTAGAAACAATCAGCGACGTCGGAGAAATCTTGTTCTGTCTGGATCCGAAATCCATGGCAGAGCAGTGGAAAGGCTACTCCAAAATAACGCAAAAGTACGCTGGCTTTCTCCAGTCAAGTTTAAACGTCCAGAAGCCATTGTCAGTATTAGTATCTGAAGCTGAACGACTCCTCGAAGAAGTTATCAGAGCAGTAAGTACGAGAAGTACAGTTGGCCACAAAAGTCTTGACCCTTGCTTCCATAAGAAATACATGGAAGCAGGGGTCATGACTTTTGTGGCCTACTGTAACTGCAGAAGCATAGACCGTTCTTTTTTCTAATGATATTTCTGTTGTCAGCCTTCCGCGGATGCTAAGCAGACTGGCAAATGTCTCAAAGTCGGTGGTTTTTTGCTCAAAATCATCGTTAGATTGATTGAGCAGTTTGTAAATAACCTTGAAGATTCTGCTTCAACTCTATTTCATCTAGCTCTCACTTTGTTTAGGTAAGTTGTCAAACCTGGTTTCCTACGCTTTAATGGTTGCGAGGGGTCATCACTAAATGATATCGATTAGCCTTTGCAGACACCGCTCCTATCGGAAATCTTATCCTGCGTATCAACCTTGTTATAGTTCAGTCCCCATACGGCTCCAACGTCAACATTGATGTCGGATTTCCCTTCATATTTGTTTCAGTCATTCGTCAATTAATTTATCCAAATCAGACGTACCTAAAACTGTGATAGAAGAAATTCAGCGTTACATGGTTGTAGCGACAGATCCGCTGCTCGCCACGTTGCACACTGACCTTTCTTTTCGACAGGTAAGTGTCTTTTGATCGTTTTTCTATTAATTGTACTTATTGAATACAATAAACCTCTTTCAGGAACTTCTGAGCTGTTGTGTGAAGCAGGCCGTCCCGAAAACAGATGGGATCGGACCAGTCCCAATCCTTATGATCTTGTCAACTATCAAGCTACTTTTACAAAGCGATCCCACTCAAAGATCCCTGTGGACATCTGTAGATGCATCGTCAAATATTTTCACAGCCGTTTTCTCATTAATCCAGTTTGGTATGTACCGAGGATACCTGACGATCTCGGAACTCTTTTTTCCCGAGCCGACGCAGTTTTACATTCAATGAAAATTGGACGAAATCAGGTTTTTTTCCCCAAAGCATTCTTTTTTGTTGTGGTCGGAAGTCCTACAGGATTCCATTTTGATATCAAGCTACAATGTTGTACTTAACGTGTCAGCAAACCTGGAATATTCGTGTAAATAGCCGTGCATGTTACAGGACATGAAGATTTTGAAGGCGGCAAAACTATTCAAATGGTCATGAAGAAGGGTTCAAGCCCACAGCCGGTAGACTTGTACGGAGCATTAGTCGCTCATTGCGGCGCCATGATAATGAGTGCCCAAGCAGAGGAAATCGAAATAATTGAAAGCATTCTTTTGGATAATACTCTTCAACCTAATCCCTGGCCTGCGCTATTGGCGGCGGATTTGTGGGTTCTTTTAGCGAGGTGAGCTAAGTTTATTCCTCGTTGAAATTTCAGACGTCTACACTGTATATTTAAGTAGTCAAGGCTGATGCCGCTTACATCTGCCGCCAAGAAGTAAGCGCCATCTGGCTTGGCGACAGCCGTGCGAATCGATAGCAAAACGAGGCACAAAACACGTGTTACCTAAAGTATGTTAACGGCATCAAACTTTTACGGTTTATTTTTTTAAATTAATTAATTAATTTTTTAATTAATTAATTTTGATAATTAATTAATTAATTTTTAATTAATTAATTTTGATAATTAATTTTAATTTTATTAAAAAGTAAGATTTTTTAATCCTCGGGGAGGAAGGGTAAACCTGGGTGGAACACAAGTAGGAATTTACACGTTTGATTAAAAAAAAACAACAATTTATTCTGTTGAGGTAATGCTCAACAAGAAGATGAGATTTTTAGCTCTGCACTTATAGTCAGTGACTGGAACAAATGAAAAATAAGAAGGAACTGCACTTTTTACAGTGTAGAAGAGCTATGCTATCATTGTAAACGAACGTTAACGTTCAAAAAGTCTCTTGAAAATTAATGTAATTTTAAAGAATTTGGAGAAAATAACCCTGCAAAATGGTCCTCAGACATGAATGTGTCGTTGAAATTTTTTTGGATCTCGCGTTGAAATCTCTGGAGTACTTTATAAAGTCATAACGTGTTTTAATTTGCTTCGTAAAGTTAATAAATTTGAAGGACATCTCATTGAATAACCGATCAAGGTTCCCATTTGAGTAAGTAGTACCTTTAGAGCAACGTCGGAGTTCCATTGCTCTTAACCATGTGCACGGCTTGAAGATTAAAAAAAAACTGCCGTTGGAATTGTTAATCAAGTTAATATTCCGATAAATACGAAATATCAGCATAATTCAACGTTTTAGTGAATCTGTTTTGAATGCTTTTTTTCAGGACAGCATCTTCAAAAATGTGCCTGGACCAAGTCTCCTTCCTGTCAGAATCAGTGAATTCGATGATAGCTGCCAAAATCCAGTGTCCTGAAAAGCGCCATCTATGTTCGCTTCTTCGACGACTAGTACCTCTCTTAGGCAACAAAGACAAGGCGTTGCTTGTGGAGAAGTTCCCGCCAAAGACGCACACGGCGTTATGGCGCGAAATCGGTCTTCTCAGTCTCGCAGAAAACACGAGAACGAATTCAGTTCGCGACCTTGCTTCGGTTGCCACAGACTCCATTGCGAAGTTTCTCGGGAACGGACAAGTTACCCCTGTGGTACGTTGGAACTGTTGCGGCTGTTTAAGCCTTAACCTCAAAAGTTGTTTATCCTACTTCCTCTTTTTCCAGATGAAGGGACTCGAAGCTGCTTTACCAGCTCTTGAAGCCGATCCAAGATCCATTTCCGCCAGCTCTCTGTTTTCCATCTGGAACAAAATTCCCTCCGATAAGGATGCTTTGAGTCCATGGCTGAGCACAGCTGAGATACGCGATTCAGTTTCCTGCTGGTTGACCGATTTTCTTAGCGTCTTGTGCGAAGCAACTTCGCTTTTAATCCTAAATATGACTAATCAGCAAATCTTACTGGTGAGTCTGTTTTAACCACTCCTATGCCGTCCATGTATAGCGGCCATTTTTACAAACGACGTTCGCGACTCTCTGGTGATCAAGGTTAAGCTATTACTCTACTCGGCGACAACTGCAACAACTCAATAAGGAAATCATTAAAACTAGTTTGCAGCGGAATACCTCATTTCTATCCTAGCATTACTATAAACCATCATGTTTTTTTTTCAGGTACTACAACGGCTGCGCTTGATTTTTCCTCTCACATCATCCGTTCTGAAACTCAACATTGTAAAAGTCCTCCGTAGCCTGACTCTCAAAGTCTTAGATGCTAATCCAGATCAAAGTAGAGTCATGCAGGAAATCGCTGCCCTGTTCGCCGATTTGCTTCAGGATAAAAACCCCATCATTTGCTACGAAACTCTCGAGACTTTTTCCCATTTCGCGCAGCTGACGAAGCACGAGAGAATATGCGTGGACACAGTCAGTGGTAACCCAAAGTTGAAGCAGATGGTTACCAACTACTTCCAGAAGACCCTCCCATCAACTGTGTGCCATTCCGCCGAAGAAGTAAACCTCTTTGTTCATCGATGTGAACGGA
>Ga0058701_10003011_pt1 | contig 13124 bp, 8 predicted proteins | sample AgamicOrMae_FD_97039 | JGI IMG/M metagenome (GOLD analysis project Ga0058701, IMG submission 97039) | Agave microbial communities from Guanajuato, Mexico - Or.Ma.e | ecosystem: Host-associated > Plants > Phyllosphere > Phylloplane/Leaf | place: Guanajuato, Mexico | collected 2012-06-04
ACCGTTTAGTTGGGTAACCCTAGGTTAAGTTAGGTTAGGTGCCTTGTGCCTCGCTTCGCTATCGCTCCGCTCGGCTTGACGACGGAGGGTAGCACCAAATTTAAACCAAAAGGTTGAAAATGAAACCTTAAAAAATTACAGTGTGGTGAATCGCCTTACAAGACGGTTGCATTATCACCTGCCAGAAAGAGCAAACGTCCGCGTGGCGAGTGGGCGTCGGCCAAAACGCGCCGCCTTCGTGAAATATGTAGCAACGCTCCTCGGATGGCGCGCTCGGCGCGGCGATCGCTTCGTGCATATGTAAAAGCCGAGGGTTCTGAGAGGAGGCACTTGCCGCTTCTCAACTTTCCTCACCTGGACGCACAGATCTCCTACAAGTTCGAACTTGTTGCCAGATCTGCTCCACTATTGACAGGAGGGCATTGCACGTAAAAGGTGCGATACGCCAAACCCTTAGCTAGACGTGTTCTGCGTGGGAAATATCGACATTGCTTACGATGTATACGTGAAAGGGGGAATTTTCCACCTTTCAGTTTACCTTGACCGAAAAGAGCGAAGTAAATCAACCCATAACAGTCTAAAATATTACGAGTAAAATTTAGCTTAAGAGAAATCTCAAGGATTTTTACCTTTAAATTACGCAATTTTAAGCTTTGGAAAATGCCTGAAGTATTAAATATCAGGTTTTCAGAGGGGTGCTATTTTTTTAAATTGTGACAATAATAAACTAAAAAGTTTCTCTAAATTATTTTTTTCTGTTTCCGAACGGCATCGTTCGGCGGTGTTGGGTTAATCAAACCTAGGTTAGGCTAACAACGGACCTTAACTTGCCGCCTTCGATTTTCTTGAAACTTTCAGGAGATAATTGTAGGGAAAGAAATCCAAGCCCAAAACTTGCCAGCCGAATGCATTTTTATACCTGGAAAACACCGTTCGGAATTGAACAAAATAGGGCTATGTAAAAACGCAAAAAATTGCCCCTATCTTGTAAACGGCTGGAAATACCGCAAAATCCTCAAAATTTTAGCCTTAGGCGCTCTGTTGAGATGTTCTACGAGGAATGACTTGGTTTTAAGTTTAATGAAAAAAAAATATTTTCGTTAAAAACTGAGCGCTATTTTTAAGGTAGTAAAAATGAATTTCGGCAGCAAATTTTGGACTTTGGTATCCTTCCCATACCGATGTCTTGCAGTCCTGAAAATTTGAAGAAAAGCTGGGGCGGACATTTTTGAATACTATCCATGTAAGGTCGTCAAGGTATCAGTGGAAGCACAGCGGGCAGTTCAGACCGGCCTTGCAGCTGAGCGAATCTCATATTGATCTAAGCTAGGTTATCGCGGCGGTATTTCGTTGATACTTATTATGTGATGACAAGTTCAACCACTATGGTCGCCACAGGAAAATGTAAGCTTTTTTAAAAATTGTGAGACGTCGCTTACAACGGAAACAACTACTTTTTTTTCTTTTTTTCCCCCCAAGGATAAATGTTACTCTTACTGGTTTTAATAGCAATAATCATCTCTGCACCTGCACAGTCGATTTCAGCGTAAAACACGTTCTGCTCTGAAGCAGTTCCCAATTAACGAATCTCCTGCGATTTATTTCTGGATAGTATCAGTTCGAAAAGCAATTTTGTGGGTATTTTCAATCTGGAAATATCGGCTTTGGATCCATTTTATGTGTTGTATATTTAAATGAGCCGCCCTCCTTTGTTGCGTATCTCCTTTTCCCTCCCAATTTTCTCTTTCTGGCGTCGATGTGCCCTTCCCTTCCCCTTGGCGCCTCTCCCTCCCCTCCCCTGAGGAGCCGTCACGAATAAATCAAACTTTTAATCTTGGCGCGCAAGGAGCGTCCCAGCTGCAGCTGCATTGCCCCCCCCCCCGTTTCTCCATAACACGATCCCGTCACGAATTGACTTGAGGAGCCACCTTTTTCGATATTTTTATGAGCGAAAGGCGAAAATCCTCATGCACCATATTTCCTCTCGCTGTTTTCATTCTTTATACCCCTGCAAAGAAATATCTTTAGATTCAAAACCCTCCTTCACAAAAAAAAGAAGGATAAAATCAGTAAAAAAAAAATCTGCAAAGGGAAAAAGTTTAAAATGCATAAAAACAATTACATGTGTCCGAAAGGTAGCTCCCGGTAGAAGGAGTGTTTTTCTGATGTGTGAGTAAAAGCGTTGGGAAAGCTAATAAAGTTTGATAATGGTTGCCGGTGCTATGTATTATACCAAATGGCGCGGTACCTAGTGGGGAAACGAAGGTTGTGTGGCGGGAATGAGCATGGCGCGGCCTTGTTAATGCCAAGTTTCCTCTGAAACAAAAGTGCATCGCTGTGAAAATGATTGTCGCGGCTGTCGCTTCCATGTGTAAATTTGTGGGAGCAGTGGGAGCTTCCCCAGGGGACGGACGAAAGACCGGACCGGACCGATGCATCACTGGACGGCAAGCCGCGGGAACGCTCCACAATGATTGGCAGCTCCGCAAAATAAGTGTGACGCGATCTGGCGGGAATTTTCAAATCGAGTCAGCCTCTTTTTGGACTGAATCAAGTCTTAAGAGTTGTCTTGGTTTCTTGCGTCATTGGGAGGAGATTGTCTTTGTAGTACCGCGAACTACTTAATTGCCTTTGCCAGCTGTTATCCTGCAAAACGGTCCAGGCCAATGAGAAGAGACTTACTGCCAATCTCTATGGAGTTCCCACGTCGGTGATCCACTGGTGTTCAAGTTCATTCATTATGGTAATAGCGGATGTTCTAGTTCAACTTCATTATAGGAATTGCGGATGTTCTCTCGCGTAGGTTTCGGTTACGTTACTTGTGCCTCTTTCCGCTTGGCTCATCGAAGAAAGCTGCAACATTTAAATTTACCGAGTGATTTGATGAAATGTTCATAGGTTCGTCGTTGATCCTAGTGATCAAGTGGGAATGATGAAGTAACACAGAGTCATTGCTCGCCGAAATTCTCCGAAGCGCGTGCTAATTTCCTCCGAGAAGCAACGGAATGCCCGCTGAGGAACGGCCATTACGCTATTTGCTCATCTCACGCGAATTACTCTTTTAATTGGTGGATTCAAGTGCAAAGCTGTGATTTGGAGACGCCGGGCAGCACAGCAGCGGAGGAGCGCAGCAGCACGGCGAACGAGTGTGTGTTCTTTGTTGGGATTATGGCATTGCGACGGCAGACACAGTGCTGCGCCACTGATTGGACCTGGGAGAAAGGGCCAGCTGGTGTCTGACCCCTTCACCACCCCGACCCTTTTATAAACCCTCATTTAGATGGGGTGTATTCACGTTGAGTCGAGATAAATTCGGCGTCATTCCGACCCTCGCTGTAGTTGGGATCAAATGAGAACGGGGGATTTTGTATCGTTGCCTACATGTTAGAAAATAATTCCCCTCTCTTCTCTGGTGCAGGTGAGGTAGCGTTTCGATTCGCGGGCAGGGCCCCTCTTGCGGGTGCGCCAGTCTGACGACACCCTAACTGATTGATCCTGGCAATTGTGGACATGGAGCACCGGTAGCAGTCTCAGACCCAACTTTTTGCCGGAGTTCCGGCGGATTGGGAAATCATGTAAAATGCCAGATCGGACAACTAACCTTGTCGAAATATCGCTGTCAGCACCGCTCGCCCTGTCGGACGTTATTATTACCTCTCGATTTTCACGTTATCCGGAAATAGTAATGGGCCATATAATCCGACAGATTTTCAGTGATTGTGGCAGGCCATTTCGGGCTTCGACGGGTTAACGTGTCTGTGTTATGATAGACCGTCAAGAGCCACCGCTGATATCTACCCTGGCCGTGCTGCTTTAGGATTAATGTATCTCAGCGAAGGAGAGAACCTTGGTCAAATGGGTTAATATGTATTCATGTAGAAGAACAGGAACCTAGGTCAAACGGACCCATGTATTTCTGCAGAAGATCAGAAACCTTGGTCAAATGGGCTAGACCTTTGCTACGTCCGGAGACATCGAATGACTTAAGTGAATGCCAAGCCTTATTTTGCACTTTAAAGTTGTTTCGATCACTTTTCTCTTAAAAGAACGCAGTCAAATGGGCCATCGCGTTGTCTTTAGTTCGCCACGTTTTTTGATCGGCGACAGGGAAACCGCTCTTGTGGCGAGCTGTTGTTTTGAATCGTGAGATAATCTGGAAGAGCCTTTAACCTAATTAAGCGCGATTTCCCCCGAAATCTTGAGCAGAAATACTGTAGGTGTTCACGCAACATTAAGCTGCCCTCGCCGCCATCTTCGACCGGAGATTATGAAGCCATTCGACGAAGACGCGCGAAAAATTATATGACGCGGAAATGGAACTGAGCCACCGGCCTTCACCTCCCGATATCTTACAGCGCGGCGTCGTCAGCTCGTTAGTCTAATGGGCCTCGTCAGTCCTTTCGAATCGAAGAACCCCGACTGGCATTACGCGAAATTCGGACGAATTTTCGACAATGGTGGCACAGCGCCGCGCTCGGACCCATTCATCGAGCGCATATGCGTGAGCATTAAATATTCGTCTGTTAATAGCCAAGCCGTGAGGATGAAAGTTATAGCGTGTGTAAGCGTATGTATTATCCCGCTAACGAGATATTGAAGACGCGCAAATGTTTGCGCTTCGGTCAAAGCGGTGCGGCCCCATTAGACTGTAATGGTCTGTGGCCGCCAAGGTGCCGCGCTGCCTGCACATGCGACATTGTTCTCAACGCGAACTTGCCTACAAATATCATGACATTCATACTCGTCGCTCATTATTCTCCTCTAAATCACCCGAACTTTCGCACCTAGATTCGCTCCTTTAACTTTTCAGAAAGTTGCCATTGAATCAGCTTGTCACATGATTGTATGTTCATTGAACTGCCAGCATCATTGGCGTGTTTGGCGCCACAAGAATGGAGTTTTTTTTTTCAGATTTTTTATTACGATCGTTTTCAACCTTTTGATCTTGCGATGGCTCCTCGAATTCTAAATGTTGACTCGAGTCTTACCCAGCACCGGAATCGTTTCTCGATTCAGAAAATAATGATTATTCAGTGAATGAGTTTTAAACCGGGTAGCAAATCGATCGTGCTCGTACCTTATTCCAGCGTTTCCTCTGCATTTTATCTGGAGAGAGCTTTATTGGTGTGCGAGCAATCGAAAACGTTTAACGGGAAGCTGCACCAAGATGTGTCGAGGGTCCGTTGGACCCGACGCGACGCCGGGGGAGGGGGCTGCTCCGGGGTCCACAAGTGGACTGTGATAACCTGCGCGCCATTAGAATTTAGATTGCCATTTTGGTAAAGCCGATTGCTAACGGATGCGGCGGCAGGGGCAGGGGCGCCACGGTAGGCCTCCTTTAACTCACCCGCATTGCTCATTGTTTTTCTGCCTGGGATTTTGTTTTATTTCTGACAGAAGCAGATTTATCCGAGCCGGGCAGCGACGTGCACAATCGCAAACTCCCTTTTCATAGTTAGCTCGCCTACAACGTTTACCTTCCAAAATGATTGTCAGAGGCTTGAAAGTCGAATGGGCCATCTCCGTACGAAGTAAAATTCTTTTTACCGGTTTTATTCGAATGTTTTTTTTTAATATTATTATGTTTCTCATTTATTGACATATATTTATGAGGAAAAGCCGGTAAGCGTTTGAAGAAAAAGTCGAATGGGCATAGAGAAGAGATAAGAGTTACCCTGGTTGATAAAAAAATGACTCAAAATGAACATTCGCTGCGCTTTTTCCTCGAACGTCATAACGGAAGGCGTATATCGCGTATCCAAAATTAATATAGAAAAGTAATGCGATCCATTCGCCTTTTTTGCGCGATAAAGAAGGAAAAAGCGTGGACGGCCAGTAGAGGCGCAAACCTCTCAAGCTATTTTACAGATCGTATATCGACATCTCCTAAATCACGCGTTCCTTTGAGTGATGAAATTCATTTTGAAAAGGCTCCATTTTTATTGGCCGCTAAGGCAACAGACTGAAACCGGCCCATTCTAGTAGCTGATTTATAAGGGCGTAGCGGCCCCCTTGACCCGTATGCCTCCGTATAGCGCCGCCCCAACATTTTTCGCTGACTCTAAACGAATGTGACCGTAGCACCTGATACGCGCTGGGCCCCAGGCCCTTTTCGTCCATCGCGGGTCCCACGGAGGTGCACCGGGGCCCTGCAAAGCGCTTCGCCCCGCTGCGCTCACTTGCGCGCCGCGCCGGCCGGGCCGCGCCTTGCTGTGCCTTGCCGTGCCGCTTCTGTCAAAATAAAAGCTTTCGTCGACGGAGTAACCTGAGCTGCAGTCACAAGTAATTTGGACGACACGCCTAGAAATCGCTGGGTAGCGGAAAAAGGCGTGCTGGGAATTCGCGAAGCGACGGGCTCACGGATTTAACTCACTCCAATCGCAATCCGGATTTGCTGCAAAAACTAGAAAAGTCGAATGGGTAGTTATTGCATACACGCATATCCCTAAAGTCGCCAATTTTTCTTATAAAAAATGTCAATCGTTTCCTCTTGTGCGTTTACAACAGATTCTTGTGTTCAACAATGTCTAATCAACAAGTCAAATGGGTATTTTTTTTACAAATTTGATTGTTTATTAAAATTAAGCGATTGGTTTCGGAGCTGTCTGATGGATCGGCTATCGTTTCTTCTCCTAAGTACGCCCAGTCGACCGGTTCCATGTGACTACCGCAACGTTTTTTGCATGCATATGAAATGAGTCCCCACGTGGTCGTAGTGTTTGTTTCTTAAGTGCTTGTCTATGTCGAGTTGAGCATCGCCTCTTCCCTCCATTGATCGCTTTTCTGGGCCCCGTCTCCATCTGTCATTGTCCCGGTAGCCGCGCTCGCCCGCTCCGCGCCGCTCCGCTGTGGGTGTGTGCCCCAGCCCCTCCTTTCACTCGGGATACTTTCACCACCTGATACCCCCTTTCATCTTTCATTATTTAAATTCGGCTCGCCGATGCACTGAACCACTCTGACTTCATCGGATTTTAGTGCTTTATCTCATGGTACTAGACGATATCCTGTAGGCCTACTGCAGACGCCCAACACGCTAAAAAAAATAGTAGTGAAAATTGCTTTGGGAGTGAAAATTCAGTAAATAGCGAAATTTCACTGTTAAAGCGAATTTTTGCTTCTACTTTTTTTATTATTGTTAAGGACGCACATTTGGAAAATGATGAGGTGTTCACTCTTTCCTCCGCACGATAGCCTAAACCTCAACCCCTTAAAACCATAAACATAACAGAATACCGTCCACATTTTCATCGAGAATCTGTTGGGAAGCCTCCTGAGTAGATGGGATGGAACGCTCCAGCAACGTACCTTGATGTTCCGATAGTGCAAAGTCTATTTCAGTAGTTGAGTCGCCTCAAACTTTGTCCACATCCGGCCGCCAGTGTGCCGACAGCTTGGTCAGTGTGCCCTGCCCTCCCCCAGTTTCTCGGCGCAGCGCCGCCGCCTGCCACCCTGCTCGCAGATGGATGGAAAATGGCGCCATTCCTTCACAATGGCTTCAGCAAAGTTTACAGAGTTAGCTTTGTCGCTGTTTCTTTTCCGACTAAATGAAGTGCCCTGAAAAAATGAACTGGTTACTCCTCGGAAGTTCAAATTCTGGTGCAGGTTTTAGAATAATGGCGCCGTCTCAAGCCCCGAATTTTCGTAGTATTCTTAGGTAAAAGCCATTTCTTTGATAAAAAGTTTCGTTTATTCTGGGAGACCCACTTCCACCGTGAAACGCTATTTTGAATTATTTTTATTGTTTTTACAGTGAAGAAGAAGTTCCTTCAGTATAAGCGAATTCTCTCATGTTGGACGGCCTCTGTTGTGAAGACTGTTTTAGAGGACCTATTCCCTCATTACGGAAGACTTTCGTTTCTTTTAGAAACCTTTAACTTTAATTAGGGTGAACACTCTAAATTTGTATCAGTGAGAGTCTGAAATTCAGTGAAAATTCACTGAATCTCTAGACTCTCTCACTGGTCCAAATTTAGAGTGAATGCTTTTTATCGTGTAATACGTCCTGGGCTTGATGTAGTCGTATGAGAGGATCTATGAGACTTCTTTAGTGGTAACCTAACGCAGTGTTCCTCCATAGCGAGTCTTTGGTGTTTAACAAACCATTAGTGTTTGTTATGATTGATGTATGCCTTCGTAAGGCGTTTTCCTCTAACGATTTCCTTAGGAACGCAACAATGACGGCCCTGCCTTGTGGTAACAATGGTTTCCTTTCCTCTCCCTTCGCTTAAGGTCGTGCACATAGAGCGCAGCTGACGTGCATACGTGTGTATGCGTGGCGGCGACTCCCACGCCCTCTGTTGGGGGAGGCGGGCTTTTCGGGAGTTAGACATTACCGAAAGGTCCTTATCACACGGCCACCTCACCCTCTGCAGTCAAAGAACGAAGTTACAGCTCCGGGAATGCAGCAACTTCCCTGAAGAATAACGCAATTTGAAAACGAAACTCTGCATATAAACCTCTGCTCGCCAAAAGGAGGAATTTTTTCTCGCCGAACATATTGATTCGAGCGAAATTTCTCTTGGATGCCCACGAGGAAGATTGTTGAAGACATCCTTTTCTACGTCTTGTGTTTTACCTTTCGTTATCGGAGTGACCCATAGGGCACCTAAATTAACCTACGCGGTTCTCGTTTAATACTTATATAGTATAATCAGAGTTAAATATCAGTTTTAAGAAACAAATCCTGTCCCTGAAAAAGAAGCACCTGTTTAAGGGAGTTCGTGCCTGTGTTGAGTTAGAAAATAAAAGGGGGTAGTCATTTTATGATTATTTTTTAATGTAGACCCTATGTTCTGCCATATAATTCAAAAGGTCTCGACGAGAGCTTTCGAGTGATGTGGCTGAACATATCTCGAAAAAGAAGGGAGTAGTGCGTATTTGGGTCATGTTTCAAGATAGACCTACGTTCAGCAATATAATTGAAAAGGTCTCGACCAGAGCTTTCCATCGATGTGGCTAAACATAGGTCTATCATAAAAAAAAAATAAAAAAACGTACTACCCCTTGGTGGCTCCATGCAGGACTGTCGCTATCGAAATTGTGCCTCTGTGTAAAGTCGTTGCCCTTGTAAGCATAGGGATAACGACTTTACAGAAAGGTGCGATTTCGATACCGGAGGTGCTACACGGAGCACCGCCCTGTTCTAAATTTATTGTCACACCGAACCCAGGTAAGAACTCTATCAGACAGGTTGTTTAGTTTTTACTATGTATGCATCAGCACGTAGAGTGTTGCCCTCCAGACTAATAAATGTATTTTGTACCTAACCTATGTAAAATTTTTATCCTTAAAAAAATTCGGGAAAAAATATTTTTAAATGTCGCGCCGTAACCTTGTCAGAAATCAGCTATCGAGTTTTGGTGGTTATGACATTTTATCATGACGCAATCATGCCTAAAAACGAAGAAAGTGGCAGCAGCTGTCATGTAGGTAGCGTGTTAAGTATCTGATATTGATTGCATGCTGTAGGATGGCAGTGTGTCTGTCAGGTCTCTTGCTATAAGAGCTTTTTCTTGGGGGGGGGGGGCGCAGCATCCACGTCGGCTTCGCATTAATTATGAATGCTTCGGGATGAAATGGTCTCTGGAGAAAGACACAAGCGCGGCGCGGCAGGCTGTCCACTCTTGTGTTCCCTTCCACCTCGCAAGTCAAAGCCTCCAGCTCCCAGTCGCTATATATCTTGGGGACGTTCACCATCTTGGTCCTTAGGAGAACTCTCGTCCTTCGCGTATGTCCTTCGAATTCATCGAAGGATGAGAAAAAACTTTCAGAATATATCCTTCCTCGTCTACAGTAAATGCTTCTCACAAACTACTTTTGGCGAGAGGTGACAACTCATGGTATCCTTGATTTCCTGATATCCGGTGTACAGATTTCCAGCAAGGTGTTACCCCTTGACTTTTGGTGTAGTTATGATGTGATTCTTGGACGTGTCGATTTTCCGAGAAGCAGTAAACAGCGTAATGCCGCTTGTGTGCGGTAGCAGCAGGTTCGCATGTATCGAATGCGTTTTCCCAGAACCTCTTCAGGGATGTTACAACGTAAACGCTGCTGTTCTATTTTTAGATATTTACACGAAGAATTCTCGCTGGTCTTGAGATGCCGTTGACTTAATCCAATCTCTTTTGGAGCGTCGGCCTAAATTAAAGCGTTGCCCCCTACACGAAGAAAATTGCGTTACGCAACTGTCTTTTCGTTATTCCTTTGAACTTATAAATTTGGGAGAAAAATTAAGAAGCTCTCGTTGAAATCTGCAAAGGGGTTTGGTAGAGACGTATGTTTGTCAAATACTGTACATGTAGTTAATGCTTTTTTTTCTTTTTGTTGCAGGTATGGGTATATGCTATGCAGTTCGAAGCTATCCTCTGGACGGATTGTAAGTGATATCCATCTGTGTAATGATTGCGACGATATTTGGTCAGTAATATTTTAGCCTTTATTTTTTTTAAGAATGATCGATTATTTCTTAAAAATGATCTTATCTTTGGGTGGCAGCCCTGGATGTGAGTTAACCTAAAAATGTTCCGTTCCTCGTTTACGGAACAGGGACTGTCCGTGAGCAACGATTCCTAACGATTTTCGGACTGCTATGAATGTTGCTCGTAGCTGAACACTTTTTTATAGCAGCCAAACCATTTTTAAGCTCCAACCAAATCCTTTTTGTCTTTAATAGCCAAAATACTCAGTAGCTGCACCTCACGGAGAAAATGGTTTTGTTACGGCAACAAAATTAGGGACAACAAATGAATTTTTGTTGCTTCAACCAAAAATTTTGCCGCAGCAACCAAACTTTTGTTGATAGAACTAAACATTTTGTTGTAACAAAATATTTTTGTTATCCCTATTTTGACAAATGACTTTGTTGGTATAACAAAACCTTTTTTTCCGTGATAAACAATTTGGCTGGTACACCTTAAAGTCGCTTGAAGCAAATCAGTTGGGTGTTTGGGTGTGACACCTAAATATTGAAACCATTTTCTTGCTTCAACCTTGGTTATTCCTAGAATAACGGGAAGTTCATGTTGAAACTGTTTGTGGTAATAAGAAGAGGTGGTTTTAATCAAAACGGGTCAAAAGTTGTCCGACGAACTGCAATTAGATATGTTGATGAGAAATATGGAGCATCTCGTTTCTCGTCGTCGCTCGCGACAGCGTATCTGATTCTACGTCCTGCTACGTTCTGTTACGTCCTGTTACGTCATGCTACGTCCCCCCGGCGCTGCGAGCCACGCCATTGACGTGCATGTGGATTCTGCACAATGAGGATTTATCGATATTACGGAGTCCGGTCCGCCGGCTGCGACCGCAGCTCTCAGTATATTGGAAGGTGTTGGGCCTAAAAATGATGACCTGTCTCACTGATTACCAGAGAATGCTGCGGAACAAAATTATTTTGGCTCGAAATTTTGTTAGAAAGCAATTTGAAAGTGCTGATTTTTTTTTTTTAGATGAGCCGAGTTCATGCCGCGTTTTTCTTCTACCGAATTACGTGGTGATTTTCGTCGTGTGTTTAGTAGCCTATGCTTAATGGTTTGGGCTTACGGGTTTTTTAACCTATTTAGTCAACATAGAGTGGCGTTAATATTAATGTAAGTGTACGACATACGAATAAGCTCGTGTATTATTGTAGCGGAAACTGAGTTCATTTCTTGATATTTTAGCTTTTTATTTATCGTCGATAATGAACCTGTTAGAATCTAGGTCTTCGGAATAATTCAGCACGTGGACGTGGTGGGGAAATGTTAAAGCAGTTGACTGTTCGCATGTCGTCCATGATATCGCACTTTCGATCATGACGTGCGTCCATTCGGTACACTTACCCATGCAATTTTATCTAAGGATTCCCTATAGAGTTCTAATTTCAACTCATCTGTCCGACCAGAATTTCTCAAATTCGAATTCTCCTCTCCATAACTATAATAACCGGGTCCAGGAACTTCCCTATGCCGAGATTACGAAGTTCTTTGGACGAAGGTGGAACTTCGTGATATTGATTCGGCTAGAAGTCTAAAAGCGCACGGTTATTTTTTTTCTTTTATTGATGAAAATATCCGGTCAAATGTTGGGTACCACAGTCCCCTTTTAGGGCCCCTCCAAGGGCCCCTCCAAGGGCCCCTCCCAGGGCGTGCCTCAAAGTGCCCCAATCGCTTTCTCAGTCGCCTCGGAGAGCCTTTAGCTTGGAAGGAATGATTTTTGGCTGGGAGTGTACTTTGTTCGTGCACTGATGGCTCTGAGACGTCTTCTAATGGGGTGATAAACTTGCGAGATCTTCTTTTTATGTTTGTTTCAAGTATTTTGCTGCAGTGAGTTAGTGGTGGGGTCTAACCTGATTGGGCTTGTGGGATGTTGGGATAAGTGCTTTCTCGCTGTTCTGAGAATTGATTTGAGATGAGCGGTGTCGCTGGTACAGCCAACTGCATATACATGCCCTAGTTGCCGGAGCAAGATGGATTGATGGAGCTGCTGTTAAGCGTCTCAACTCGGATGTTTCGCGAATTGTTCCATTTTAAAGAGACGGTGGGACTGTTTTCTGATTTTAGAATTGTTGGCAAGCCGAAACGGACCGATAGAAGCACCGTAATTGCTCAGTGATATTTCTACCTTTTTAAAGTTTCTCTGAAAATAATTCACATTTTATTTTGAATTTACTTAACGTCAGCTTGAATACTCCTTTGGTGCACTTCACTAATTTTATCTCATTAATCAGCTGCCCTCGACCTAATCCAAATACTTTATGAAATCTACGACAATAATCTCTCAATAGTTTTATTAAATTTTTAAAAAATGCACTTTCACATTTTCTTTATGAAAAAAACAACAGCAACAAAAGAAAACATTTTTTGTACTATCTTTTTTCGGCCCATTTTTTTACAAGAAATTCCTAAGCGATCCCCGGGAAAAAGAGGTTTACCTTTGTAAAAAGTACGTACCGTACGTAAAAAAGCAGGCTTTTATTTGAAAAGTCGGTTTAATTTTACGATGATCCTAAACGAAAGAACACCTGAAATTATTCGATAACGAGCTGGTATGTCAGATTTCGTTGAGAGTTGTGTCGGGAAAAAACGAGCCGATTTGGGAAGGCCTCGTGTTTGAGATGAGGTTGCCGGTTGACATCCACGTTGAGA
>Ga0058701_10003012_pt1 | contig 13122 bp, 5 predicted proteins | sample AgamicOrMae_FD_97039 | JGI IMG/M metagenome (GOLD analysis project Ga0058701, IMG submission 97039) | Agave microbial communities from Guanajuato, Mexico - Or.Ma.e | ecosystem: Host-associated > Plants > Phyllosphere > Phylloplane/Leaf | place: Guanajuato, Mexico | collected 2012-06-04
ACCCACTACCGCCCAGCGATGCCGTTCGGAAACAGACAAAAATATTTTAGAGGATCTTTTCAGTTCACTATTCACAATTTATAATACATCACCCCTCTGGAAACCTGAAATTTAATAATTTAAGCATTTTCCAAAACTCGACATTGCGTGTTTTAATGGAATAAATTCTCCCAAACTCTCTTAACCTAAATTTCACTCCAAGAGACTTTGGGCTGCTATGGGTTACGGCAATACTGTTTTCGTAGCTAGCGACCAAGAGGGCTTATACTTTATTACAGATATTTTAGACCTTTGTTCAAAGCAATATGAGTTAGTGAGTAGGAGTTGAACCCAGATTTTCGAAATTGAAAGCAGCGTCTGTATCCGCGAGACCACAAGAGTTAATTACGAAAAAGATTAATTTTAAGGTTGTGGGGCGGCGGTGAAGCTCTGTGTGCGTGTGCCTTGTTTGTTTCACGAATGCGTGTATCTCTGTTCGTCCTTGGGCGCAGGATTTGTATCCTATTCCGTTTTGACGACGTGTTTAACGAGCCCCGTGTACCTTCCAACCGTTTTGTGGGTCTAACGACAAAGCATAGCAATGACTGTGCACGCCGCATGAATGGCAATTGTTCCCCGAGATAAACAGGAACTGCGCGGGGAAGGAAGGATCGAGAAAACGCGGCAGGAAGCGATGGTCACGTAGAATATGATAGGGTTTGGCCATATAAGCTGGTGCATGGACCCAGCCTCACCGCCCACAAGGCTTTGCGCTTCCCTCTCGGTGGACCCCCATCCCCCGCTTCTCCTGGGGAATGACCAACACAGAGAATCCCAGACGGGTAATTTAGACCTGCTCATTTGGGGCGGGAAAAATCCGAAGAGGATAAAACGGCCAGTTCGCAGCTCGTCTCGAAAATGACAGCCCAGCAGGCCCCCTGCTGGACCTCGATTCCCAGATGTATGGGGTAACTGGGTCAAGGTCACTGGACTCGAACTAGGTCAAGGTCGTAAAATACAGCATAGGTGGGACTCTTTCTTTAAATCTCGTTGACGTAGATCAAAAAGATGTCGAGAATTTTCGCGTTTCTTTGCTTCCTCTTATGAACGGGATTTTTTGGCACTTCCTTTTCTACGTTGTGTTTCGGAAAGCTTCGACGAGTTGAGGAACAAACCACCTAACCTACGCACAGAACTAAATCATTTTCGTTTATTTTTAAACAATTAGCGCACGTCACTTTTAACCCTTAACGGCCCAAAGTATTTGGAGTGAAATTCAGCTTAGGAGGAATAGGAAGTTTTTTTTTCCTACTAAAATACGCAATTTTAAGCTTTGAAAAATGCCTAACTTATTAAATTTCAGGTTTCCAGAGGGATAATATTCTTTAAAGTGTGACAATACTTAATTGAAAAGATCCTCTAAAATAAATGTTAATGTTTCCGAACGGCATCGCTGGGCGGTAGTGGGTTAGACCCTAACTACGCTGTCAGCGATCCTAATATTTCAAGAAGTAAAAAATGTTTTAAAAGAAAAGAAAAGGAAAAAAAATCAAAGAAAAAAAAACGTGGGATGGACTGATTTCTAACACAATTGTTCAGCAATATCACTCGCGGAAACACTGACATTGTTAGATACCGTATAATCATTTTTTCATGACGTATCTTTATGATAAACATAAAATGTCACTGTTCTGAAAGACTTCAAATTCAGTGTTTCTTTATCATAGAAGAGTCGAATTTGTTGTTTTTAAAGAAAATAAATCCTCGGACTTCCGAAAAAGTGATTTTGTAAATATCATTTCGGTACTAACAAGTTGTTAAAAACTCTTAAACGCAAAGCTTCTGTGCAACAAAAAGCGTGGTTTCTTTATTACGACACCTTGACAGAAATCCGGTCCAATTTTGGCGGGGATCGCTCGTGAAAAGCATCTTATTGTTAGCGGCTGTTTAATATTTTATCTATTTACTTGAGCCGGCGTTTTGTGTCGTAATTGCGAGCAGAAATCCGGCAGCCGCTTTACTAAATCGGTAGATTGCGTGCCTCCTTTTTCGTTTCCCTTAATTTTTATTTCGAGATAGTCCACCAGTTGCTCGTCACGCCGACGAAGAGCTCTCTTATCTACGAGATACATATTTCCAACCACTGGACTGCAGAGACTGATACATTTGCGCATATCTCAATTACAAAACAGGGGATCAAATGTTTAAGCGAAGTGGTCGGCATTTATTGTGCGTTTGGAGTTCATTTCGTCGGTTTCAGTAACTTAGTAGAACTCCGTGTCCTCTTTGTTTATTCCTTTAAGAAAACGCTCTCCAAATATTCATTGGTTTTCTCAATAAACTAGCCACAAGAACCTACTCTGCGCTGCACTTACACGTTTTTTCATTGCTGGTTGCCGTTTTTATTGCTTTGACCTGGGTTGTTCGTAACAAAAGTCTATTCTGAGGACAATCTAACAGGTTGCCGAGGATGTTCAAGTTGCCCTTCCAACCGTTTACTTTGTACGACGAAATCCAGCCATGCGAATGCTTGGTCCTCGTCTCGTGTTAACGGTGTCTCGCTCCGTTCGGCGAGGAGTTTGCAAGCCGTAACTGCCGCAGAGTTGAATAGCATTAGGCTTGACCATGATAGGTTAGGTTTGGTCAATGCTCGACGAAGGGTGGAACTCAAGAGTTACTCAAAGAAACCAGAGGAAAATTCAGTCACTGCATTGTCTTACTCTCCGCTGACTAGATCCTCCTGAACATCTACAGCAAGTCCTGCAACCGGCAACGAATTCATTCTTTCCGTTTTCTGTGCGTGTACAGTACCTACACGTGTTAAAGTTTTGTGATAAACCGGCTCTCGTCTCGCTAATGAATAGTAACTTGCGCGCACCCTAAAAACGAAGCGGTGTTGCGCGAAGAACATGAGCACATTGCAAAGAACATGAATGGATGCGCGAGGGGGTGTTTATGTCGAGATCCTTTAAAAAGACTGCCATTCATGGCGGAATGCCTATCTGCAGTGAGCGTTTGTCGTACGGGTGGCTCAAGCACGTCGCGTGAGAATATCCAAGTCCTGCCTTTCGTGCGAATATTCTGCCGCCTTCTAATTGGTTCTGTCTGCTCGGATGTCACATCAACTGCGAATGAATGCAAGGAATTTGCTTGTCCTCAAGAAAAGGAATTTGTGATGGAGAGAGTCGGGACGGATTGTGATTTACTGGAATTAGTCATTTTTGGATGACGTTTATTGTTGGGATTTCGGAAAGAGATTATTAAATACTGAATGAGGCCTGCAGGGGAGGCGGCGTTGTGACGTGTCTGTGTATTGGCTTCGCCCACTTTATAGTGAGATAGGGAACGGCCTCTGATCTGGTCTCCAGCAGTCTCTTGTAAAGAGTCTCTTTCTTGGAAGAAGTAGCTGATTATGAGAGCCTCCTTCTAATGGAGCAACCGCTCCTCCTCTCATGAAAGTCTATGGTGAAGCAGTCTCAGCTTATGGACACCTCCGACGTCATGGAGCAGTCCCCTCTTATGGAACAGTCTCTCCTCATGAAGCAGTCTGTTCTCGTGCAGCAGTCTCTTCTCATGGAACTGTTCCGTCTTATGGAGGAGTCTCCTCTCATGGAACAGTTTCATCTTATGGAATAGTCCTTCGACTTGGAGTAGTCTTTCTATCGCGTTCCCTTCGTATAGAGACATTGATGATCAGAAAACGGTCTACCATTTTTTATGGAATAATCCCTTTTCCAAAAAAGTGTTCTATTTTTGTTCTTTTTGGTACTATGGTGCAGTTTCTTTTAATAGCAATACTTGTCTACCGTGGATTTTCACTCCAAGGACGAGTCTTAAGCATTTTTCTGGCCTTTCGGAACATCTCCTCGCTAGTCGTATTTCTCCTTCTTGAAGGATGACAGGAAACGGTCATCTAAATAGGCAGCCCCATAATAAAACACTTAACTTTTAAGACCTAAAAACTTTTAAAGGCACGAAAACAAAAAGCGCCAACATGGGCACACCTGCGTTCAGCGTTTTACCTCGAAAGAATCTTTTGCATTTCAAGGATCGGGACTCTATTTCGTTGATTAGATTTCAGATAAAGTTATTAAGCTGCCTTCGCTTTTCAAGGTCGTCAAGAAAGCGTGAAAGACAAAGACGTTGTTAGCTATTATCTCACAACTAAACCCAAAGTTTCTTTTCCAATAGAATTTTCTTTGGAGTTTTTTTTTTTTGGATAGTCGAGATTGAGAGTTACGTCGCCTCACTTTTCCGCACGACGTGGCTTCTGATCTGGACTGTACGTGAAGTGCTTTGACCTTTCTGGTCGTGACAAGGTTACCTTAGACAGTCCCGACTAAAAGAGAATTCTTAGTGGATACATGACAGAGGTATTAGTTATCATAGTGGGATGGTTATTATTAGTCTGGCTTCATGTCACGTTATTAACAATTAACACTTACCGAAGCTCCAGCCTGACTACAGCCATACTGGAGACGATTCAGTGACAGCAAACAAATACGAACTAGATTTAGGATTCATTATAACCTGGAGGATCACTTACCTATGAAAATAGTTGTAGCTCATCCCTGACTAACGTAATTCACACACTTCAAAATATTGCCTTTTTCCATGCGCATCTCACAAAAAAAATGACATTTCCAAAATTGCAATCTTCAGACGACAAATTTTATTTGGTTTAAGTTGCTTAAAAATTGTAATGGTGACAAGAAAATAGTAAAGGCGACAAAAACATGATTGTTATTTCAACAGATACAGTTAACTGTAGTCTGTATAGGAACAAAGCGCGATTGTCAGTGTCACAGATATTTGTTGCGGTTACAAAGTCAATTTTTTTGTGTGATCGATTGGGTGAATAATCATACTTAAATTTAAAATAATTATTTTCTTTCATTTGCTGTTGAAGAAAGGGTAGGCCTCCAACGGACAGTGAATAGACAGCCGCTCTTAGGCTCTCTATGGAATCTCGGATCTCCAGAACCAGAGCCCATTTAAAAACTATCCAGTTAATTTTTCTGGTTGAGAGCGGAAGGTCACTTCTTGATTTGAGAAATGAATTATCTTGGGTGTGCTTTCAGAGCTTCTTGACGAAAAATACTCATTTTTGCAGGTTTTGCGTTCGCGCTTCGATCGCTTGCAACGAGCTATAAAATTATTTCCCTATCTAAATCTGGAGCGGGCTCGACGCCAGACACGACAGAGCCAGAGAGCTTAAGGGGTGATCGGTTTTTCTTCTCAGTCGTAATATCAATCTCTGGTTCTGATACGGAATTAGGCGATTTCATCCCGATTAAAGGGGATAGCTCTCGGGAGCGTGACTTGGCATATGTTTGCTCTTATGAGTTTCCCTATAAAGTGAAGGGAGACTCTCACCATTAAAATCCCTTGGCTGCCTCACGGGAATAGTAGACTAGGTACTTCGTCAGGCACCGAACTCAATACCTTGTCAATTTCGAAGGTCGCCTGTTCCACCTTTAGTCACCAACCCAACAAAGGCACAAGGCACCCAAGTTAACGTGTTTTTTTGTGTCGTTTATGAAATCATAAAGTGAAAGTTCTAAGGTGGAACTTACAAAAGGGAGAAAATTCAATCTTGACAACTCAGAGTAGAATTTGCTACCTAAGGTTTTGGAAGTTATTTTATTGTTTTGCATAGGTATCCTAATTTTTTATTTCTCTTCTTTCTTTTGTTCTCTTCTTTAGGATTCTCATTTTTTTCTTTTTTTCCTTCGTTTCCTTCCTCGAAAGCTTTTATTTTAAGACCAAACTATCATATTTTCTCATTTTTTTAAAATCATTTTTTCCTCTTTAGATACCTCATTTGAAAGCTTGATTTGGAACTCCCGAAATACTTTCATAACTAATTTAAAAACCCTTTACAACTTCCCACAAAGCTCACTGTTACGGTAGATGCCTAATCCCTCAGAGTGAAATCAATCGAAAGAAAAAATTCCACCGTAATAAGAGAGAACCTATTTTTGGAAAAGCTAATTTTTCTCTTTTTTGATTATACCTTGGATAGATCATTTTAATCATCCCAATAGTTCGCACGAGCGAACTAACCTTAGAATATTCCGAAAAACGTTCTTTAGAAACGTGTTTTTGATCGCAAGCGTCAGCAGTTAGTAGCCGTTTCATGAAATCTCGCGATGGGCTTTAAGCCCTTCTCCACTCCCAAAAATAGCGGCATTCTTCATTCGAAGCGGCTTTGAATCATTGAGATGAAGTAGCCCGTCAGACGAGCCTTGTTCCCGTTGGACGCCTTGGACGCCTTGGGCGCTGCCCGGTCCGGGCGGGTCCGGTCAAGCCCCGCAGCCCACAGTCCAGCCCGCAGCCCTCGGCCCGCACGGTATGGGGGGCCCTCTCAATTTATTTCCAGCGCTGTTCGAACGCTTGATGAGGCCCAAATGGATTGTTTAACAGAGAGAAAACATTGACGTGGCGAAACACGGTTTTACTTTACAGAAAAACGACCTTGGCTCGGAGTCAGCTGCTCCTAAAGGTCTGGGAGAAATGGTCCGCTCACGCGGGGCGACGAGTGGTGCGCTCAGCGAGTGGCGCGTTTAGCGAGGCGCAGCCGAGCCGCAACGTTGCGTTTGCTTCGCACCAAATGGCGGTGTGAAAAACGACTGGCAAACGTGCAGCTATATTAGGCAAAGCGGGGGCCGGCCGTTCGCCTGCCTATATTTTAGGGGATTCACTGACAAAAATTAACGTGTCATCGCTAAAAGAGTCTTATTGCTGCGCCCGGATTCGGAGGGATTAACGAATTGCGCGTTTTCGGTTTGGTCACCGAGTGAGCAGCAGGGTACCGCTGTTTTGGGGGTATACGGTAGCCACAACGTTGTTTCCGTTTTATGAGATGCAAGATTTCTTGCACTGATTTTATTTACGCTGTATCTACCTTACGAAACAGTCTAAATTTGAATCAGAGTCTCTGAGATTCAGTGAAAATTCTTGGAGTCTCAGAGACTCTCATTGATTCAAATTTAGAGTGTAATTAGACCTAACTTAACATGACCTACCTAACCTATTTTACTTTAACTGCCATTTTGTATAAATTGCATATTTCATATGTTGTTTTCATTAATTATATTGTTATGATTGAGACGTTCAGTAACTTATGTGATGTTATTCGAAAAGGAATGGATATCCCTTCACTGCGGGCTTTTGGTGGGATACGCTGTTCATATGAATACAACTCCTGATCAAAAGCAATTTTTAACAAAACGAAATATCTGATAATTATTAAAATGAGCTGCCAGTCAAATCTCTTCGACGTGTGATTTGGAAAAAAAAAATAAATATCAGTGTTGCCACTATTTATATGAGATATTTGGCTATAACCGGCTGGAATGCTACCGGCAAATAAAATAAATTTACTCGACACAGAAAAAAATGAAGCAACTATTTACACGCTACCCCACCTAAAATGTATAAGGTTAGGTTCCGTGCGTTCAAACCACTTTCCATATAAAATGTATAAGGTTAGGTTCGGTGCGTTCAAATCACCTTCCATTTAAAATGCATTGGGTTAGTTTACGTGCGTTCAAGTCTCCCTTGTATTAACATAGGCGTGCAAGTAGAACTAATAAAAACAATCCGTAACGCCCTAAAAACCCGTTTCTTATCTTTTCGGAAGGGGCTCAATTTTTCGAAAGGCTCGCCAAAACCGTCGGAGGCAAAAATGATGCCTTCCCGACAACGCATCGAATCATAAGCGGATGATATCGGATATTTGGTAAGACAGTCTCATCCGACTGTAAGTTATCAGGTTGAGGGTGCGGAGGCAAAGTCGTACGTCACGGCCTCCCAAAGTCTCATCAGCAGCAGCGCCAAGTGTGGAAGAAACGCCAATAAGGCTGTGAGTTATGGCATCGCCTGTTCTGAACACTTGGAAACACCAAGTCAGAGCTCTGCAAATCTTCTCGCTACTCTGTAAAGGACCCCGAAGACGTGCGTATAATGTGTATTGGCCATGTCGAATCTGGAGGCTCGCCTCGCGCCCCAACGCCGCCCCGCCCCGCCGCCTCCCGCTGCCGCCGCCGAGCGCCTCAGATAAACAGGTCGTTTGTTACGCTCGAACTGCGCAACATGATAAGAAATATTCGACGCTGCGAAAAGACCCCTTATTTCCCCGGAATAATGGAGTCATATTTAGTTCCGCTTTTGATAGGATACTTGGTGCAGTTTAGCTTGCAAGCGACAGGGGTCGACAGAGACGTTTCTTGCCAATAGACATGGTTTTCTATGAACAGGATGTTAAAATTATGATACAGAATCTATGTCGGTGGAACTATTGAGGATGTACTGAAATAACTAAACACCCGACTTAGGGAATGCTTCCTGTTTTGGTTGTGAAACTTAAACGGGGTTAATACTTATTTTGGCTGTTTTTCAAGGTAGACCTATGCTCAGCCACATCAATGGAAAGCACTCGGCGATACCTGATATGGCTGAACATAGGCCGCTATCTTGAAAATTAACCGAAATACGTACTTTTCCCGTTTTAGTTTCACACCCAAAATAGGTATAGAACCCCCGAAAACAGGTATTTTTTGTTGTTTTTTTACTGTGTGGTCCTTTACTCACGCATTTGTGTTCATAGAATCCTTAAAAATTTCGTATTAGAAAGAAATCGCCAATTAATTGTGCCAGTTTTTCCTGATATGGCGTCTGAGAAGTGGTTAAATTTTATGTCGCATTTATCTCCCTCTTGATAAATTTCATGAGATAGACTTTTAATGTCAGCTGTACAGCTTAAACTTTACGAGGAACCTGAACGGCAAATGATCATGGCTAATCTCGAGTGCTCGAGGTCAGTTTGTTTCAAGGCTCTGTCTCGCTGAGGGTAGGCAACACAAACACACCAGTGTGTGTCATATTGCCTATCCAATTATTGACAGGGGGCCTCCATGGTAACTCTGTGGTGACTAGCGCACACATTTTAAAAACAGTTAATTCCGATTTCGGCTCCAGCCTTATCTCCCTTCTAAGAAATGCGTCACTGCGACGTGACACCATATTTTTCTGCTGACTCTACCCGAGTCATTTTCAGGCCTCAAGACTGTATACCAAAAACTGTGAGCCAGTCTCCGTCCGACAGTTGTAGCAGCTAGCAAATAAACTCTGCTCTTGCCTCTTAACACGCGTATTAATTGTGGACCGAGTTATCCCCACAACTCCATGGTAGTGTGTATTTTATCTAGGGTTGCTATTCCACATTTTAGTTTTTGAGCGTCATTATTTTTGTCGTTCGTACATTATATTCCAGATGTAATTATTTTTGAATTAGGCTTGATCCAACTTGGTGGCGATGCGAATAGGTTAAACAGCATTTACGCTACATTATCCCGCGTGGCTCGGCGACGAAAGGGTGAATTCAACTAGTGAGAATTATTACAGCTCAGAATTTACAACTTTTCATACATATATGAACATTATGCATGATCGTTTCTATGCTGGTGTTTGAAGTACCCGTCGCGTCGCTATGGCCAACAATCCGTGCAAATGAGTAGAACTTACGAGGAGTTGTTCCTGGGGGAAAGGGATGGAAAATAGGTCGTGGCGTCACTGATTTGCGTAGAAAGCCGATTTGGAATGTATGTGAGTTGGACGAGCATATCTCTGCCAACTTCCAAGACTAACAAGAATGTCTTTGCGTCGAGCGTTGTTCACTTTGCATCGCTTCTCGCCGCTTTTGTCTCTCTCGCTGCTTTCGCTGTCTCACTTCAAACCGGAAGAAGAACTTTTTAGGAACTCACCTGTGTGTAATCCCAGCAGTTCATATCTGGAAAACAATCTCACCAACTATATAGTTTCACGCACAAACTTTTGCGTTTTAATAGCGAAATCATTTCTCGATCCAAATCAAGAATATCCATTGGGTAAAAGCCAATACAAAAATTCATTTTTAAAAACCTAAAAGACCTACAAAAATTGACGTTATTTCATAATAAATCTGAAATGCCTCGAAACCAAAGTTCATTTCTTAGTTAAACCAAAGTTATCATTTCTTAGAGCTGTTATTGGAACTCCCATAACGAAGTATGATCATACCACTTCTACACTGTAAACCAGTGGGGTAAATTTTATTGCATGTTAATTTCAACGATGATCTTGTGCGCCTCCATGGATTTTTGAATGGAGATCAGAGCCAACAAGACGCGAAATTCACCTCGTCAAGGCCTACTTTCACTCTTTAACCCCATTTGTTGAGGTTCACTCCTTGCATTTAAAGGTTAAACTAATTCTATTTGAAAGTCGAATTTGGGATGAAAAATGTGGCACATTAAATTTACTGTATTTTGCGGGGTTAAAATAACCCCAAGGACTCACAGTGTAGAGAAAAACCAGTTTTCCAGACGCACTAATCGGGAATTCCACGTGTGAAAAAGTTTAAAGAAGAGGGTAAATCTTCATGGCAGCAGGCGCTAACCTTTTCCGCATGGTGAATTCGTCAAGGCGGTGTTGATGACGCCAGCAGTGCCGCGCTTTTGGAACAACGCGATAAGGGTTACCAACCATCAACAAATGAAGCAGACACAGCCGCTTTTCTTTGAATATTTTGGGTCCGCTGAGCTGAGAACAACTTGAAATGAAGTGCACTGCCTTCTCTTTTGTCCCGGAACAGCTACTAGACCCTTAAGGCGCTCGCTACAAGTGGAGGGCGGCGGTGTGCACATTGTCTTTAAGGTCACATCATCTGCACTCCGTGAAATGTGACCTACCAAGGAAGGTTCATGCTCGCCGTGATGGAATTTTCGTCTCACGGATTAACTTGAATAACCCATCCCTGAAAAAATCACTCCAAATTTGAATCAGTTAAAGTCTCTGAGATTCAGTAAAAATTCACTGAATATCAGTCAATACAGCATTCCAAAAAAAATTAATTGGTGCTATATTGACCAAAATTCAGTTAATTTTCAGTGTTTCTCAGATACTCTCACTGATTCAAATTTAGAGTGCGTCGGCTATTCTTAATTGCGTTCTAACCATTTATTTAACAATTAATGATGTCCGCTTTTCTATGAAATTGCGTTCTACTCAGTTATTTAACAATTAAAAGGGTACATTTTCTAACGCTTGTGTTGTACCCCGCCGGGTCAACTATTCATCACATTCTGAGGACATCATATAGATAACTGTGCACTGCAGGTTAAGCTTAATCGTTTGTCTATTTTCGCTTCGCAGCTTAAAGAACTGATAATGTAGGGAAAGTTACTTTGAAATTTCTGAGTACCCAGGTCTCAAGTCTTGAGTGGAGCGTAATCATTTAAAGTAGTTCGTATTATCTCGTACTAGAAAATGTTACGTCGTTTTCCTGCGCGAAGATTGCATTCAAACGTGTAGCTAAGTAGAATAACGAGCCAGAGAAGGAAGAGGAACCGTTTAACGAGGCCTCGAAATGCATATTTTAAATTGGAGAAGGGCACTGAGAAATTCCGCCATTAGAGTTAAGTTCGTTTCGCGCGTCCTTCGTGGGAATCCCTGGAAAAATGAAGAAAAGCCCAGGTGATTGACACTTTTCATTTGGCCCTCAAGGCCAAAAGGGCTACAAGAGCTTGTTGAGGCCCCCTTTTAGCATCCAATGGGGGCCCTATTGGGGCCCTGAACCGGTCGAGGTGAGCCAATTAGGGCCCGGAACGTGAAGCGCCAATTACGAGTTAGGCCTTAAGGTTCCAAAGTACTCGCACTTTAATTGGGTTTGCAAAATACCTCTCACAATTTAAGCTCCCGAAAAGTCCTTTTTAAGATGACAAAATTTGTGACACACAGATCTCGTTTACTAACGTTTATCCCACGTCAGAGACCACGTTGAGGACTTGCGAATGGATGTATGCCAACCATGTCATTAATATTTATACAAGATAAACCAATATTTACCCCCTAAAATTATTATTTTTTAATATTAATTATTATTTAAAGAGTCAACTTATTTTTCTTTAACTTAAAAAGTTCTACAGAAGTGCTAATCTTTGAACCATTCAACGCTTCTGGTCAAAAGGATATTTTATTTTATATATACCTTTACATTGGTAATATTGTTTTAATGGGACCTTTGCTTTTGTGAATTTGAAGAAACCTTCAAACAATTGTCCAAAAACAGGGCTTCTTTGACACAAGCGAAAATTCTTTAGGTTGAGCATTCAAATTAATACTCAACCTCACTCTCATTTTTCGCATTTTCCGTCAAAGTTAAAAAATTCCCGCAAACTTTAATTTGTCATAAATTTAGAAATTGTCATCAGAATTTCGATTGAAAAGTGTATTTATGTTCTTTTTGCATTCCTTAACGCATTTTTGAAATCTTCTTCCAATTCGAAACCAGCAATACGCCTTCAATCGTACATGAAGTTATATCCTGACAACACCCAAAACAGCAGTCAATAATTGTCGCACCCATATTTCTCATACCGGTCACTTTAGCCTAAGTATCAAGCGAATAAAGAGATGCCCAAACAGTCCTCTTTGAAGTGTCCGCCCATACGTCTGTTTTCATTCCTAGTTCGTTTGGTCCACCGCAATGCAAAAGCAGACCTGGAATATTGCACGGGAATAACGCGGACTACCGCCTAGTAGAGTGTGAATTTCTCAGCTTGTGATTTCAATTGAAACATGGCTGTCGGCAAAGTATGTGCGAGGGAGGGGATGGGTGTTCGGCAAGCGTGCATCGGATATGAAGGTGATCAAAGTTAGGAGCGGTGAGAGTTGAGTTGCGGCGTGGCGGGGAGTCGAGAAGTTGCGGGGCGTTTGCCGAGGTAAAAACTGCAAAGATCTCGGAGCGGCCACTGCACACGTGTCTGTGTGGATATCCGCGTGCGAAGAACTTTCGCACGGTGCGTCTTCCGCTGCCAAAGTGGATTCGCGTTTTGGACGTCCAAAAACTTCTCCATGTATGCTTTTCATCTTGATAAATAAGGCTCACTGTAAATCATGAAGCGTGTACTAGGTTGTGCTTTTCGTTGCTGAGCTGAGCAAGGAGTTGGTTACCCTGATCTAACCTAACCTAACCTAAGGTAACCTAACTTAACTTAACTTAACTTAACTTAACTTAACTTAACTTAACTTAACTTAACTTAACTTAACTTAACTTAACTTAACTTAACTTAACTTAACTTAACTTAACTTAACTTAACT
>Ga0058701_10003013_pt1 | contig 13121 bp, 6 predicted proteins | sample AgamicOrMae_FD_97039 | JGI IMG/M metagenome (GOLD analysis project Ga0058701, IMG submission 97039) | Agave microbial communities from Guanajuato, Mexico - Or.Ma.e | ecosystem: Host-associated > Plants > Phyllosphere > Phylloplane/Leaf | place: Guanajuato, Mexico | collected 2012-06-04
CCCTGAACGCCGCGCGGCTCGCACGCTTTTTTGATATTTACACCAACGTTCCTATCGCGCGCGAAACGGCTTTCGCGCGTTCTTTCCTGCAGGCAAGAACGCCAGTGTGCCAACACCTAATCTGGGTTGTTGCACGGCCTTAAAGGCACACGGACCGACTGGGCGAAGCGTCTAGATGAGGGAAGCGCACGCCTACAACGATTTTGCGGGTAGGGGTGAATTCGCAAATTATTGGAACGCAACTTCTTAATTAAGTGCGTTTAATCGAGTATTTTGAATCAAGAATTCTAGTTTTTGAACCGAATTTTTAGGTTGACTGTGAGCTAAGTTACAGCTCAAAAACTAGACATACGTAGATGCATGGATTTCAGCCAGCGGGCGAAGCGTGGCACGCCTTGGGTCTGATGTCAGTAGTGGGATCACGGGGGCAAATAGCTAGGAACGCGACTTTTAACGTATGGACTTTCCATAGAGCACCTAAAACCAATTTTCTAACAAACCACTTCTACATATCTCTAGTTTTTGAACCGATACCGTATTTTGGCTTTACTATGAGCGAGTTTACGGCTCAAAAAAACATAAATAAATCGACACACTTCCTGGAGTCTTTAAAAAAAATCTTTGGAAAAAAAAACAGATAAATGAGAGCCAGTACATTCGGGGCACTATTTCCTCAAATGGCTTTGTTTTTGAAAACTTGTGTTGAATCCCGGCATCTCAGAAACGGTTCGAGGTATCGATATGAACATGGAAGTATTGTTAAGTCTTTGGCCCCATTTATTGTATTTTCTTGGTTCCTTTTCCGTTCCTGTATTCTCCAAGACCACAAGTAGTGTGATCAACGTACCTGTAATATCAAGAATCGTTAAAAATTCGTAGGTATCCAGTGATAATTGTCCTCCACTGTACAGGTAAGTTAAGTCCGTATGGTTGTTCTGTAAGGACCTAGAAATCGGCTCTATCAACGGATATTACCAGCTTTACTATAATTAGGGATTCCCTAATTTATGAATATCCACGACCATATAATGGAATTTTTACACGGGTAATAACAATATATAGTCAATGCCGACATCTCCAAAGCTAAAGAATGATTAGCAACCAGGCTCGCGGCACTGTATTGAACAAACTGTGGAGTAAGCAGCGCATTTCTTTCAATCAAATTTGAACATGCGGCTAATTGTCGTAAACAAGCTATTAACTATTACTACTGCTTCAAAAACCATGGTGAGAAGTTGGATGCAAGAATTTTAAACCTGCTGTTCTTATTCTGTTTGACAAAACAAGAACCACAGTCTGTCTTGCGAACTTAAAGTTTTAACATTTTATTTGTGATAAACCTTTCTATACAATTCTGTTCGTCCAAAACCAGTGGATGATCAAGTTCCAGCATTTCTGTTTCAAGTTTCGCGTGCCATTCGAGAGGATGTGCGTGCCTTGCAAGTACTGGTACTGGTATTCATTCGTACGTGTTAACGTGTTACTCCAGACTAGCGCAATAATTTGAGAGTAGGACGGGTCTGAAAAGAATATCTAAACGTCAACTACATACGAACTTTTGAATGCGGGCGCCAGGCTATGTTAGCCAAATCTCCAACAATCACATCCCTCTGCGTCTACTCTAGTGAGGTAGTAAATTGGGTAGATGAAAGAGTGAACTCAAACCAAAATTAATATTATAAAAAAATGATTATTGATGCCGGCATCCTTTAATATCAAACGTTTGACCATTTACTTTTTGTAGACTTCAAAATAACTCAAATTATCTGTTTGGAATTAGCAGTTCTAGTTTCTATATTTCCGTCGACCTACAAGTTTCATCAAGACAAAAATTAGCTAGAGTCCCCCAACTTAACAGCTAACAAAAGCGACTTAACCGGGAACAAATATTCCAAGAAATTCACAATATGTGGAAGGAGTCCTCAAAAGGTCACGGAACAAATTTGAAGCAAGGCTAGGTCGAAAGACTAATTTCGAATGAATAACAATAACTATAAATAGAGGACTTCGCCTTAAAGAACAACAAGAATAAAATGATCATGTGAAGCGCTCACGCGATGCTCTCTAGATCACAACAAACCCCCTCCCCTTCCCCATCCCACCGAGCAGACGTCGTATATCCTTAGCAAAGCAGCAAAGCGTATCGTTAACCGTTTGGCTACATTTTGTCATTCATGTCGTAAATATATTGTTTTAAAAATGGTGCTTTAAATGATTTTTTAAAAAAAGGTAAAAAATCACTGTGTACCGTTCCTGGGTTGGACATCGGAAGATTTTGTTGTTTAAACGGTGAGCTATTGTTCCGTCGGATTGCTGCCACTCTCTAGATCCAGAGAGGACCGTTTTCGTTTTCACCCTTGATCATGAACATTGCCGGGCACAAGCAAACTGAAGACCATACAGGACTACAGTAGTCCTCCATGTTAAGACATTATGAAGGTTGAGATGTGACTTACGGTATCGCTCGATGCAAAAATTATCGGTGCGTTACTTGCTCTTTCGTTTCCCGTTTTCCGTCAGTAGAAAAACACTTTTTGAATATTAATCGGTCAGCAGAGTAGTTACGAAGAGGTTCCTTTCTTAAGTGTGACACCTTAAGCGCCCTTTTAGCACGATATCTTGATAAAATTAACGATAGTAGCTGGTGATGCGGTGTCTGCTCTCAGGGACGGAGAGGTGGGGAGGGGCCTGTTGTGATCTAGAGTAGTGCGTCACGTGACGCGGTCTCGTGATCATCATGTTATGTTGTTTTTTAAGGCGGAATCCTGTATTGGAACAATAATAATCCCCAATCAGTCCGCTTGTGAATCAAAGTCAGTCGAATGGGTCAGCCACAGCGCTGCAGTCCCACAAGATTACTCAGCCGTAATAGTAACATCCTACATACGGATTGAAGCTAAAGCTTGACGCCACCATCAAGAGCCCTTAAAGGTTGAAACAAGAGGACGTCGACAAGTGCTAGAATGGAGAAATATCACTGTGTTTAAATTGCACTCGCGAAATATGATTTGAGGACATACTCACCGGAGAGGATCGAATAGGGGCGCATAGGAGCACTGATCAAGACGTACCAACTAACTAACGACTGTCGGACGCACACATACTATTACGCGCACAAAATGTACTATGCAAGCCGTCTAGGTTGAAGATCGTTCTTGGCGCTCCTAAACAGATTGAGCGAAGAGCTCCGCTAAACGCACGACACCTGGCTCGGAGAGGCGGGTTTTCTGCGAAACTCGTCAATTTCGCAGCTTTGGTTTCGCAGTGTCCGGACCCGGACCGGTCCGGACGGTCCTACAAAGAGGTGGGCAAGGGGAAATAGAGAGAGCTAGAGAGAGAAAGCGAGAGCGTGAAGGAAAAACTGTAAACCGTTACATAGCGCCGACACGGTGGACACTATCCCTGATCCAAGAATCCATTGCATATGCATACAAGGATTTCAAAAAATCCACGGATATCAGCATGGATATCCATGATTGTTGGATGTCAGTCTTCCATTATCCATTCAAGTGTGGATATCCATATTAATATTCAAGCAGAGATATCCTTGCAGTAGGACATTTTGCAATGGATATCGGTAAACAATAAATATTCATGAATGGATATGCATGTTTTTATGGATAACAGTCTTCAATAATCCATGCTTTTATGGATATCATTTTTTGGATATCCTTGGATTTCTTTGGTTATACATGCACTGACTTGCTATGGATTCTTGATCCAGGGATATGCACCCACTTGAGCCTTTATCTAACGTTATTTATATCAAAATGAAAGTTGTGAGAACACAAAATCTCATTCTACATCTAATGTAATGATCCTCCGGGAGCTTCCTTCCAAACAACGCCTGAATATACAATATACTGTAATAGGTCTCACCCACACAGACCTGGTTACCACCACTGTCAAGGCCACTATATCCAATTATATGCTGGATATACTACACGATATTAGTCGAAAAAGCCGGGGTTCAATGAGGAACCTTTTTTTTTTCAAATTGACCGAGGGAGCACACTCTTAAAACGATTTTGACGATCCCAGGTCAAACTGTCCGTGCAGATATTCGCTTGGGTATCCATATAATTACGTATGTCGGTGTAGAAATATCCGTGCAACTACAGATATCCGTAGTAGACCGCGCTCCTATATCCGTAGCACCGATATTCGCACGGATATCTGGTAGGATATCGGTGTTACGAATATCAAAGCGCGAAGTTTACTACGGTATCTTATGAGAGAAGCACACTTTTGTTTAGCGAATATTTAATAGTTACCCGGTTTTGTGGAAATAAAGCCAATGGGGTACTTGACCAATTTTTATCGAGGTAGTCATTAGAAAGAGCTAAAAAATGACAGAAAAGTCAAAAGCAGCATCTTAATACGATCAGCCGATCGCCCTGAAATCGTATTTTTTTCCGAATTGCACGGATTCTATGACGTTCCCAAATTTTAAGCAAATAACCCTATCTAGTGCCACTTTGTTAGATGTTTAATCGTTAAATATATCAAATTTACAAAAATAGAAATTACTAAAAAAGGATTGGGATCTTCGTCGACTGCAGTGTGAGTTATTACGTAAATGACACACTGGGGTCGTCTTCGGACCCCACATTGTGCGTTTTCGTCAAATATTACCAATATGGCGAAGTTCCCGAACAAAAAATCATAATGCGCTAACACCAACATTCACCTGACTAAAACAGCTTTTATAATGAACCTGAATGAAAAAATGTCATTAATAGACTTAATTACATAGCTAAAATTGGGGTCATAAATTGCTCAAGGGTGTCATTAGACAACGGAACAAAAAGTAACGGTCATTCATGTAGTGTTCAGAGATGTCGCCCCTTTTTGTATTTTCCATGTTTCCTCTATGATTCGGGTGCCGGGGTTGGTCCCTGTTTTTTTTCCGGTTCCGTTCTATGCTGTATGTTGTCGTGTGTCGTGTAATAAAGTGGTAACCAGACATACCTCGTGTTCTATATTTTAAAGTCAAGTATCCAATAGATAAGTTAGTACTAGGAGCTATAGTCAGTCTAAAGATAGTTCATGCGGACGTTAGAGGATAAGCAAGTTAAGAACAGTGCAGTGGCGACGAGGAAAGTACGAGCTCTCGCGTGAGTCACCGCATGGCTGTAACATCAAGATGGATCAACAGAATCAAGCCCGGAATCCAGAAGTTCAAGATGGTCAACCTGCTGGAGTAAATCCTCCAGGTTTTGCAGAAAATGTCAACGTCGTTCCACCGGGACCACAAATTGTGGTGGTTGGCCGCCCGGACGTCCACATGGAACTGCTGGACTTGGCCATTGAGTCCTATTCCTCGTGGTACCAGCGTTTCCAGCTTGCGTGCCTACAACAAGGACTAGCCACCGAGCCCGAACAAAGGAACTACTTCTTAACATCTATCGGGGCACGGTCCTACGATATTTTGAGGAAGAAAAGTCGACCGCAACTTCCCGCACAAAAGACGCTGCAACAGTTGAACCAAATTTTGGAAAGCAAGTATGAACCCCAGGGTTTCGTACACACTAACCGGTTAACTTTTAACGCCAGGGTGCAAGGTGCGTCCGAGAAAGCTTCAGAGTTTGCGGAGGCCCTAACTGAGCTGGCAGCAGATTGTGAGTTTGGTGAAGCCCTGGAGGACAATTGTCTCAGTCGGTTATTGGTTGGACTAAACGACGAGGGATTGAGGCGCCTAATTTTGGGAGTGGATGACCTGGATTGGGATCAGGCTGTGCGACTGATTCGGAAAGAGGAGAGCATAGCAGCTCACTCCAGACGTCTTGCTCAGGGCGTAGCCAAGGTATCTAAACAGCCAAGCCGCCAACAGCCCCAGCATCAACCTGGATCAAAGCCGCAAGCCCAACAGCAGTGGGGGAACCGCCCTCCAGTCCAGCAGCAGTGGGGAAACCACCCTCCAGTCCAGCAGCAGTGGGGAAACCACCTTCCAGTCCAGCAGCAGTGGGGAAACCAACCGTCAGTCCAGCAGCAGTGGGGAAACCAACCGTCAGACCAGCAGCAGTGGGGAAACCGTCCACTGCTCCAGCAGCAGTGGGGGAACCGCCCTTCACTCCAGCAGCAGTGGATGAACCAGCCGTCAGCACAATAACAGTGGGGGAACCGCCCACAACTCCAGCGACAAGAGGTTCATCAGCCCTCAAGGCAGCAACAGTGGGGGAGCCAACCAGTCATTGAGCAGCAGGAGGAACAAAAAGGCTCAACTCCGCAGCAAATACTGGGCCCCAGGTGTTTCAGGTGTAACAGATTACATGATCCCAATAATTGCCCTGCAATTAACTGGTGTTGCCATCGTTGTGGACATTATGGGCATGTGCAGAAGTGCTGTAGGGTGCAGGTGCCTGAGTTCCCTCAGGAGGTAAATAATGTCATGGTTATGAGTAATTCTAGTTCAATGGATCAGCCTTTCTCTTCAGAGAACAAGGAAATACTCCTAGAGGAGGATTTTGAAGCAGAATCAGTTGTGTCCCTGTCTGACCTATTTGGTGGTGCAGCAGTGCACAAAGTAAATGTTAAGCCAGTAATTCCAGAGAGTGATATTAGATTTGCCTGCGGTAATTTGATTCCACCGCTGTCAACTAGTCAGCCAAGTGGACTGAAGTTTACTCCTTATGATATGGATGTAGGTGAGATAACAGAAACCAATGATTGTGTGCAACCAAAGCTTGAGAAGTCAGCAACAGTGGATGTCCAGGATGTTAATGTAGAGTGCTTATTTGAGCCTGCAGAAGAACATGAGCTTGAAGTAGTTAAGTGGAAGGCGAGTTACCAAACTTGTTGTGATGTGGAATGGCTTGTATGTGATCTTTTTGAGGTTAGGGGTGAGTTGTTATCAACAGCTGAGATTGAGGTTAACTGTGATTTGTTTTACTCTGTAGTAGAAGTGAGAGGTGATGCAGTACTGGTCAACAGCGAGGTTAAGAAAGAAGTGTTGGGCTCAATGGGTGATAGTAAAGTAAATTTGCTGGGGATATCTGGGAGTGACACTAATCGCCCTCAGTATGTAAAACTTCAGATTGAAGCTAAGCCCATGGTAATGGAGGTGGATTGTGGGGCTTCTTACAGCCTAATTCATGAATCAGAAGTTAAGACAAAGTTCCCAGCTAAGACAGTGTTGGCCACATCCATTCAGTTAAAGTCAGTATCAGGTCCAATGGAGGTGGTAGGTCAGATAAATGTGGAGGTGAAGACATTAGATGGTGAATGTTTGCTGTTGCCGTTAATGGTTTCTGGGGGTCCTGTATCCTCCCCTTATTGGGCAGGGATTGGTTGGATATTTTGGTGCCAGGATGGCGCAGTCTGTCAGACCAAATAGAGGCTGTGTTAAGCAAGGTGGAGCAAACGGAAATGGCTGTGAAGGACAGGGTGGCTGATATTGTAGAACAGTTCAAGATTGAATTTCCAAAGGTATTTAGAGAATCAGCACAGGGATTTATTGAAGAATTTACCGCTAACTTAGTTTTAAAGCCAGGAACAATTCCTGTTTTTCACAAGGCGTACCCGCTACCTTACTCAGTGAGAGATCTGGTCTGTGCTGAGCTACTGAAAATGGAACGCTTGGGTAGACTAGTCAGAGTAACATATTCAGATTGGGCGTCACCCATTTGGCCAGTGGCTAAAAGTGTTGGGATCAGAGTTTGTATTGACCCTAGTCGTACAGTGAACCCCAGTTTAATGTCGGCAGTGTATCCGTTACCTTTAATAGATGACTTAATGCAAGCGGGTGCAGGAAAATCCTGTTATGTTTTGCTAGACTTATATGAAGCTTATCAACAGTTAAAAGTCGCTCCTGAGAGCAGGAAGTTATTAACCATTAACACACCCTTAGGGCTTAGGGTTATTCCAGTATGTCTGTCTACCATATGGAATATCTTGTGGCCCAGCAATATTCCAATCTGTCATTGATCAGGTGCTTTTTGGGGTGAAAAATGCCAAAGCATATTTAGATGATATATTGATCTGGGATGTAAGTTTTGAGGACTGTTTATCGACTACCAGAGAAGTTCTGGGTAGGTTGGAGCGGCACAATATTCGTATCAATGCTGACAAGTGTTGTTGGTTTGAGCCGAGGGTGGAGTACCTTGGTCACATCTTGGATTTGGAAGGTTACCATCCGGCAAGGTCTCAAGTCGAAGCCATTTTGGATGCGGCTCCTCCCAAAAACGCGACCCAAGTTAGGGCGTATGCGGGAATGCTAAATCATTACGGCAAATTTTTGCCACACTTCAGCCGAGATTTAAAACCCCTTTTTGACCTAACTTCCAAGGGAGCTGCATTTGTCTGGACTACAGCCTGCCAGGAAGCTTTTGAGCTCAGCAAAAAGAAATTGCTTTCACATCAATTACTAGTGCCTTTTGATGGTAATCGCAAAATCCTGGTGAGCTCAGATGCCTCGCCCTATGGAGTGGGTTGTGTGATCGCGCATGAGTTTGTCGAAACGTTACCGTCTGGCCAAACTCGCGTAGTGGAAAAACCAGGGACCAACCCCGGCACCCGAATCATAGAGGAAACATGGAAAATACAAAAAGGGGCGACATCTCTGAACACCACAAGTTTGACCTCTCTTGTCACCACTTTTCGAATCACCCAGAAGTCCCAAAGTCACCACTGTCCCGCACACCATTACGGCGATAAGAACTCGTTTTCCCGCGCATTTATACAAATGTGTTACTTTCCTCAAGTTAGTCTCACGTGGGCTTGGTTGTTAAAACTTTTGTGATGGACATATTTTAGCTTCGATTTACCATTAAACAGTTCTTTAGAAGGTACTTTACGGGTATTAAACGTATTTTAATTGACGCTGTTTGAAACTTAGTCACGCTTAACGCCCCATAATTTTTGTGCAATAATTTACAGCAAGTGTCTGTCGGCGAAGTCCTTTGTTTAAGTCTCGTTGTTAACGTCAAAATAAGTCTTAATTTTGATTCCGAGAGGGATAAAAGATTTTGAATCACTAGATGAAAGGTGTAACGTGTTGGATTCATTTAATGACTTGAAGGATTGCGGAACCCGTTCGTTAACTCCGATCAATATTTTTTATTATTTTTGAATTGACGAATGAAAACAAAAGTTACCGAATGATTGCCCAAAAGCTTTTGACGAGTGCCGATTTTTTTCGAAAGTCAAACACATTTATCATTGTTCGATATAAAACGACCAGATTGAAAGTCAGTAGGAAATAGGAAAACATGGTAAAGGTGACTTTACTCACTTAAAAGGTTAGGTGAAGTTTGTTGAGGTTAAGTCTCCTTTAGGTCAGTATGGTCGAAATAACTGACGATTCCTTGATCTGCCTAGCTAATAAACTACCAGCCAAGCACATTATGGAACTACCATTAAAAACTCTGTTTATATGAGCCTTGTAAAGTCACATTTGTAGCAATCAGTATCATAAATCACTTAAATCAGTCAATATCCGGTCTCTGTTCAATTTAGCGACAGTTAGTTAGCCAATTCAGCGCAATTTACTCTCTCTCTCGCTGCGCTTTGCGTTATAATTTTTGTTGTGCCAGCTCGCTAAGATTGCTCCCAAGAATTCCCGGTATGTCATTCAAGAAGTCCGCTGCTGAAGAAGCCGGCCGGAAGCGGGTAGTGTACGCACAGATGAGTATGAGAATGTTTATGGTCAAGTCTATGAGAATATGAATGGTCCAGATGATTTCCGCGCACGGGTTTGCTTGCTTGTTAGCGTCAGTCTATTGTCTATTGCAAGGTTGCGTTTCCGGTTTCTTCGCTTATTAGTCTATGTGTGATAGTTATTTTTCTCCTCAATTGTTAAAAACATAGCCGCGGAATTGAAATATAATACCTACATCTAGAAAATATTTCACTGCAAATACGAGCTTTTTGGGTGTTTCAGCTTTGATAAAATCAACGGTCATTTAAAAAAGATGTCAGTATTTTTTTGACGAATTACAACCGCACTATCTACATCGCATAATCCTGGTTCTCCGCTGTCCTTATTAACGAAAGAAAACACAATGCATAAAACTCTTTCAATCTATAAAAAGTGACAAACTTTTTAGTTATTGCTGTACATAAAGGCTAAAAATAAGTAATTAACATTTTTTTCGAAGTGAAAAATACCATTAATTAGTGAAGTTAGTTACTGGAACGAGAAACGTAACTAGAGCTTCGTACGTACCAGCTAATAATGTGGTTTGCTAGTAAACAGTTTTTAAGCCACTTCCAGTCTTGCTTAACCATGTAAGAGCTGCCTAAAACCCGCAAATACTTACGTAACGACGGAAGTCTTAATTTTTGCATTTGCATTGTTTAAGCTATCATTCGTTGTTTTTTTGTTTTTGTTTTTTTTCGAAAAATCATTCTTTCAAAGCTATGATGCGGTTAGGTCAGAAAAGTTGTTACGGAAAAAATGCCAAGTACTTCAGCTATTTTTGTATTTTTTTCCCCTCCATATGATAGATATCTCCGTATGCTATAAGCGATAGTCAACCTGGAGCTGTTGGCATTAGGCATGTTTACCGATTATTGGATGTCACGGCAGACCGGCATATTTACCTTTTTTCCCGTCGCTATATTAGCAGAAAATGACTTGGGTTGTCTGACGCGGAGGCATTAATAAATGTATCGCAATTTGCGTTCCCTGTCGATTTTTGAAAAAAAAAAAAGTTTTGGTGAGAGGACGTGTCTCGACGATGGCTCGTCGCCTTCGTCCTGTAAGCACCTGGACGAGCAAAAATATTTGTCCAGTCACGAAGTAGCGACGAAAGTGTCTAGCGGACTAACCCCCGCAGAAATAACACGGCCTAATAAACAGCCAAGAAGTCGCTCTATAAAAAGCAGAACAGTACTTTGAGTTACACTCTTAGTTCCATTTTGTTCCTCCTGTGTTTTACCTCTCGTCCCCAAGCCTAGCTGAGCCGTTGGGGAAATGAATAATATATGGTTTTAAAAAGGTAATATTGCCCTTCAAAACGGAGGCGAAAATTCGTAATCTCAAACATAAATAGCGGAAGACATCGCAATTTGCGACCCAATGACGTCCACCTGCCAAGACAAGTTGATATGATGAGGATATTTGCTGAAATTAAATGGAGCGTGGGCGCCTATGGTGAATCTCCCCTATAATTAAAGTTAGACGACCACACTAATCGGCCGGTCATTTATTGAAAAGAGATAAACAAAGTTTGAGCGAAGATGACCTTGGTGATGGCGTTCCTGCGAAAGGGTTGCGCTTGCAGCTCGCTTTTGTCCAAAATATAGGTCAACCAAGGTATTGTCGAGTGCCTTACCAATTTTCCAAGCCTATTTATCATCGCCTCCCGACCGCAGTTTTCAGACGTCAATGCGTTCACTCCTTACACTATTTGCTCTGTATAGGTCAAGCTCACCCCAGATCTAGAAACTAGGCCAAATATCAAAATTTGACCCAGTTACATTCTAGATCTAAATCTCTGAGAGTCTCTGCAAGTCAGTGAAAATTCATTGAATTTCAGTCCAAATAGCACCACTTTTTTTTGTGGTGCTGTGTTGACTGAAATTCATTAAAATTTCACCGAATCTCAGAGACTCTTACTTATTCAAATTTAGAGTGTATTTTTGCGAGAAATGTTGTGCTGTTTTGGGATTAAGTCGTGAGTTCTCGTCACGTATCGTTTTGTGGAGAGTTCCCATTTTTTTCGGGTCCTATTTTGAAAACTTCATAATTCTACTCGATCCTTTAAAAAAAGAAAAAAAAACTGTTATCAGTTAGTTCAAATCAAGTTTCCCTACCTGAAGTTCGGTTATGTTCGGCTAGGTTTCTTGTAGGTGTTTCCAGCTTACGCGTTATGGTACCGCATTGGAGGTTAGGTCAGGTTCGGTTAGGTCTAGTAAGGTAGCTAGGTTGCGCTATCGTTACATCATCTCGTGTTTAATATGTTGGGTAGAGCATAGTTTAGTTTACTCCTAAACATCTCGGTGGCTCCATGCAGGACTGTCGTTATCGAAATCGCATGGGTTAGTCGTTACCCCCGTGTAAAAGCATATGGATAACAACTTTACACAAAGGTGCTACTCCGATAGCGCCAGTCCTGCACCTGCAGTCACCGATCTATATAGGTTCGTTAAGTTGCAGGAAGTTTATACCTTAGCTTAGGTTAGGTTAAAATCTAGCAGCGCAAGGCGTTGTTAGAAGGCAGAGCGTCTAATGCACTATGGACAAGTTCAAATATCCAGATTGTGTATTTTAACGATGTCACACCTAAAGAGTACACAGATCCTATCGAATAGGTTAAACAAGACCCATTTGTTGGCCATTGGCTCCCCACCAACAATCTATCAAACTATTCGTCCATCCATGTTCTCGTAGCCAATTACTGTTGCTTGTCCAAAGTAAACGCGGACGATTGACAAAGTTATCGGCGGCTCATTATTTCTCCAGCTTCCGCGTGACGTTTAAAGAGACCCCTAGGCGCTAAAAGCGCCTTTAAACGCCTTATGGCGTGACTATAAAAGCAGATTTTAATAAACATTGTCGCGGTAGTGACCTTGCCCACAGCCAAAACTTTTGACTGATAATTTTAACTGATCTGGACATTCCTGAGTATGAAGATAAAATTGGCCTAATAAATATTTTACTTAGTTTCTAAGCTAGGCGTATCGAATTGATTGACCTTAATCTATTCAAATCCACGTATTTTAACATGATTAAATCTTACCATAATTTTCCTCGCTAAACCTAATGTATATCAAACCACAATAAATAAACCCACACCTAACGGAAACTTCATGAACCAAACCTAGAATCAAGTAAACCCATTGCAATAGACTATTTTGAATGGAAATCTTATTATTTAACGTAGTGGATAATCGGATGTTCCCAGCTAAACCTAACCTTACTTAATTTAATTGCACACAGCCAAACTTCATCCATTCTTCCCTGTTGGAGGTTGTCGACCCCATGCAAAATGTTTTCTCAGCGACAAAAACCTCAGAGAAATGTGTGTGTCTAGATCAAAAATGTGATTTCAATACGCCTTAATCGAAGATTCAATGTCGAATGCCTCGGGCATTAAAAATGATTTTCTCTAGTACACTGTAATTTTTTAAGGTAGCATTTTCAACCTTTTGGCTTAAATTTGGTGCTACCCTCCGTC
>Ga0058701_10003014_pt1 | contig 13121 bp, 8 predicted proteins | sample AgamicOrMae_FD_97039 | JGI IMG/M metagenome (GOLD analysis project Ga0058701, IMG submission 97039) | Agave microbial communities from Guanajuato, Mexico - Or.Ma.e | ecosystem: Host-associated > Plants > Phyllosphere > Phylloplane/Leaf | place: Guanajuato, Mexico | collected 2012-06-04
AACCTGGTCAAGGAGGCCAAAATGGAGGATTGTGTGGCGCGCGCCATCTGCGATCTTAACTGTAACCCACAAGGATTTGGACAGGACGGCAAACAGGTGTTCATGAATATGGTTAGATTACAGGGAACAAATGCTCTGGAGGCCTCTGAGTCGAAATACTTCCAGGAGGCTGCCTCAAAGGGACGATCTTACTCGGGCAAGTGCGACCAATGCTCTAGCCACTACTCAAAATGTAACTCTAAATCATCTGACCTCATCAAGATGGCAAGCCACCTTAGAATGGACTAGGCAATCGTGAAATATACTTTTATTTATTAAAATGTCCTCCGTGAAGTTTTAGTGTCAGTTTTCAGCAAGGTCTCCTCATCGCAGTCGCTCGCTTCTTCATTCCTATAGGATTCGGCCTTTCGATATTCATCGAGAGTAGATTTGGTTGTTCCAAGAGGCGTTTTTGGCGCACTACTCCTAGCAGAGCGGAGGATTTTTCTTGTCTTAAGACCTCCTTGATCTTCTCTTGATATCTGGACTCTATCTCCGCTTCCTCATTCTTTGTTTTCATAACCGCCTCATCTCTCTGCTTCTGGAGTTCCTCAATGATTTGCTCTTCCTCCTGGATAGCAACCTTAAGATCCCTAAGCTTATTTGCTCTTTCCATTTCAAATTTCAGTCTCAGATCGTCTATGTTGTGTCTATGTGCAGCAGCATTGTCATTTCTTTCCACTCTTATGCGCTCTCGTTCCAGATTTATCTTCCTGATCCACTCTTTCTTCACTTCCTCTTGTGCTCGCAGCTGACGCTCTAAGCGTTTGATTATCGCGTGAAACTTCTGTTTTTGCTTCAACAATCTATCTTGATTCAGCAATATCTTCCTCTCAATGTAGTCGATCTTTCTGTCCAAATCCGAATTGCTTGTGAAATCCATTGTGACAGACTTCTCAGTCAATATAGGAACTAGCTGACGAACGATTCTGCCAATCGAAACCGAGTAGAGCTGGCTCTAGATTCGCTAGCGAATCTTCACGGGACTCAATTGAGTTGCACCAATCATCTGCTGCGCACCAACGTATTGCACCTTGTTGGGGCAGCGGCAACCCTTGGCCAGTCTGGTGCGCCAGCCGGCTCGACGAGGCACCGTTGCATCTTTCGAGAAAAGTGTGCATGATTTCGCGGTGCGTGAACCGCTCACCAGTTGCAGCCTGACACAGGCAACTTGCAAGTTGCAACCATCTCTGGATTGCGCGCCCCTTGGACATCGCGCTCCGAATTCGTTGACCCCAGAACCAAGTACCAGTGTTTACAACACGTCGCCATAGATGATCTTCTCGATTCTTTCATTATAATATTATCATTTTCTCAAGAGATTCCGTAAAAACATAGCACCACTGAAGGAGTCGATTTATTAGCTCAACATGGATCAAATGGATCCATACGATCTGTTCAACACCCCGCCGGGTGACACGATGCTCAGTTCAACACCAGCCAAGCGTCCTAGAGGTGGGCCCAAAGAAACCACACCATTCAAGTTGAGAAAAAATAATACTCCTGTAAAAATAACTCCACTCAAAACCACAAAGAATCCAATACAAAAAGGCACCAAGAAAGCCGGAAAGAAAGGAGCGAGCAAGAAGGAAAATGTTTGGGACAAGCACTTGAAAGAGAACCCAGAACTTGCGCAATTTGTAGATGAGTTTAATCACTCTCTCGAGGAAGCAACTAGCAAACCGCTTGATATTGAGACTTGACGTGTAGCCTTGTGCCTATATCATCAACTACGTCTACAACTCTATCTAGCATCTCTTTTGTATGCGCCGAGGAAACGCAAAATCTAACACGTGCTTCAAGTAGAGGGGTCGCCGGATAACCAGCACCGACCAAGGCAACGTTCTGTTTCATCGCAGCCCTGATCATCTCGACGACTATCGTTGCTGAATAAACCATTAATGGGACTACTGGAGAATCGTGATTACCAAGCAAGGCGAACCCTCTCTCCCTAAGTTTGTTCCTAAAGTAGACTGTATTCTCGCGCAACTTCCTTATCCTTTGGAGTCCCTCATTAGCTGATGGATCTTGTTTATTGCCTACAATTGAATCTATAACACCAATTATTTGACGAGCAATTGGAGGGCCCATACTGGCTGCATAATATGAGGCATGAGAGTTCACTCGAAGATAATCGACTAGTTTCTTTGTTCCAGCAATATAACCACCGGCAGCGCCAAAACTTTTGGTAAAAGTACCCATCAATATATCTACATCGTTGGGATCACAGTTATAATAATATACTACCCCTTTGTCTAAAGCACCAATACTATGGGCCTCATCTAAATAAAGATAAGCTTTATACTTCTTCTTGATTCTAATAAGTTCAGGCAAGTTGACTATAGTTCCCTCCATACTATAAATACCCTCGACTATGATGATGATCTTCCTCCATGGCTTGTAAGTGGATGTTTTGTTCACATGATCTTGTTGATTTTGTGGCTTATTAGCTGTTGATTGATTAGGTTGGCCTCTCAGAAGCTCTCGTCTGAGTTTTTTCTCGAGATCCACAATATCATTGTGCTTGAAAACTTTGCATGTTGCACCGGATAATCGGCATCCTACGATCAAACTAGAGTGGTTTAGTTCGTCGCTCATGATCAATGTTCCCTTACCTCCGGCAATGGCGGGGATGTTATTGGAATTTGTTGCAAAACCCATACCGACAACTATGGCAGCCTCCACACCAAGATAGTTGGCCATCTTTTGCTCCAATTCAATGAGTGTGGCAGTAGTGCCGAATTCGGCTCTCGGGCTGATGGTGCTAGAGCCGTACTTTTTGATATCTTCGACAACTGCCTCTAATCTAGGCCCAGAGTTTTCTGCCATGCCAAGATAATTGTAAGAGCCCATGTTGATTGCTCGCGTTGTCGTACCCGTGAATTGGAATGTTAAATTATAATCATTAGAGTATCTATCCATCAAATCAATTTCGGCACCCGGAACTGAGCAAATGGGATTGCTCCAACCATCAGCTAGACGCCTGAAGAAATTGCGACAATAAAAGTTTTCAAAACTTCGATAAAGCCTAGGATAACCATCTCTGTTTGTTTCAACTGCTGCTCTATTCTTCTCGACTCCAATGTAGCGCAAGAAGTCCCTCAGATATCCTAAAAGAAACACCAATAATGTGCCAATATTGATGACGATAGCCAGGTGCCATGGAGCGACAGGTTTCTGGTCAAAATTGTGCACTTTACCGCTCATGATTAGGGTCTCAAGACGGCAGCCAATCTGGAGTGCACATATGTTAAAAAGTACCTCTTGGTTGGTTTGATTCGGTTCTTGGATACAGCTCTTGGATTGCCTTTATAAATAACGCGCTCAGGATAGTAAGATGGGATGAGAATTTGTGTTGATATTGTTAAGGGGATTGTACGAATGGATATAAGTGCCAATAGTGTGCCTATCGAACGCTATTGTGTCTCTTGCTCTATGTTTGCTTCCTCGTACTATATTAATTGGGCAATATTGGGTGAGTATGTATGCGAATTAGTGCTAGGCGAACAATTGAATTGGAATTTACGTAAAGATGTGACACGGGTTTGTTGGATGGCCTTAATGGCACAAAATTGAACTAATGCTTCCTCTTGCTGCTAGGGCTCTTTTGTGTTTGTCTCAACACAATGGAACATCAGAGATGCTATGCCGAATGCTTCCACGAACTATGATCAGTTGTTGGAAGCGACATCGAACCACAGCTCAGTCTCTCTGGCGAGATATTATCCAGCTCCCATAAGACATATCGATTTGCTCCATGTTCCCCATGCGACATTAGCGTGACTAACTCGCAGCTTGCCACACCGCGCATCTTCTCGAAGGACCAAGGTCGAAAATGAGAGCAACTTGTGGCTGGCTCAGTTGTTTCAGTCTTCTCGAACACAGTCCATATTAACGAGAGTAGGCGCCAAGCAGTTTTAGTGGTAGCATTGGTTGTTGCTGTTGTCGCTGCTGTCATTGTTGTTGGCGTTGTATGGCAACTAGTAGCTGGCTAGTCGACAGACTAGATCTTGGTGCTTATGTAAATGTAAATGTAAATGTGAATGACACATTCAGCACCACTGTGTTGGATTTGGCAAAATCTACTGATGATTCCACCCAACGACATGTGGGGAGTTCACACTTGGATCTCACTTGAAGCTAAACAATCTGTTGAATAGTGAACTAGAGCCTTTTCTGTCACTCTTTTTCCCCTTGGCTCTAGCATAAGATTGGTTTGAATTCATCGACTCTGGCAACTCAGGTTCGCCCTTTGTCTGAGGACAATCAGGCTTGGCACTAGCTGACTCACGCCGATGGTCGGCCGAGGTCGGCAACTGATCATCTTCGTTTGAACTGTTATTATTGTTATTGACCATTATTGAGGAGACCTTGTTGTTTCTTCTCCCCCTTTGGCCTAAACCCTTGCTCTTTCCCGTTGCGAGTCCAGAGATTTTCATCACTGGCGCAAGAATAGAGCCAATCTTGCCAAATTGGGTCATGCTGATGCGAACACTCTTCTTACCTGCCGAGCGTCTAGATGACTCGGTGGAGTCGAAAAAGTCCGAGTTTGACTTGACAAATTGGTCCTCGCTCAAGTTTGTCGTTATGCTCGATCCAATCTCACTTGGTCGTTTCCTTGCAGCGCCGGCGGCTGTCGCAAAATCACTAGACTCTAGCCCACTGGTAAGATCCAAATCGTCTCTCCCACCTGCAGCCGCACCTCCTGTATTTGTATCGCTCGTTGAGGCACTGGACTTTTGTCCCAACAAGCTTCTAAATTGCCTATTCTTTTCCAACAGTTCAAATTTGTTCTTGAGCAACTTGATCTCGCGTGATATGATTGTCTCGCGGTGCATAAACTTTTCATGTATTCTGTCATGTTTCTCATTGAGCATCTTGGTCTGTTTCTCAAACTCCTCCTTAGCCTGCAACAACATTTTCATATCCTCCACATACTTATCCACATTATCTTGGCGCGACTTTAGAATGGCGTGAATCTCGCCCAATTTGATCTCGTATTGTGTCAACGCCGAATGGGTATCGTCGAACAATTTGGTCCTATCCTCGTCCAGCCTAAGCATGTCAGTCTCCAACTGTCTCAGTCTACTATTCAGACTCGAGGGCTGATCGTAGACATTGATGGACGAGCGTCTCTTTCTGGCCTGTGCCGATGTGAGTTGCTGCTGGCCCGCCTGGGCCTGAGCCGCGCCACCCGAGCGCGCCTGGTTGGCGCCCGTCTGAGCCCCATTGGTCAAAATGGAACCGGAAGGCGCCCCACTGCCCAGCCCGATGGCTCCGCTTTCGCTCGACTTCGAACCCCGACCACCAAGGTGGTAGGCGTCGCCGCCGCTTCCGCCGCCCGAGGTGGTCCCTCCGGGAGAGCTCATGGCTCCCGTGGCCCCGCCGGAGCTACTCAAGCCTGTGCTGCGAGCCCGTGCCTTCATCACCGGCATCTCGTCGTTATCCGAGACTCTTGGAACTTGCGGATTTGCGAAAGTGGTTCTAAACTCTGTAAGACTCGATTTTTGCTCATGGTTTGTCTCTGGTTTTTGGCTTGCACAAAATCCGATTGGTAACACGATCTATGTGGAGAACATCCAAGCCCCTCACTGCTTAGAAAATATTTACCCTAATTGCTTCTCGTTTCTTTTCCCCTTTAGAAGGCTTACCTGGAAAGCATTGAACAGTGTGCCACTGAGTTCGCATGAGGTTCGAAACAGTTAGACTGCTCGTAGAGTATTGCCGCCAAGTGAAGCCCTCTGTGAAGTGGGGAAAAAGTGTGGACCACTTTACAGACTGGCCAGACTGGCGCCAGGTTGGTCTGAGTGGCTCACATTGCACCGAGCGAGTTCAATTTCAATTAGCCCTCTCAAAAGTGGTCTATGCCTCATCGAGCTACTAGTTGGTGACCAGAGGCCGAGGGCGAAGTTTGAGAATTGGAGCAACGGAAATGGAGCTATGCAACGTTGTTCGACGATATATGCAGAACAAGGCTTGGACAGAGGCGGAGTGGAATATCCCTGCAATTCCTCGTCATTTGTAAGTCGGCGCACGTCGCCCGGCCCATTGCACACCATCTATCCCGTCTGGCTGGCCGCTTTGCAGGTGAGACCACAGGGGCCAGATTGGGCGTTGGGTCAGTGTTGGCTGGCTAACAGGGGAACCTTTTCATCCTTATGAGAGCCTTGTAAAAACTTCGAACTCTTCCAGACTAGCTGACCCCATGGTCTGATTGTAAGACTCCCACCCGAGGAGACCGGTGCAACTTTGAGGTGAGTTACCTTGTTCCAGAGATGGCGCCCACCCTTTATCTAAATTAGCCTGAATCGGCGTGAAATTTTAAGGACGAAGCACTTCGTTCATGACTGTGATGATGAACTGCCGAAGATGGCAATGGGCAGGCTTTGTTAAGGCAGCAGAGATGATATTTTTCAGGTTGAAAGGGTGAGGATCATGCCTAATGGTCGCCGCTCACTTGCTGACATTTTGCAAATCTATACGTGATCTCCTGTGCCCAATTTTTATCAAGGAAAGCCTCTGATGGAATCCAATTCTTGGGAAAAATCGACCATAAAGTGCCATTCAGTCACTTTATGAACCCCTTGTGCATAGCTCGATGCAAGAGCACATCAATGGTGCATTAGCATCTGTCAATTTATGCACGACGGTTGATCAAAGACCTTTAATTGATCATCTCATCAGTTGTCCAAGTGTTCACGTAAACACTATGTGAATTGTTTAGCGTGTTGGCGCCGTAAGTTTACCTTGATTATCGGTCAAATATTTACCGAATAGAATTAGACATTGAGACTGATCAGAGAGTGTCTCACTCTAATGTCATGAGTTTGCTCATTTGTAACGAAATATAAACGAAAAACTTTCCTGGCTAGCAATTAGATGCTTCGAGGCCCCAATTGTATCTGCATCACTTGCGATGACTACGTGTAAGTGCAATGTTTCCTACGACGATGACGATGATGTCTAGGGTGTCGGCATCATGTAGATGATTAGCCGATAGTTGGATTAAAATATGTGGCTGTTCTTGTGCCTACTATTTGGATTGCGATCATTTTTTTACAATCTCCTTTTCAGTCTACTTCTGATTATTGTACTCATCTGTTACAAATTATTCTCAATCAATACAACAGTCGCGCCCGACCAGCGTCTCCTCTCGATTGTCCAACACCGATCTAATGGGCACTCTTGTCAGAGTATAGGAAACAGAATGAAATCGTTGGTATCAAGAAGATTGGAGCAAGTTGGCTGTGGATTAGATGAAGTTGCCGTCAATGATTCTGCTGTTCGAGCTAATAAAAATCGCACCACCAGCCAATGGACTAGGAATCATTCGTTGGCTAATTTGGCCACTCTTAGTACGCTAGTGATACTGATTCTGGCCATTGGCCACTGGCCCTCATCGAGCCTTTGCCTTGAGGAGGATGCTCAGATACTGATGCCGATCGCAAATTTGGCCAAGGGAATCATCAAAACGGTCACCTTGGGCGTTCCGCTGGATGTCCCAATAGACGCGAGGGGAATAGTGAAAAATTTCGCCTACTTCACCTGGCGGACGGGCTTTCCGGTGACGATGCCTGGCGACTTCTTCCGCAAGGCGCAGGACTTTTACAATCGAGTTAGGTCGCGGGTGGCCAAAGCTCCAGTGACCAATGTGGAACGGAAATCTCTGGTCGGTCTGAGACAGGATTTGGACGAAATTGTGGACGCCATCGTGGATCAGGTGCGAAAATCACCAGACGGCCTATACACGGACTACCTTCAGACTCGAGTTGGAAACACCAGTCTGCCACTTGAGGATGCCTGCACCCTGGTGGGCGTTCAGCTGAAGGCCTACGGAGTTGACTTGAGCAATTATCGCGACATTGCCGGTGCAGTGCTTGGAATCCCAGTCATGCCAACTGTGGCCTCCACAGTGATGAATGTGGCCTCCATTGGAAACTCGGGACTCGGAATGGTGCAAAATATCACCTCCAATGCTCTGGTGCGGCCCCTAAGCCAGACCACAAACATGCTGCTCTCCCGTGTGCCACTACCGCCCGTTCCAGGCCGTCAATCGCTCTCATTGGGCAATCTGTTGCCCCCTTTCGATCTGTAGACCTAAAGCAATTCCTGAGTCACCAATGCAATTGGTGTGCAGTTGGAATTGAGTTCGACTTGCCAGGAATGAGCTAGAAGCGACGACTCTTGGAGCAAACGAGCAAACGAATCGACAAACAGATGAAAAGGATGAAATTAAAGATATTGGTGCTCATATCTCAATTGATTGTTATAGCTCAACCAAGGACCATTTTGGCAACGTATAGCGACTAGTCGAAAATCAGAAAGGTGACAACACCAAGTTATTGGTTGCGCCTGTTGCACGCAAACGTTGTTTTAGCTCTCCGAGCCTCGGCCTATCGCCCTAAGAGCTAGTATAGCAAGTCTCTTCGAAGATTCGTGCTTCCCTCATGCACGTGAACTTCGTTCGTAGCCTAAGAAGTAGTCTCTCCAAGAGTGAGTGTCACTGGGAGAGAGTGATGCGTCAGGCCCAATCGTCGAGACCACACGGAAGCTGCCTGGGCGTGCAAGTTGAGCTAGAGAATGACTTAATGACTCTCGCCTTTTAGGTCCCCTGCAGCTTTTGTGTGGAGAGGCAGATGCAATTGTTGATGGTGAGCTTGTTTGGTCTGCCAGAGCGTTCAATCATGGCGAGCTGGGGGAGTTGGCCTGCTTTTGTTTTGTTTATATTCTAGCTCCACTTGGTGGGGGCCGTCGAGCTATGGAGGGCGCGAATGTTGGGGAAATCCATTTAACATTTGTGAAATCTGCATGCCGGGCTGCCAATGCGAATCCATACGGTTTCAAAGTCGGCCCTTTTGGCAAGCTCTTCGAGTGGGAGCGCTTTTCAAGCTCCCCAGCGCATTACATAGGAGGATCTGTTTGGGAGTTTATTTTAACAAACCTCTGCCTCGGCGGCCGGCCAGCCTAGGGCTTGCCGTTGAGTGCCATCATGATGTCGTCATACACATGGACTCTGTGCCTCTCCGTCGGCGTGTGTGTTCCCCGATATTTGGGATGACTCTCGTCAAGCTACACAGCCGCAAGCTTGAGTCCGTCCTCGCCGGTCCTTGAGAGGCTTTGGCGGCACTTGGCGCCAACTGACTGCCAAGGCCCAAATGGGATGATGCTCGTTGTGGGCGGAGGAAAAGCAGTGCATCAGCAATTCCAAGTAAGGATGTTCTCTGCGGACTGGGCTCAGCTTGTCTCAAATTGGCCCTCTTGCCAGACGAGTGGATGAGTCAGAGAGAGAGAGAGAGAGACATGGCAGAGAGGAGGGAAAGTGACGTGCAGCAGTTGAGACACAGGACGAGAAATGTGTGTGGGCTTGGGTGGCGAAAAATAGGCCAATATCATGTTGGCCAATCTCGCGCTCGCTTGCCACCTAAGTGACACGAGCAGGTCGCTTGCCAACGGCTGATCGGAGTTCGTCGGAAGGGTCGCTTTAAGTAGTCGTGATCCAGAAGTTTTGCCTCACATTTGCCTGCTGACTCGAGCGCCCAAGTCTTGAACGCCCAAGTCTTCTGCTACCTAGAGACCCGTTGAAGGAGGCGAGTCTGTTGCACTCGATCTTCTGCAGCCATTCGACGAGTTCCCTTAAAGGAGATCGATTCGAGACACACGCATGTACAAAACTCATCTCCCAAGATCAACCATTCATCTTTTGGAAACTTCTCTTCGAGTGCCTCTCTCTCTCTCTTTTGGGCGCTAATTTGCCTTTATTCGGCGCAACAGTTCATTTCAAGCTCAACATCCGAGACTCAAACTCCTTTCAGTTCGCTCCAGTCACGACAGACAGACACTTAGCCAAATGTGCCTCTTTGCATCAACCAATTGTGAGTGACTGATTGGGCCGAGGGAGCATGACAGAATCGAGTCTAGAAGTGGCCGGCTGTGTGAGGGCAGGAGTGTGCACTTTTTCTTGCAAGATTACCCAACAACAGTGCTGCATAACTGTGTACTCTTGCACTCTTGTTTGCCCAACTCGCCCAGTGGCCGCCTTGATGAAGCTTGCCATTTAAGTCCCAGTTCAAGCTGATCGGCCTACAGATTGGCCGCGTCTGGCTGAAGGGAAGCCAAATTGAGTGCCACCAATCGGCACTTAATTTTCCTCGATGAAGCAGAAGCGGATCTTTCATCATCATCTAGCCCACTGGAAACTTGTCTCTCTTTCCCCTTTCAGCTCCAATGCAGTTCTGAACTTGAAAATCTACACTGCCCCCATGCCAAGTTTCCCCCATACATCCAATTCGTCAGGGATGCAACTGCAATGGCTGGCCTCAATTCTACTCGCTCTTCGACTAGTATCTGGAGCTTGGCCTGCAACTGGCTCGTCTCCTCTCAGTCTCCAGCGCCGATGCTCTTTCCAGCACACCATTTCCAGATTAAACATATTGGATCATATTTATCCATTGTTGTTATTGTGTATCTGTTTACACCTAGTCTGCAGCATCAGAGGCGCAGACTAGATCAGTTCCACTCACATGGAGCGCCGCTAACAAATAACAAATCCCCAGATCTCACATTTCTTCGTCTCTTCTCTGCTGCACCAGCAGCCAAACATGACTGTTCTCCATCGACATCATTTGAAGTCCCTTTCCAGCCATATTGTCGCATCAAGCATGTTAGCACACTTTTCTCTTCAGCTTTTCCTCCTCCAAACAGCTCGGCTCGAACTAGTCTGTCTCGTTCTACCGTGCCTAGTCCTCGGGAAGTGTTCAGATAACTCATGAACGGAGCAAACAAACAATCTGGCCGCCTCTCTCTCCCTGGCGATCTCGTTCCCCCGATGTCTGTCCTCCCTCGACCATTGGGCGACCATCGTTAGACACGGTGTCTCATCCGCACAATCGCCCTCAGCTCGGCCCGAGCGAGCTATTTGTCTGGGGCGGCAAATGGAGCCGAAATTCGTCCGGAAGTTGGTCTTGTTCGAGGGGCCGATTGGCGAAGAAGATCCGTCTCAATCTGCAGTTGGCGTTCACTGTTACCCGCGAGACCTCCACAAACTTGGTCCCATAAGCGCGGCGTGTAAATTCCTGCAAATTGATACAGATTTCATTCCAGCCTCGCTCCAATCTGAGCGGCATTGTGCAGATGAAATCTCTCACCTTGGTTCGAGTTTGGTAATTTGACGCCCTAAAGCGTCGTCGAGCGTTCGTGTCGTCGACGATCTCTATCTCGAAGGTGAAAAGTCGCTCAATGTTTTTGACAATCATCACAAAATACTCAAGCCCGATCCCTAAAGAGCGCCCCTTTTTGGGACAACTGATGTAGGTCGTGTTGACGTTTGAGGATTTGATCTCTACCACCGACGACTTGATCTCTTGGTCGGTCACTCGCTCGACAGTTCCGTTTCTGACTCTCACCTCAAACTCGCCCAACGGCTGGCTGCCAATCGAGTACATGATCGACAGCAGTCCATCTTGGGGGACACTGTTTCTGTACATTTTATCTTGATGCGATATTTGCTTCTCGGTCAACAATTCTTGACGGCATTTGCATGCCCTAAAGTGCTGCTCACTTGGACCAAAACTTGAGCGCCAAATTGGAACCAGATCACGTCATAATTGCGAGGATAAAATTCGCCTAAGATTCGAGAGAATTGAGATTTAATGAATGAATTTGAAATTGAAAAAACGGCACCAAAACAAGAACCTGACCGTTTTTCTTATCCATTTTCCAGTCGTTTATGGGGCCAAGCAAGAAGAGATCAACGGAGGCAGTCGCGTGCCCACTCAGAATCGTTCCTAGTCCAGCTCCGGAAGTCGGAGGGAAGCGAGCCGGAAGAGAGCTCAATAATTGAGGTTTAGCAAAGCGGGCGGAATTGGTCAACAAAAAAATCCGCAATTTTCGAGATTTGCGAACTCCCCACTCAACAGGAGTGGGCCTCTCTCTTTTTGGATTTCTACGAACTGTAACTGGTGCAAGTGAGACAGTTGAAGGGCCAGAGACTTGGCCAGATCCGTCACTTAGAAGCTCGCTTGAGGGGGACAGATGCCGCCCCCATGAGATGGCCAACTACTCAGCGGCCCACACGCGATACCATCTGGAAGCCCCGCCACGAGCCGGACGCCAAATCCTCTGGGGGCCCAAGTCTGACGCCCTAACTGAGTCCCTTTACGACTTCCTGCGGCATAGCGCAAAGCAAAGGACTCGCCGCCATAGCAAAGCAATGGGGGCACTGCAGTGCGAGTGGAGGCCCCACAGAGGAGCTGCGTGTGGGCTGCGGGCGAGCAGCACGCGATGAGACCATTTGGACTGGCCAGTGAGAGGCTCGTGGAAGTGGACGCATGGCGGCACTGCATCCATCTTTCATTCATAGGCGGCCGCCTCCATTGGGTCTGCCTTGCCGCTAGGCTGCCCGCTAGATTTTTCCGCCCCCTCCAGATTCCAAGATTGGCCCCCATTGTTTGCGCAATTGTCGGAGCTTGTTTTCTGGGTCAAATTCTTGCTCTGCCCAATTGTTTGGGCTCAAAATTGGGCACGCGCAAAGCAACTGTGCCCAGCTCCACAGATTAGCTATCTCAGAAAGTTTTCCCTCGCAAATGGTGGCCGATTATTGCACAATAGCGATGCGAAGTGGGAGCTCGACAGAGGCGGGCGCCTTTGGGCAGCCCTCGAGAGCTCGTTACTGTGCGGTTGGTTGGGGGCTAGCTTTTTTGAGGGTGAAAGTGTTCGTGTGTGTTGGGCTGGGGGGACGTGGTGGCCCAGATCGAGTGGGCAGACTGTGTTGGGGGATTGGCATGTTGTTGGGTGGCGGCTGGCTTGGCGGCCGAGTGGGACTGGCGCTCATTGTCTCGAGTGTCGCGGGCAGGCCGGCGAGAGAGTGGCGAGGCCGTGGACGAGTGCTGCTGGTGTGGCAATAGTTTGTTCAGTTGGCAATAAAGATAAAAGTTGATTACTGGCACACACACACACACAGGAGGAAAAGAAGGGGACCGAGTCACGACTCTAGTGGAGCGCTGGGAGCCAAGCGGAAAAGTGGAAGCCAGCTAATCGGGCTGTCGGAGACAGTGAGCGGCGCTGAAGTTCACAAACGAGTGCAC
>Ga0058701_10003016_pt1 | contig 13116 bp, 7 predicted proteins | sample AgamicOrMae_FD_97039 | JGI IMG/M metagenome (GOLD analysis project Ga0058701, IMG submission 97039) | Agave microbial communities from Guanajuato, Mexico - Or.Ma.e | ecosystem: Host-associated > Plants > Phyllosphere > Phylloplane/Leaf | place: Guanajuato, Mexico | collected 2012-06-04
ACTTAACCTAGGTTACCCAACTAAACGGTCGCCAAGCCTGATGCCGCTTACTTCTCGGCGCCCCTGAGCGGGCGTCGAGAAGTAAGCGGCATCAGGCTTGGCGACAGCCGAGCGGAGCGATAGCGGAGCGAGGCACAAGGCACTATATTTAAACTTGGTATACGACAAGAAGCTTGCTTATGATATAGGTTGGGCTAGGTTGGATGCCTTTTGTCTCGTTCCGCTATATCTCCGTTCGGCTTGACGACGGAGGGTAGCACCAAATTTAAACCAAAAGGTTGAAGATGCTACCTTAAAAAATTACAGTGCAGGAGCTGTCTACGGGTTAAAGGCACAAAATATCTTAACAGCCCGACAGTTCAGCTCTAGTTCTTTTAACTAATGAGTGAATACAGTGACCGTTTTAACGGTCGATAGAGACCTTGAGTAGGTTGTAGGCAATAAGCGGTGCTCACGTGTGTTGAGTGTTGCCTATCCAACCCAGCTGACTTGCGTTAAAATCTCCAAGGCTAACAGAGGAGGTTGGTACCGCTTTTAATCATGACGAAACTGCGAGCAAAAATTAAGATCGCAGTCGCTTTTTGCCAGCACTTCTCCCACGGGATGAAACCACAAAAATAGACAAAAACGAAATTATACATACAACGTAATGCAAATTGGTTAAAAGCTATTAGATTCACGCGGCGGAGTAAGGGGCGCGTTCAGGAAAACGCACCGCTCATTGTTCTGCGGTACCAAAACAAAGCTACCACTACTAGGTCTTACGCAAACGTCACCGCAACAGTGTTGCCAGATTTAGTCAAATTTAATCGCGGTTAACTCAAGAACTAACATAATCTACGATATAGGGTGTATTTTGGATTGGTCTCGAGCTAAGCATTCCGAAAATGGTTCTGATTACTAGGTTAAGTGAACTAGTTCAATAGTTAAGCGCGATTTAACTATGAAGGAGTCGCAAAATCTGGCAACAATGCGCTGCGCCGTCCTAGCCCAAATCGCGGCGCCTGCTGCATCTGCTTACAACAATTATTCTACTCTTACAAACAGGTTGACCTTAAATCTAACGCGGGAAATATGTTTTTTTTTAGTAATGCCGTAGCAGACACGTTTAGGCACGAAATTGTCTGGTGTTATAAGATCATCTCAGCGGATGAATAAGATTTCCATGGCAGGTTTAAGAATATTGCTTTTGATATTTGATGTCGCGATACGCAAAATAATAGCAGCTAAATAGAAAGTACAGTAGAACCGTCATTGCTAATTTTTTAAGAGCGATTTCTACAATTATGTTGGATCCAGCTTGGCAAAGTTTTCGTGGGTAAATATCAAACAAAGAACTAAAAAAATCTTCCTCAATTTTTTTTAAAGTTAAAAAAATATTGATTGACAGCGATTTTACGATTATGTGATTCCCCTATCACGTTTTTTTTTTGTTTTTTTTCAGAAATTATACCTATTGGATTAAATTAAATCTACAAGATTCCAAAGCTAAAGGTTTTCAATTTAAATAAAACGAATAAACATAGCCGACATTAGTACAACCTAACCTAAATGTAGGCTCAATTGCGCGAGAGATAAAAAAAAGGAAAATAAATTGTGATTTTAATTTGAGGTTATTCGCATGCGATTGTTGCATCAATTACTATTCACGCAAATACTGTGTTCATATCGTTAAAATTGAATAGTTATGAGAATGTATAAAAGAAGCCATTTCGGAAGAATCGAGTAACATAACTTTCACAATACGTCTCTTATCCATAAAACCGCGGAATATTCTTAAGACATAATTCTGATATTATTAGGTGTGTTTTGGTGAAACTTGAAACAACTTTTGGCGCTTCCAAATGAAAGGGAAATAAGGATGCAGCTGTTTTCATGCCGAAATAAAAAAAACTATTTTACGATGCGCGTTATTTTTGTTCATAATTAGGGAGCGAAAACAGAATTTGTTCTCAGGAAGGCACTCGCTGTCTTCCACACATATTTCCCTTATAAAAAACATCAAAATTACGTATATTGTCTTATTTTTAACAGTCACCGCAGCGCGGGAAGATTTTAGATATTTAAAACAATCAAGTCTTTCTGTATACAAATAAACACTTTTTTCTTCTTGATCCTAATAATTTATAAGGAACGATTTACGTATAAATGCTGTCAAAAGATGCGAAAAGTATACGACCGCGATTGAAAGTTCCTGGCAAATCTAACATTTGGCCCTGCAATGTAAATTTTACTACACCTGACCGTTTTCTAATTTTTACATAGGTAGAGTCTATTGACCCGAATGCGCCATTTAAAATGTATTGGGTTGGATTCCGAGCGTTCAAGTCACCTCCCAATTAAAATGCATTAAATTACGTGCGTTCAAGTCTCCAAATATTAATTCATGTCGGGTCAATAGCAACACCCTTTTATACGAGCCGAATCTCAGAGAATATGTTCTTAGTCGACAGATTTCATAAATTGATAGATTTTAACGGTTACAGTCTCGCGACCCGCGACCTGGAATTGGGTTACATCACTTGGGCGTCATAAAAAGGTTCGTGCCTAAGGTTTCCGACGCATGGCTTACAAGTTAGGGCTTTAAAATCGATTTGGGCCTATTCACTTGAATCCGAGAAACCAGGGGGGAAATAAGATCACAATCCTGAATAAAATCTAATTCAGATCTTTCCAATTTTGCGTGTTTTCAGCGCCAAAGTTTAAAAACTAAGGTGTGAAAATAGAAATATTTAATTTCCGTTTGAATCTTACGCAGATTATGCAAGTTAAATTTTTTTAGCTCCGTGAGCGTTCTCTAGTTAATTAAATCTCCATGTAAAGAGAGTACTAATACACCTTGAAATCGAGAAATCAGTCGGCATTTAGGCCCATAACCTGAAAACGACATGTTAGGGTGCTCCGCACTGCAGGGACGTCAGTCTTAAGAAACGCCCGGTATTACGTGTTCTTGTTTAATCGAAATTACAATAGGCTATAATTTAACAAAAGCTTTGCACAAAATTTCACTTAGATACAAAATATAATCATTATTCTCAAAATAATTACTATTGGACAAAAATAATAACTATAATCATACTCAGCAATCAATAGCCAAAAATTTAAAAAAGTTACGCAATATCTTTGAAATCACGAAAATTTGATCTCGCGTCTTTAATTGTACAAAGTACTCAATTGCAAAATATTCAATAAATATCAATCAGAGAAAATTAAGAAAATCCCTCAAAAAAAATTAAAATTACAAACTTTAGTGTCCGACACATATCTAAAATGCACGAAAGGTTTATGTAAATGTTGCAGAGAGAGCTTAATACTATCGTTTTCATTCCGTTGAAAAAGGCAATCTTAATAATCATCAGGCGTGTTCTCTGGTCCATCCAAAACTGTCCAGTCGTCACCGATCGAAGCACTATAAATTCACCAAAAATCGTAAATCACTTGCAGATATATCCGATTTTTCACAATCACTGTCACTGTCACAATCACACACTTAATTCCACGGTCTCTTGCGATCACTTAAAATCACTTTGTCACTGGTCACAACAATGCAGGTCTCCCAACAATCGCAAACCACAATGCAAGCAGCAGAAACGAAGCGCGTTTAAAAGTCACGTGACGCCTTTAAGTGCTTTAATATTTCGTAGGTATTTTTTCAGTTTTCTTTGAATCAAGTTCTTAAATAATTTTAATGATATTTTAAGAAATTTGTTGGAGGTTAATGGTGAAATGTGTTTTCTGCCTTTTTGTATATTAAAATTTTACGGAGTGTTTAAAAAAGAGAGGAGTTTTCCATGAGGTTTTGGGGTTATTTAATGTTTAAACTCACCTGCAGTAAAAGTTCGCTAAATGTTAGGAGGCGCTTCGCGCGGTGAGTCTCTTCTCGCGAGACGCGAATGGATTCAGCATCCGAAGCTCCTCTGCCTTGTATTTATAAGAACGGTTCGCGTCGGCGGGGGTGGAGGGGGGGTGGAGGGGGGGCCGCCGGAGGAGCCCGAAGAGAGGCGAGGACGCGCGAATCAACCCCTCAAAAACACATTCTTCGATATGCACTCGATAGGTACGAGTCTTTTACCCTAGGTTCACCTTCCGTAACTAACACCAACAGCCCAAAGCATTTGGAGTAAAATTTAGCTTAAGAGAAATTCGAAGGATTTTTTCCATTAAATTACGCAATTTTAAGCTTTGGAAAATGCCTAAATTATTGAATTCGGGTTTCCAGAGGGGTGAAATTTTTTGGAATTTTGACAATTCTGCGATAAAAAGATCCTCTAAAATATATTTTCAGTTTCCGGACGGCATCGCTGGGCGGTGGTGGGCTGACCAGTCTTCATGAAGAGTGCAAGGTTTGGTTTGGTTTTAAAGGTTGCAAGAATCTCTTGATTTTTGGCTCTAAGTTCTGGTTCTTAAGGTTAAACTAACCAATGCATTTGGGATGAACTTTAGTGTCAGAAAAATTGAAAGGATTAACATGATTTACAGCTTACGAAAAGGCCTAAATGATTGAATCTAAGGTCTAAGGAACAGTGATATTTTTTTAAAGTGTAACAATATTGACCTGCTAAAATATCGTTCAAAATATATTGCGCTGTTTCCAAAGGGCAATATTTGGCCGTGGGTTAAGTTTCTCTTAGAGTTGATTTTTGAATAGGTGCTAGACAACCGCTTTCCAAGCTTCCATATTTGGACACAAACAATGCCGAATGACTTAATGAAGAACAAATTGTGAGAGCAAAGAGTTAACACAAGGTATAAGTTGGTTTAAAGTGCGAACGCTGATAATCAATCTTAGAATCTTTGTATCGTCTCCCAAAGGCCTTGTGCCTGTTGAGACCACCTAAATTAAGTCCGAGGCGGGCTCAAGAACTAAAAAAAAGAAAAAAAATGTATTTTTAGCGCTAGGAGAGAAATACAAAAAAAAGGAAAGATAAGGCGGCCAGATTAAAAACGCAAAGAAAAAAATATTTTAAAAAAACGCAAAAAAATTGCACTACGAGAGGAATCATAAAAAAGAAGAAAAAAAATGTCATTGAAATTATCGGTTATAGTTTTGTCATGCGGCCTTGTGTTGGAGGACCTGACTTTAAACCACTGCTTCAAATCTGTCCGCCGAATTTTAACCACAGAGCGATTTAACTCAAACACGGCCTTTTTAAGTCTGTGGTCTACGCAAGAATGCACGTAAAAAGACAAGCATATGCTTCACGTAATTTCGTGTCAACTCAATTTATTTATGCACTTTCGATCTCCTTTAAGAAGTAGGCTAAGGAGTGGCGTAAGTCCGCCCAAATCGGTCGCTTCCATCCGATTCGGATATCAATCGGGTCCAAGTTTCGGAAGTGAAATGGGACCGAAAATGGAAGTTCCATTTAACGATCTTACACGAAGATGACTCGCACGCGACAAGGGCCCATGTCAAGACGAATTCATGAACAGTGCTAACAAGTCTAGCCTATCTTGGCACCGCGATGAGATAACAAGATCATGACGATCACTTTCATATTACGTTAAAGTTGCCTTACTTAGCGCTAGGTTAAGTAAGACTTCGTTAAGTACGGCTAGGTTAAGTAAGGCTAGGTTTTAAGAAAGGCTAGGTTAAGTGCGGCCACGTAGATTTAAAATAAGTCGGTCGAGTAAGGTAAGGTGGGTCAGAGGCAAAATCATAGGTTAGATCAAGTTCGGTTACGTGTCGTTTTCCTCGCGCCGTTGTCGCTCCTCTCGGCGAAAATAGAACACAAGAGATTAGATTTACTAAGAGCGTCCTACCATCTCATCTACCTTCCCGTTTATTCCGAGTCAAGCTCCGTAAATAAGAATGTAATTAAACAAAACGGAGTGCTAATGAAATTACGCGTTGAGGACATTTCCGCTTGGCGCAATGGGATCCGCTGAATCCACTTTTGCCCTTTACACTTTCTTCCTCCCCTCTACCCCCCGCCCGCAAACACAGACCACTTTTACTCCCGCTCCGCGCAAGCCCGCCAACCGCTGAAAAAAAACCGCGAAAGAACGCGTATTTTGAAAGGATATTAGTCGATGACTGAAAAAAGACGCTTTTAAAAAACGCTCCTTCCATCGACGAGCCGATATTCTGCACGCACGCCTCTAGAAAGATGTTAAAGGTCGCATTTCCTACATCTTACATTCTACCCAAGCTGAAAATTTGAACATTACGGTATGAAAACGATAATCAACCGCAACGATCAGCTTAATTCGTTAAATTTCGCTGTCTCTCTGCGTCGTTTGTTTGTTTATTCGGTTTAGGTGTCTTGTGCCTCGCTCGGCTTGGTGACAAAAGTTAGTATATAACCGCAAGTGTCTATGTAACATGCCTTAGGATTTCGACTCCATATTTAGCAAAATTGCAACGACTTAAGTTAACGGGTGTTGGCCTGACAGGGAGACTTGAACGCACGTAACCTAATGCATTTTAAATGGGAGGTGACTTGAGCGCACGAAACTCAACCTAAGACATTTTAAATGGGGCAGTCGGGTCAATAGATACTCTCTAGCTTAACCCGTAACAGCCCACGGTATTTGGAGTAAAATTTAGTTTAGGAGAAGGATTTTTTCTATGAAATTACGCGATTTGAAGCTTTAGAAAATGCCTAAATACTTTAATTCCAAGTTTCCAGGGGGGTGATATTTTTTGAACTGTGACAATATTGAACTGAAAAGATCCTCTAAAATATTTCTGTTTCCGAACGGCATCGCTGGGCGGTAGTGGGTTAAAACCGAAGAAGCTGTTCCATGCGTTTGAATGTCCGTATTAAACAAGCAAAATAAGGACGTCCATGAAACCTATACAGAGATCCTCATAGGGAAAACTTATCCCCGCGGTGCGCGCTGATTGGTGGTGTGCATGAAACCAGCAACGCTGATTGGTGGATTCGGTAACCGACAAAGACTGAGAAAACTATCCTTGCTTTCGGATCGTTCATCACACGCCATCTGCGAGCAAATTGAGTAATCTTAATTTGCAGCCCCCGATAAATCGATTCTATCATCCCTTTTGTGGTTCGATTTATACCTCGATTTCCGAGTATTATCATAACCTGATTTGCCTTGCTAAACGTGTCATCAAAGGTTACCTTAAATCTTACTACCATAAGGTTACACAGCCGAAAAGGGGTAGCCACAACAGCCAGTATTCAAAGTATCTTGTGAGCATCTTTTACCGGAGATGGGCAAAAGAATTGCATTGCAATCTTGAAGTTGTTTATTATTTTGCAGGTGTCGCAGAGTGCACATCAAGTTTTTAAGGTAGTATTTGCCATCTGTGTTCTGTACGGAGTAATAAGCTTGTCCCTGACAGTTCCACCTGGGTTCAACCTTACATTATGCGTATTAACGACATAAAAAGCTTAAGATTTGGTCGACTCGTGTCTCGCTCCGTTCAAAAGTGCTTTGTGCTTCGCTCCACGGCCGCTCTGATGTGACCAAGCTTGATATCGCGTAGTTCTCGGCAGTAACAGACATCAACCTTGGTGACCATAACGTAAGGTTATTCTTGGTTAAGTTACGTTTGGTTATCCTAGGTTCCAAAGTAAGGTTATGTTAGGTTAGCCTAGGTTATATAAGGTAAGATTAAGTAAGGTAATGATAAGTAAGATTTAAATTTAGGTTACGTTTAGATAGATTAAGTTAGGTTTAAGTTAAGTTAGGTTTAGGTTAAGTAAGGTTAGGTTAAGTAAGGTTAGGTTAAGTGAGGTTAGGTTAAGTTAGGTTCGGTTCAGTTAGGTTCGGTTAAGTTAGGCTCGGTACGGTTACGTTAAGTTAGGTTAGGTTCAGTTCAATTTTAAGTTGGGTTACGTTAAGTTAGATTAATTTAGGTTGGTATGTTGAGGTTGAGAAGGGTCGGGTTAAGTTAGGTTACGTATGTTAAGATAGGTTCGGCTTCGTGGCTTGAACCTCGTTCGCTCAGCTTCGGCGACGCAAGGTGGAACACGAGGTAGAAAATCCGAGCTCAGAAATCTCCAGCGGAGATCCCCGCGCGCTGCTCCTACCAGCGCAGCGATGGAGGAGATCTCCTGCTTGTTTCTTGTTTTGCAGCGGGCCTCGCGACGGCGCCAGCCTTTCGTGACCCTGTGCCGAAGCGGCGCGCAAATTCTCCCCAAATCCAACCACAAAGGTGCACTTAATTTCCTCCTTTTATCTGGCGTCGTCGCGCCCAGCGTCGAATACTTCGCCCTTGAACAGAAAATACCATCAAATCCACGCATACCGTACTAAAAACGCCTCAACCGGGTTCGCCGAAGTCCCCCGCCATCTTGAACAAACTGCTTATTTTTCCAACCTACAAAATATCCGCACACTGTAGATTGTAGTTACCCCTTGTGTATTCTACCTTTAGACAACCGGAGATCCACCAAGTCAAGCGACAGTGCCTAAAATGCCGTCGCAAAGTTTTACGTCGCGATGTCCTCTGAAAAATAAACGTTAACTACAAGAGTCAACTTTTTTAAATATCTTGGAGGTGTGAGTCACATTCAAGAGTCATTGGTGCTTACGTAAAGCTTTCTTCCGGAGGACTACGTGATCCAAATGGCGCCTCCTTGTTTGACTCCCGCCCGATAACCATTCCATTTCATACGCTCCGTTAGCGGCGAAATATGATTCCGCGACTGTCCACAAGAGAGCATTCGGGGTCAAGCGGAACCATAGACTAATAAAGTCTGCCATCTTCGCGTACCGGATTTCTGCGCCGCGCCGTCTGATAAAAAGAGTCGTGAGGAGCGCACCGAGCGATTAGCCAATCCCCAAATAAACATGCTCTATGCTCTAACGATCCCAAATCAAATCAAAGTGTTGGTACATTTAAAACAACGCAAGTGCGTCGGTTTTTTGCGAAATCATGTGATTGGTGGGTTCGCGTCCGTTGACTTTTCATGTCAAACTATTCAATTATTTATAACGGTTCATCGCGTTTAAGTTACTCTCTGCGGCAGTAGATATCCAGCGAAGCTCATGGTTGATAGGAGTGATAGCGAATTGGAGAAAAAGGCACCTAGCTCACGAAGTTGTATATGTCAACCTAAACGGAGAACCAGGATACGGGAGATAAAAACTGCATTCAAAACTTGAAGTGGACTTCGTTGACGATTTCGCAAGTTATTCACGTAAAAATTACGTGTAAGGACATTGTAAAGTAGCGGCAGTAAAGACCTAAAACTACAAAGAGACGCATCCGAAGTTGAAGCGCTCTGATTGGTCGCCGATCAGGGTCTTTGAAATCGCGGTGCTGGACCTCCGCCTACTACAAACGGCTTTCTCCAGAGGGCGGTATTTTAAACCCAATTTTGAACGCTCGATGACAGCTTTAATTGATCAGTGTGGGCCAAAGGCGTTCCCTTACCGCGTCCGAAGAATGGGCAACAATTTACAGGTACCAAACGATGATGCCAATACTTTGACCTTAAATCCTCTTAAATCAAGTTTGTAAATCCTGTAAAATTCAATAAAAAGTTTCTACAACTGTATTAAGTGTATGAACTTTGTAGAAAATCCTGTAAAAAGTTTATGTAGTCCTGTATAAAGCTCTTATCACTACCCGTTCGTAGCGAGGTTGCGTTCATGATCGATTCAAAAGAATTTTCTGTCCACGGAAGTCACAAACCTACAAAGAGAATAAACACCAATTGCCCTATGGTATTAGGAAATTAAAAAAGTTAAATCATTAAAAAAAGAAGTTCAACAATTAAAAATATTTAAAATTTCGTCTCCATTTCTTTTGACAGATATTGGGTTTCAAACCACATTTTTACGATCCTTTCTTTTTCGAAAATTCATGATCCAACTTAAATACATTTTAAAACATTTAACATAAAAACAAATTTAAATTAGCTGGAAGAAACGTTCAATATATTTCACTAATTAATATTTTTTTAATGTAGCCTAAATTCATTGTAAATTTGACTTGTAACCATATTTACACGATCTAAAAAAATATTTGCTACAAAAATATAAAAAAAATAACTTGTATGGAGATAATTCTAAAGCAGCTGATGTAGAAAAAAACGTTAAATTTCTAATTAACACGTAGAAAATATTCAGCATGGATTTATTAAAAATCGGATTTTAAATCATATTTCAAAAATCAATCTTTTTTTTAAACTAAGTAATATTCCGACGAAACTTATTTTTTAAAAAAAAATATGCATGGAAATGATTAAATATCAGTTGATCGAGAGAAAAAAAAGAAGGAAAAAAACGAGTAAAATTGGATATATTTTGCGTTACGTGGAGTTGGCAGCCCCTGCACCACAGAAACAAACACTAAAGGTTAACAGAAAGGTTCCGACTAATGATGTTCCGTTTACCATTCTTTCTTTTAATTGGGCATTCGGGCGGAGCGCAACTCTGGGTTCACCTAATAGGACGGCCGGGTTGGCGAACAAGAACCACCTCTCCTTAACGTGGTGCCTCGCCCGCGTTTCCGACCTAGGACATGACCTAAGGCGCGGCTAACCCGCCACGGGTACTCCCGTGATTTCAGGTACTTTCTGCGATACCCATAACCATGAGCACACCGTCCTAACAATGATGCAATAAGTCGCGGTGAGGCGCGAATTAAACAGTTTTCTTCGACTACGAAGATTCACCTTAACGTGTTGTTCAAAAACTGTTTCAAATAAATATTAATCAGAAGAAAAACACCTTCTTTCTTATTCTTTTTTTGGTAAAGATAGGAAAAATGCAAACGACTTGAAAAACATTGCCGAACAATGTACACAGTTAATAAAAACATACGTTTTAGGAAACGCTATATCTGTTTTAGGTGTGAAACTAAAACGGGGGGAGTACGTTTTTTGATTATTTTCCAAAATAGACCTGCGTTCAGTCACATCATTTAAAAGGTCTCGGCAAGAGCTTTTCATTGATGTGGTTGACCATATGTCTATCTTGAAAAATAACCAAACTGAATACCCCCGTTTTAGTTTATTCACACCCGAAAGAGGTATAGAACTCCCTATAACGGTGTTTTTTGTTTTTTTTTGTATTTTTCTTGTTTTTTGTTTTTGTTTTTTTAACTGAGAGTACCGTTGACATATCGGCAGCCGATTAATCAGTCTAAAAATCAAGATCTAATGGCTAATTTAGTTTAAATAAGAGCTGGAAGTCAATTAATCTTTGTTGAAGTAAACAGGAAAATTGAAGCTTTTTGCACACTGCCAAAATATTTGCTACGGCAGCAAATAAACGATCGTGTCATCTGTATTGTTACACATACAGGGTACGCAGCTACGGGAATTGCGTTACGTTGACTAATTAATCACTGGCGCAATTGCTGTTATTACTCTATGCAGTTAACACCTTTTCGTCTTGCGATGAAAAATAAGCATCGCGTCTCGTTAGAAATCCATTTCAGCTTTTGCTCACTTGCATCAATTACAGTTAACATTTTCACATCAAAGGCAACTCAAGTTGGCCAAAGTGCTAAAATGGAACGCGCAAACTCTTTGCCAACTTAAATTCTCTTCCAGTTTTAGGTCAAACAATAAATTCTGCCAATATATTTCATTCCTCTATACTTGCTAAAACCATTGAACTCCCCTCAGTTGTCTCTACAAAATATGGAACCAACAGTTGTCTTTATAATTTTCATTTATAATTTAATCGCTGCTTACATCTCAGACTCTATAAACATGGCTAAAAACCAGCTCTCAAACTTTGTCAAAGCGAGGTTTCTAATCTGAGTGTGTTGTTTTGCCTGCTTTGTTTGTATTTGTATTTTCTTTCTCCGATTCCCGTAAAGATGTGCCAGAAAAGTACTGTATGACTAGCAGATCCTGTATAGAATTTTTCTCCAAGGAACATAAAAATAATAAATTAAAAAAAAATAAACTCAGTGAATGTTATTTCTGAGAAATTAGCGGTATGGTGACGATAGGAAACGGTACCCCATGCCTCGCTCAATTTGACGGCATAGAACTGACGAGACAGAAAATGTGACCTGTAAAAGTACCAATGTCTTCTCGATTTCTCAAATTAAGAGACGGCGTGCCTCTTTTTTAGAATGGACGCGTCATCGAGCTAAAAGTTTTTAGCACAGTAAAAAACGATTAAGAAACAAGCAGATCCATGTCCCTGCATTTCAGCGTACTAATGACAAAAAGCAGCGAGGAAGACTTGTATAAAAAACACAAAAGAAAAATGCAAGAAACTCGGGGGTCGGTGTGTATGCTATGCGCGTTGTTAGCAAATTCGCGATAGCGACCCGAGCTACAGTACTTTCATAATTGTATTGGGCAAGAATCACGGCGCGCGGCTCAGGAATCGCTCTGTCTCTCTCACTCTGCAGCTGGAGGCGGGTTTCGTGGTTGCCTTCTCAGGTTTTTATGGGGTTTATTTGATTAAGAGGAACGATCTTGCGCGGCAATCACTCGATTGCTAAAATTTAACTCGGCGCCAAAATAAACCCAAGGCTACTAAATTCAAGCTCATGTTGGACTACTTCTTTTGCGCTGGGCTTGAAAGTGTTATCTTACTACAATAACGCTTCTTTAAATAATTGATCGATACTATAAAACTGAAGTTTTTAATATCGTTGTTCACTATAAATTTGAATCAGTGACATTCTCCGAGATTCAGTGAAAATTCACCGAATTTCAAACAAAAAAAATCAAAGATAAAATTGATAGATTTCTTGAAGATCTAGCGATTTTACTTCGTGCTTGTATGAAGTATCTCTCTACGTTTCAAAGCTATGGAGGCTTACGGATATTGGAGCGAGCAATACCTTTTGGACTGCTAGTACATATCCCGGTAATGAACCTTAAGCTTAAAATATTCTGATTTGAATTCAGACTAGTTTGGTTTTCTAGCAAAGGCATAAACACCGAAAGCGTTGTTGCACGAGAAATGTCAACGCGGCAATGTGGAAAAAAAGCAAAATAAAAAAAACAAAAAAAAGAAGGAAACAGGACAAATTTTACGTAGTTTTAAGAAGCTTCTTTTTTTAAAAAAAAAATAGGGAGTTTTGACGTAAACGTTAAAGTAGGTCACATCGATCATTTTTGAAAAAGTTGATTTTTTTTTTGTAATCTTCGCAATAATAAAAGACGATTGTCTTACGTTTGGCTATTAGATTTCGGTACGGTACCAATATTTGAGTCTACG
>Ga0058701_10003017_pt1 | contig 13115 bp, 9 predicted proteins | sample AgamicOrMae_FD_97039 | JGI IMG/M metagenome (GOLD analysis project Ga0058701, IMG submission 97039) | Agave microbial communities from Guanajuato, Mexico - Or.Ma.e | ecosystem: Host-associated > Plants > Phyllosphere > Phylloplane/Leaf | place: Guanajuato, Mexico | collected 2012-06-04
CCAAGCCTGATGCCGCTTACTTCTCGGCGCCCCTGAGCGGGCGCCGAGAAGTAAGCGGCATCAGGCTTGGCGACCGTTTAGTTGGGTAACCCTAGGTTAAGTTAGGTTAGGTTAGGTGCCTTGCACCTCGCTTCGCTATCGCTCCGTTCGGCTTGACGACGGAGGGTAGCACCAAATTTAAACTAAAAGGTTGAAAATGCTACCTTAAAAAATTGCAGTGTATGAAACTAAACGATGGCCTCCGGCACAAAAAAGGAAAAAGAAACAAAAACAACTGTTGGTAAGAAATTTTTCGAAAATATGATCCAGTCAGAAAAATTAATAAACAGCATTTGCTTCGAGAGGAAAAGACAATTTTTAGATACATAGGGGACAAACCATCCGTAATTGTGTGTATACCATAGCGCGTTTATGGTTGAGATACGCGGTATGAGCCTGATTCAAGCGGTGGAAGTACAAGGCCACGAAAACCGTGACAACCGTGAACTTCGTCCGTGTCATCAGAGGATTTCGAAGTGCCTCTCCGCTCCACGATTGGTCGGTTTCGAGATAGCTCGGCTCTGTGATTGGTCCGCGTCGCGCACAACCGAAGGTGCTTGAGGTGGCAATAATGTCTCAGGGTTGCCGCAACTTTTTAGGACTAAACGTATTTGCTTTCACGATAAATTCGACAATTTATCTCAACGCAAAATAATAATAATAATAATAATTTGAAACAAACTATATTGACGGACGCGTTCTTTCAAACACAAAAATCAACAATGATTATCCACATTCGTATTACAAAATAAATAAATAAGGAGGAGGGTGGTTTCGAAATAAATTAATTCGATAATTTTAAAGTGAAGCAATAAAATCATAAAAAAAACGAAAACACCGTGCGAAAGCATTAGATAGCAAATTTTGACTTTGTATGATTTCCTACGTATAGCTTTGGTGGTTTTCAGTAGCGCCACACCTGTTTTGGGCAAGGTATACTACCTTAGTTTTTGGTACCTACGAAATAGAAACGGATATGATACGTAATATGGCTACTTTCCCTATAGACCTATTCAATCAAACGGCACCGCTTATTGGTGGGAGCCATACATTGATATGGCTAGATCTGTACCAAAAACTAACGAGACTGTGTCCTTGCACCTTTATTTTTATTCCGAACACAATTAAGCACAAGAATACCCAAAACAAGTACCGAATTACCGTACCCGTGAGTCTGTCTGTGTGACGACGGATATTCCAACCCTAAAACAAAAAGGGGTACCTCAAATTACCCCAACCCCACTTGGCAGATGCGGAGATCGGCGCGTAATCCAATATTTGACGTCCTTTGAGAAGCATAGAAGCAAGCACACAAACACAACACTGGTTCGTCGGTTTACTGGCAACAATTACCGTAGAGCGTTTTTGCCGTATACGGGCGATGAGCGACCGGCAGGCGAGATCCCAGAGACTACACTGCAGAGCGGAACGCTGGGCCGGCAGCGAGCGCCGGGCCGTCGAGTGGAAGAGGTCTTGGGCCGCGTCCCAAAGGCAGCCGCCCGCCGTACCGCTGCGGCGGCGGCGGCGATGAGGCGGCGAGCTCCGACGCCGACGTGCTCGCCGCCCACGCCGCGCCGACGACGTTCAGCGGTGCATTCAGTTTTAGTTAGGTCAAGGGATGCGCAATGGATCAAGTTCAGAGCACGACTACGCGTCTCCAACTCGTTAGCTGCGTTTCCCGCAAAAAAGCGCGATGTTCGCGTGCGATTTCCCCTTTGAAGGCCATAAAAAGTATCTGTACAGTAGAGTTATACGGCTCTCAGTTATAAGTCCCACTCGTTTGTACGTCCAATTGGTACAGTCTCGTTCAGAATTCTTTACATGGCGTTATACGGAAGATTATTTTCACTTGTAGGTCCCTCTCAGTTCTACGTCCAAATTTTGGAGTCCCGACTTGGACGTATATTCGAGATTCCACTGTACCTAATTCAGGTAGAACGGCAGTCAGATCTACGAATATCAAAACCTTTCGTCATTTGATTTAGGACGTTTTCGTCTAATTTTCGACAGTGAAAGAAAAGAGGTAAACAGGGAAGAACAGTGATTCCAAAGGAAAACAGAAGAATTTTGATGAACGATCCCTCCAATGGAAAACCGCTTAAGTGAAAGGGCGTGTTTCAAAAATCAATCAAGTGAAAGAGTACGTTTCAAAAAACGATTAACTGCTATCCTTACACATTGCAGTTGATCGTTTCGTTTTTTCAAATGAACGCTTTCACTTGATCGATTTTTGGCACTCGCATTTGTACTACCTGATCGATTTTTCATTAGAGGGATCGTAATGGCATCACACAGCATTAATAGGGTGCTTTGAGACATCCTAGAAATGTAGCTACGTCGCATCATTTCCTTTCAGATTCAATATGCTGATATTCTTAAATTATTATTCTTGATTAAGGAAATCAGTTTACTTTGAAGAGATTACACGACTTCCCACAGTGTTTCACTCTAAGTTTGTTCGTATCTCCAGGATGAAGCTGACCAATTTCGCATCAGATAAAATATTGTTTTGAGGCTAAATACCACCCAAGTACCGGTTCAAACACATGTATTGAACACAGTAAGGAAAAAAAAACGTCGAAAATGTATCTAAATCATGATATATGCGATCGATAGACCAAGACCACGTAAAGTTATCAAGAGCAGAACTCGTACTCATGGTCCACTACGAGTGCCAAAATGCGCAAGGACCTATTTTGCCAATTTTGCCTCAAGGCACATTCGAGAGGCAAGAAAGAAAACTGCAGAGAGCGAAAACCTTTTGCGCAGATAATTTCTTTCATCGACACTTCAAGTGACGGTTGTCATCTGCGCATTTCCTAAGTCACAAAAAAATAAAGTCGACACTCTAGGAATGGATTTGAATGAAACACTGTTTTAGCAAACTGGTGTACAAAACGTCTAAGACTTGCCATTCAAATTTACGGTGCTTACAGAAATGGAGCCAAGTCGTTGATTATTCCTTGTCTTTCTTAATAACGAACGGCCCATCCTAAATTACTTTAAGCACTATGGCGGGTGGGGAGTAACCAAAAGGCAGAATGCGTAGCCGTGAGGGGTAGAGGGAACCAATAGTAGCCTAATAAGCGTACCGTAATCGGAGATCCAAAGATTACGATAAATAGTAATAGCGTACGGTACAAACAAAACTGGTAAGGGTATTTTAAGTTTTTCCCCTGACACTGGAAAAATGCTCTTATTGACGGGGCCACATTCTTTCGGAATATCAAAGCGGGAATTTTCACTACACATAAAAATCCATACAGATTTCTTTCGTTTATTTTTCAGTTTTGCAAATACAAACATCATTTTGAACTTGCAAATACTTCTGACTCCACAAGAGTCAACACTTTTAAGTCCGAGCCTCTCTAAGAGGCTACCAACTTCACCGACAAGTACACTGTAAATTTTAGAGGTGGCATTTACTACTTCCTTTGTTCTACGTTCCAACACAAAGTCAAGGGAGGCGTCAAAAGGGCTAGGGACACGGCACCCCTAGTCGAACTGTCCGAGCGGATATCCGTAAAATTACGGATGTTGGTGTCGAATCATCCGTGCAACCACGGATATCCGTGGTAAACCGCCCCCTACATCCGTAGCCCCGATATCCGCACGGATATCCGCTTAGATATCGGTGTTACGAATATTAGAGCGCGAAGTTTACAGTGGATATCCGTGTTTGTACGGATAATTCGCCACGGACATCCGTAATTTTACGGATATCAAAGTGGATATCCAAGCGGATAACCGCACGGACAGTTCAGCCAGAAACTCAACCAGCGCCAAATCTGGCCAAAGTTGACAACTTAAAAGCACGTAATCCAACTTAAGTTAGTAGCATGAGATTTCGAGACGATGATTAGGGTTAAGTTCTGTGTCTCACTCTGCGGTCGCTTCACTGGACTCGTCGATGAAAAGTAGAAAACAAGAGCTAGAAAATGCAATCTTTAAAGTGTACAGAGTAAGGAATACTTCGAGGCTGGAAACATATTTTTCCAGCGAACTATCACAGATAAAATCGTTGCTTGCAAGGATAATGTCCTCCCAGTTGAACTGCTTCGCGGTTCAGCATGGCGGATTCGCGGAGCTTTGCTGTTGATATCGTATTTAATGCGATGAGAGACATGGTCATCGCGGTGCGCCTTCGCCCGAAGGCTGCGAACGACCGAATTGGATTACCAGCGGTTTATTATCAATGGAAGTACCAATGACGCCGTCCAATGCCCGCTGAGCAGTTTGCTCGTCTGACAAACAACAGAGAAACGTCATCAAAGAATAGTTCCAAGACCCATACCCATTAAAAAAGCCCGTTTTGGGTTGACCTATACCTATTCACAGATATTGGGGCATATGGTGTAGTTCGTGTTGCATATATTCCACTGACTATTGCTTCCCAGGTAAAGATGGCATGTTAAAAACACGTCGATGCAATTTCCACGTCATTATCGGAATTCCGTCGATTTTTCAAGTCGGATCGTTTTGATTGTGTCCCATAAATCGATGATTCGATATCGACCACTATTCGACGTCGAAATGCGTCGATCAACGTCTCCCCGATATCCCGTTTCTCACTGGCTTGAGTCGACTATCAGTCTAATCCGTCAAGTAAGGATTTTTCTTAAATGCCAATTTCCAACACTCAAAACTTTTATTTTTTGCGATGACCTAAACTTCAGTCTACTCGACGTCTTCCCCAATGACAAAGTGGCGCCACTACACATATCTCACTATCCTCACACTTTCGGGACATTTTCTCGGGTAGCTGTCATTAGCGCCAAAAACCACAAGCGCCAACGCCGCAAGCGCCAATCCGTAACCACCAAACGAGAAAAGTCGCAAACGCCAAAGTTCTTAACCGCAATACTAACCTTACCTAACCTAACTTAACCCAACCTAACTTAGCCTAACCTAACTTAACCTAACTTGACCTAACCTAATATATACGAACTTTGGCGTTTGCAACTTTTCTCGTTTGGTGGTTACGGACTGGCGCTTGCGGCGTTGGCGCTTGTGGTTTTTGGCGCTATCGAATGCCCCCCCCATTTTCTCCACTAAAAAGATCATATTCCTTACACTTTTGTATTGGAGACCTCTTCAAAAGTTAACCGTATCAAACTAAAAAACTAACTTTCCGCTACTTCCAATAATACAGTTTGTCTTTGTAAACTTTCACAATCGTTTTGTTTTGACGGATGCGACGTCCATTATGCCTGACAGGGCGGTGACGGATAAGATTGCACACCAAGGTCTGCCGGATTCTTTTTCTTCTTCTTCGCGTCTGAGTATTTATAATCTCCTCATAAACGGAAAACCGCAAGCAGAGGGGTTTAAGTACAAACGAGAGATAAACCTCCATATTAATGATGTTGCTTAACTTGTGAGTCAGTTTTCAGTTCAAGTTTACGACATTGGCTGCGGGTTGTCTACACTCTGTAAATTTGAAAGATGATTTTTCCCATCTTTTGTATTCTACCTTTCCTTACTAACAATGTAAGCCAAGCGAACCGGCTGCGCAAAGACGTAACGGAGCTAAACTTAACCTAAACTTACGGTCGGCAAGCCGAGCGGAGCGGAAGCGCAAGGCCATTAAGATGAACTAACGAAAGTTCACCTAACCTCGGTTAACCTTACCTACGAATTTTTATGTCCTTAATCCTCATAATGTAATGAAAGATTAAACCAGGAACACAAAAGGAAGAAAATTCTTCCTTCGAAATTAAGCAGCGGTTTAAGGACAAAAGAGAGATAAACCTTTGCATAGCTAAAGACGCTGTAATCGGGAGTCTGTTTAAGGTTACGACAAAGGTTACTCGTTTTCATAAACGGAATAAGAAACACAATTCTTTGCAATGCTTTTGCCGATTTACACTTTGAATACACACGTTGTGTCTTTCACAAGGTGCTGCCCTTCTCCTTTTAACAATAAGGCGTCGTTTTGAAAGATATACACTGCCCACCGCCTTCTTGCTGCCCGCCAGAGGAAGACCATATCATTAGAACAATAATATGCCCATCGCGGGTCTCTGCACTAATGTTTTTGGCCAGATAATCTGCGTTAGCAGTCGGATATAACATACAAGATACCGACCAACAGGACTTAGTGTTATCGGAGTTAGCGTTGGGGATGCTCATGCATTTAGATTTGCGTTAAATGAGCCCCGGAATCTGTATCATACGTAGATGGATATCATCCATGGCTAAAAACGGTACACAAGGATGTTATACGAGGGTTGGGTGTGTTGCCTACCTTCCATTAATTGTTTGAATTCAATTGAATGACATTAACGGACGAGCCAACTTGCGATAAGCTTCCACGTTTTATGACTAGCAAAATATTCATCGCACCTCCACATTTAGGGAGGCCACTCGAAAAACCCTCTGATGCGCATGAAAGTACCGACACAGCTGGAGGGCGAACGTACTGATATTAAATGGTTTCCAACAAAAGTGAGGGAGGTATACCATTCAGTATAAAAGACTACCTTCATTCTGTTGACACCCTTCAAGTGTCACGAATCTCAAGAAGAACAATGGAAGAATACGAAACTTCAACATCACCTTCCCGTGTTTAGGACCGCCAGCAGAATATGTGTATCATATGTTTTTTGGTATATGACATATCTGAATAATGGCTCATTCACTTCATTTGAGCTGAGTCGGGTTAGGTGAGCTTTTTTCGGTATTCATGTAGTAAAAAAGTTTCAGTGCACAGTTGGGCCAATCAGAACCCGCGTCTGCACAGTCAGACAATCAACATTCTTGCGTACACTTTTCACCAGCAGGAAAATATTTTGCAAACATAGACGAAAGAGATGAAATACCTGAACGCAGACCACAATTTATGCACTTTTTTTCCTCGCAAAAACCAGTTTTGAGGTTAGGTCTTCGCGGATGATCCGGTTTGATTCGCTAAGCTGGGACTTCTATGAGGAAGCTTCACTCACCAGAAAACGTGATGAATGCTTGGCCTTTCATTTTTCCTGTCATAACGCGACACTCCGTTGGGTGGTACTCCGAGAAGAAAGAGAGCAGTTCCAATTCCGAAAGGCGGTGAGGAAAATTCTTCACGAAAAGTACCTAACATAAAATAAACCGCTAAGCATGTGTCAACTGTCACAGAGATTTCAGGGTACCGGTACTATCAGTCCAAAAGGTACTGTCCAGTTCTGGTCGTGCAACAAGGCGGTGGCCAATGTATTTTGTAATAAGGCGGAGCCTTCCAGCGCGATCAGAACCGGACAATACCTTTTGGACTGCTAGTGCAGTACTAATGTTACTAACCTTGTTTGGTTCTCCTGGCTGATAGTTGGAAAACTTAGGAATGGCTCGTATGTCATCTATAGTCATCCTGCCAGTTTTTTGGTGAGCCGAGGACGGTTCACCGCCTTCTTGGACTTGTTTTCCTTTCAGCTCCACTATAACGCCATCTTTGATTGTGAAGAGGCGTTGTTGAGAACATCCGATGACTCTACTCCTCTCGGTTGGCCGTTTCGGGGGTGGAAGCGCGGCGGGGGAAACGCGTGCCGATGACACTGGTTCTTGAGGAATCGTTTTTACATCCCACAGAGAACCGGCGTGCTTTGATGGCTGAAAAACAAAACAAATATGGTAACAAAATATACATTTCTCTAATAAAAAATACAAAAAAATGGTTGAGACTGTATTTTTAAGGCACCGACTACAATTTAACTGAATTTTGCGAATCAGTTCTTCTTAAGAGGAAGTTTAGCTTATCGCTCACAAGTTTTAATTGAGGCTGGAAATTTGTTCCGAGCGTGTTAAAGCCCCTGAGGATTTCCGGGAATGACGGATGTAGTCCGCTCGACTCAGGTGCAATACTTGTTGCTTAGTGAGGGCTGAATTTCTAGCTTATCAGCCCGTGGTAGGCAACACGCACAATACTCGTGTCAAGCGGGCTGCAATGTTATTTCTGAAAATCCTAACGGGCTGACGCTTGACGCGTGTGAAGACTGGGTTCACGGAAACATCAAATGTAGGAGTACGAAATACAGTCTACACCCTATAAAGCTCATCCGGATATAACGCACACCCAGAGTTTCATCTGTTGATGCAAGAAGTAACTCCTTATGATACCTGCGGATAACCTAGCGATCCCCAGTTCAAGATTGTAGGAGCGAGTGCGCATAGTGATACGGCTGCTAGAAAATTGCATTGTGAACGGATTTCGAGAGCGAAACAAGCTAGCCGCGTTCCATCATTCCCCGGGGGTCGTAGAATGTTACCTGAGGAATATCCGTGACTTGATCATCCGACGTGAGGGTGTCGACAATTTTGCGATTCTTTCGGCGCTTCCGGCCCGTCGCCGAAGGGGCCCTCTTGGAATCGAGATGACTAAATAGTTCCTTTTCAGTTTTGCGGAGTTCTCGACTTAACAGGTCGTCCGTGGGGTTTGAAGCCGTCGAAGGCAGTTGTTTTTGATGAGCTTGCACGAGGTGCGCGTGCAGGCCAGTCGCAGGGACGCACTCGCGGAGCTCCGAATCGAGGCGAGGTTGCCGACACGGCGGCCTGAAAAAAGCAACGCGATTATGAAAATAATATCATGCACCAGGGTAACTACTAATTTTTCATACCAATATTCCTGACTACACATCAGTTTTTCTTGGCCTTAACCCAACAATTTTCGTTGTGTTTCTGGATTTCCTCCCCTCCTTCCTTTCTGGGTACGTAGTTTGTGCTCCATCCCTCAGACGCACCCGCTTATAAGACGCAGCCGGAGATTTCAAGCCAATATTTTGAATGCTAACGTTTGAACCCGCCTATAAAATGCATCTATATTTCGATTGAACAGTCCTGATCAAGAGTACTGGCGTCTTACAGATAGGTTTTCCTGAATAAAAATAGATTACGAGTTTTTGTCTCGACTGTACGGAACACTCTAATCAGAGACGACCGGACGGGGCGCCGGGTGAGTGTGCTCGGCGGCTCGCACTGGCGACCAAGGGTGACGATTACAGCTAGGAGAGCGAAGATAGTCAAGGCGGACGCACTTAGAAAGTGCGTCCGACTATTAGATGGCAGATAAGTGTCGTACTACTCACTGGTCAACGCGGTTCTCGGCATCCAAGAGCTTCTGCGCAGCTTCGCTCCACAGCTGTTTCCTCGCTAACGTTTCCGGCTCGCTTAATTTCCTTTTATCTGTTGAAAAAAAAAATCCACTTTAGAACGCCAAATGGTTGGTTTGTATTGGAAACAAAATCTGAGCAGATCAATACTTTTTTTTTTTTTAAAGTCACTTTAAATTAATATATGTGAAGAGTTTTCTTCCTCATCCGGGACACCAAGTGACGAAGTTAAAAAAGCTGATGTTTGTTTTGTTTTTTTTCATCCCACTGCCATACTGAAATTTAACTTTACCGATCCGTAGAATCTCATTAAATACCTAATTTAAGAAAAAAAGGATGAACCAAACATCTTGAACGCTAATAAGGAATTTTCGTAATCATTACAATAAGGGTTAACTTGTTCCTGAAAACGAGTGCGATTCAAACTTCCCAAAGAAAACTTGTTCCAGTTGTCGTCGTCTTTATGGCGTTCAGTTACTGCGGAGTTCATGAAAGAATAAATTTCCGTTCGCGGATAAAATTGAGCCTAAAATTTTCCTCTCTACTTAATGATCCCTACCTTTTTTCACGATTCTCAGAATCTTGGCAACATTGCTTCTTAATGTCTGATTCTAAAACCTTCCTTGTACAAAGATTTTGCAATATTTTTTTAAAACTTTTTAGTATTTTTAGCCATGCCAGATCCGATACCATCTCAGACACTCAAGAACAGGTGAGGCTAACCGGGGAAATGCAGGAGCGAAAGGTATAGTCCCAAGCAAAACTCCTTGTCCACAACTCAAAGCAGATCCCATTCAAAAACGTCGCGGATTTTTGATCGCCACTGGGCATCCGACGGCTGCACGTCGAAATATACCGCACAGTAAATAGAGCATTTAACGAGTCTCATAAAAATTTACAAAGCTAAACACAAAACGAGACGGGGACCTGGGCTGAAGGATTATCTCCTCCTTTAAAAGAAATGACTTACCGAGAGCAAATAGCTTTTCGACATCCTGCGAATCAACACCAGCTGCCAGAAGTTTTAACCTCACTTCATCGTTTTCCTGAAGTGCGCTGAGGCATGCTGAAGAGATGGCGCCTGGAGGAGCTGAGCCGATGTCCAGCAGAGCTCCTGGGACAAAGCTTCTCTCACGTTTCTGCTGGCTGGACAAAAAAAAAAAGGAAATTATTATTTATCATAAGAATATTGTAAAGACATAGGCTTTGGAGCTCGTAACGAGAGTGCAATACCGATTTAGCTTTGGGGCAAGTTACGATACGTGCAATTCCTGTACGGGTAAATTTTGTTCATTGCCTTTTCTTGTTTTTTTGTTTTGTTCGAGACATTTTGTAATGCTACTTCTCAGTAATTCGTATTTAGCGGCCACGTTACAGAGGTACACTCTCTACAGGTCAGTGATGAAATTTAGTGAATGAAAAGAAAAATAAAATGGGAGAGGGGGAGGGGGCCCTTCTACGGAAACATGGGGACCTTTCCGGCGAACATTTCTCTTTCTCTAGTCCGCTCCTGAACTTACAAGTGACTAACCTGTCGATCGTCAAAGAGGTGTCCAACTGCTGCGCTACCATATCCTTGATAATGCGCTTTCCCTCGGCTGCAATGTGTTTTTCAGGCTCCTCATCTTCAGCAAGGCGCTTGCTTTGAGTTACTTTCGCCATCTGCAACAGCAACAATTTCATTGTGATTTTCTATAACGCTCAATACAGAAGAGTGAACACATCTCCGTTCGATGGTATGTCTTAGATCAAAATCTTATATACGCCTTAAAAGAAGAGAGAGAGAAAAAAATGAGTTGATGTGTATCAACAGATCCCAAGATACGTGCTAAGTGATCGGTTATTGAACTTTTCTTTCTATTATTTTTGTGGTTTGTCTCGTTGACGTCGCCAAACTTTGGCGTATGGAGGAAAGCGATGGAATGTCAATGTCATTGGTTTCTGGCTATGTTAAATAAAGTCTGTAATGCTGTCTAAAATTCGAGTTTTAGTTTTCGTTATTTTCGAAACGCGAAGGATTTTTTTTTCTCAGTAAAACATTTGTGAGTCTTTCCGTTCGTTCATCTGCTTGTCTGGCTGTCCCCATTCGTGTGGTTGATGATGACTGGCGGAAAAATTATCCGATCGCCAACAAACTACTGCGTGAGGACAAGTGATGTTGAAAGGACGATTGGAGATCCCTCTAGGAAGAAGGATTCTTCCATCACTCGTAACCTCGTTAGCTGTTAGCGCGATCGAAAGGGGAAAAGTGCATTTGGAAGGAAATTTCTGCTATCCTCATGCATATGTCTCGGTATCTTGGAACAATTTTCCGTGATAACTGAACATTTTGTTTTAGTGGCGGCCTTGGTGAAATAAGTAGCGTAAATGGGGAGAGAAGGTTTAACGCGACGTTCTCGTTGTAATGGTATACGGTACACTGAATTCCTCTATGGGATGCCGTGTTGTCATGGAGTTCTCACACACTAGTTATTCAGGTTGGCCACAGTAAATATTTGTAAGAGGGAGGTTATTTTTACTTTAATCAGACTCAATACTATAACAATATGATTTTCTTCCTCTTTTTTATTTTTAGATTTTTTCTTTTTTTTGAGAAATTGCTGTTAATATTAGCATAGTTGTTAGCAACAAACTTTCGGTCACCGTCATGGTGCAAGACGAAATGAGGTTTCTTGGGGTCGAATTTAGTCGGGAATGACCTACGGAATAAACACTTCTCTTTGTGTTCTATGGTCTATTCCTATTTTGAAGATAAAATTTACCTTATACTTTCAAAGGCAAGTTGTTTTGACTTCTGGTTTTAAAAGATTTTCGTGAGAGGAAGGTTCACTACAAAAGAATTTTTTAGGCAATGAGGAGTCAAATTTTGGATAGTTTCATTCCAGAATAAGTACAAAGAAATTTTTTGTTCTATAAATGTAGATCAGCCGAGTCCAAACCAACCGTCTCCTATCTCAACCCTTGTGGAAGCTCGATTTCGTCTGCCAGCCATTACTCGCGTGGTAGATTGCCCTAGTTTTATCAAAACCATTTTATCTCACTGCTCTCGACCTCATGACAATTTTATGAAAAATTCATTCAAAACAATTCATGAAAATTTTATGAAAAATAATAACATTTTCTGAAGAACCAAAATTTCAGACCATCTTTTGGACTTTTTTTTTTACTGAATTTTTTTTTCAAGCATCCCCTCGGCTAAATCGGTGAACCTTAAGGTAGTAGGAGCGACCTTGAATGAGTGATCAGAATCACTTAAAAATTCTGTGGCAAGCTCTTTAGGACACGCCGAATCCATCTTTCACAAGAAAACCCACTGTCCCCGAACTCAATTTTGAAATAAACACGACTGAATTATACATTGTTCTTTTAGGAAAACGCATATCCTTGCTGTTGTTTATGTGATTTTTTAGGTTTGCGCTATGTTTGAGTGATCAGAATTTCGTTAAAAACAAATCCTAAGCTCTTTTCAAGGAGGAAAACAAGCAGAAAAAATAAAATGTAGGGGTCAACGATCAAATAACAATAACAACTAGCTTTAAAAAGCTTGTTTCAGCCATATTTTGGTAAAATTTGCGTTATGTGTGTTTTGGGAGATCGAGAACTCGTCCGCAAGAAAGACAGGGTGAATTTCTATGACCTTAGATGATAATGTGGGCCCTTCGTAACACACACAAAAATCTTCAAGGGTTCTGAAGCAACCTTTTTTTTTTTTACCCGTCCCGCGGATCGGGCTGGACGCGAGTCTACTACCTTAAAAAGTTGATTCGGTTTTTTTAGAAGAGCCCTTCGACTGCGTTGAGATCGCAAAAAAAATGTACATTCAAAACTAGTTCAGCCGACCTGGTTGAAATATGCTCGAAATGTCTCAGAAATGGTTGGATTCCTGGATATACGGTAAAGTGGGGCGAGTCTGGACTGGCGGGGCGAGTTGGGACAAAGTTTAGATCCTCAAAAACAGAGACTCACCTGCATGAGCAGACTTTTTGATTTTCG
>Ga0058701_10003018_pt1 | contig 13113 bp, 11 predicted proteins | sample AgamicOrMae_FD_97039 | JGI IMG/M metagenome (GOLD analysis project Ga0058701, IMG submission 97039) | Agave microbial communities from Guanajuato, Mexico - Or.Ma.e | ecosystem: Host-associated > Plants > Phyllosphere > Phylloplane/Leaf | place: Guanajuato, Mexico | collected 2012-06-04
AGTTGTTATTTTCTTTGTAGCTTATTTACTCTTTGCGCTACAGTACATTTTTCTGTTTATACAGTAGTTCGAGTGTTATATTTTTGAGTAAGGATATTAAAAAATAAAACACTTTGTGATGAAGTGTTTTTCCAGTGTAGGATAAGTAAATTGTGCCTTATGCCGTAAGGGAGACGTGAAGCAAGGATTTTTCTATTTAGAGGCATTACAGCGTTTTTTTTTTGTTGTTTTTTCTATCTTTCTGGGGAAGCCATTTTTTTATAGTTCGTGTAAAGGTGAATAATTTTTTTATTTGTAAAGTTGGTGTATTTAAGGGCCTGGTGCCGTGTTACTTTATGCTTTATTTTTACTAGCCTTAATGTAAATTTCAAGCAAAACTAGATAAAGAGTCCTCATAGCAATGGAGCCACTTCCATTAAGTGATGGTGATAGGGATGACAATGTTTTGTTCGAGAATAAGTGCTTGAATCAAGAATTCGGCGATGGCGTGGCCATGCTGTGTCATTCCAAGTACGCCTCGTTGCCTAAAACTGGGAAACCGAGGAAGGGCCTCGAATGGACAATGCTTAGTGCTATTCTCTTCCGTCGAGAATCTACGTCGGAAATGAAAGTCGTTTCTCTAGCTACTGGAAGCAAATGCATTGGAATGAAGAGAATGAGCTGCAGAGGAGACATTTTGAATGACAGTCATGCCGAAGTTCTGGCTCGTCGAGGATTTCTCAGATATTTATATCATCAAGTAAGCGCTTGTTAGTTCTCTTTTCAATACATCTTTTACGCCTTCATTTTTTAGTCGCTTAGCCGATTTATAACTGAGTTTTTAGAATACTCAAATTTCTCTAACTATTCATAACAGATTCGACCTCTAACCTGACATTTCTTTCATTCATATCACGCTTCTGAGTATTTTAAAAAAGCTCTGTAGATCTACATTTTTATCTTAAAAAATACAAACTCGTAATTTTATGATTTTTTTCTTTTTTTTTTCTTTTTTCCCCTACATTGATTTATTACTTTGACTTTATTAGAGTACTACAAGTAAACAATTTGATGATGTATTTTGTCATTGAATTATCGTTATCTTTACTCGAATTCAACTACTTACAAAAACTCCGATGTATAAAAAATATGTGATTAGAAAAAATCTTTCTTCAATTCGCTCAGAGCAAATTGCGACAGCCGACTGCCTTGAGTTATGATGACTCCCATTCAGCAAAAACAACGACAAAAAGAAACTGCCAGGAAAATACAGCAACTACGAGCAACATGAATTTACACCAAATTCTGAAATCTCAGATTTGTTTGATTTACTCACTAACAACTAGCGATGCCGCTCGAAAACAGCTAAACCGAGATTCGGGGGAAATTTTTCGGTAGAATCAGTAAACTTTAGCATTACTCTCCGAGAAGGCTTAGATTCAACATTTACTCCTCTCGATGCGTATTCTTCAGAACGCAAAGCAACCCTATTAAAAGTCCAAAAGACAAGTAGTACCAAATACTTTGTGCACAGGATTAATATTTCTTCCTTGGCTTAGATTCATCTCTTGAAGAACGGTTCAACGTCCGAAACGCTTCGTCGAACGGAGGACCTCAAGTTCGGCGTCCTTCCTGACGTAACATTCCATCTGTACTGCAGCCACACTCCTTGCGGGGATGCCTCCATCTTCCCTAAGGAGACGCCTCAGGACGACGACGTGGGCGATTGCGTCTCCAGCGACGCCGAGCGGGAGACGAAGCGTCCTTGCGGCGGCGGCGCGCCCGACAGCGGGCCTCCCGACAGCGGGCCGCCCGCCAAGCGGCCCAAGGTCGACGCAAGCCCGCAGCGACACCATGACATCCACCGCACCGGCGCCAAGTGTGTTCCCTCCGACTCGCGGCAGGACGAACATCTACCTGGCTCTGGTTACCACGTGTTGGGAGCTGTGCGAACGAAACCTGGAAGAGGAGATCCAACACTCTCCGTGTCCTGCAGCGACAAGATAATGAGATGGAACTGCGTAGGATTACAGGTGCAGACTTATCGGGTTCCTAATAAGAGCAGAAGCATTACACTTGAAAAAAAAATCTTCTTTTGAACTGGGGCAAAACTATGCATGGTTGTTTGGCATTAAACCTTACGCAAGATGTTTTGGGAACCACAAAAAAATCTTTTAAACGTAGGCAAAAGTATTCACGGCTGTTTGGATTATAACCTTATGCGAGGTATATCCGAAGTCTAGATCGCTTAAATTTCGTATTTATTTGTTGATTATGTTTTACTTTTTCTCTTCCAGTGAATTGTTTCTTTATTTTCGACCTGTTCAGTCAACTTGCGACACACACTGTATCGTCCCATTTAGGCCTTGCCTTTTGGACCTCCAATGAATATTAATTTAAAAAAATTCAGGTACACGGCAAAGTTAGGCTAAGTGAGCAAGGTATATCGCAAACCTGAGTCAACCTATGCTAGATATTTTTGGTTTCTTGAAGTGAGCTAAGGTGATTTTGGCTCGTTCATATTTCGGAAAATGTCAGTCAGCCGTGATTTCGTTACGATATTTTTAATAATCTATCGAAGGGCAACAAACCTGTAATAACTCTCCTGGAAATGTGAATCCATTTCAGTGACTGCGACCTTACAGCCGGACTTTGTTTCAGGGTGCCTTGCTGTCCCTTCTGCTTGATAGACCCGTGTTCCTGACGTCCATCACCATCGGAGGAGGATGTCCGTATTCAGCTGTCGCTATGAGACGCGCTCTCGTCGACAGGGTAAGCAAACTTCTTCACACCTCCACTTCTCGTGACGCGACCTCTTTCTCATCTTAGGCTTAATATGCGGCCAAAGAAGATCCGCCGTGGAGCGCCTGAACAACGAAGGATAGGCAACACCGGCACACTTGTGTCGTCGCGGTTGCCTACCCAGAGTTTTGTAGGGGCTCGGGAGGATCGAAGTCGCTGACGAGGGTTCGTCCATAAACCACGTGACGCCATTTAGGCCACTTTTAGACTCCCCTTCCCCAAGAGATCGGAATGGGTTGTTGATGGTGTGATATTGCAGGTGGTCGCAGGCGCGCCGCTCATGCCGGCGAGTTACGCTCATCGCGACCCCGTCTTTCTTCAGGCCAGCCTCGTGTTCCCAGACGGAAGGAACGCCTCCAACGCGTCCCAGCCCTGCCCCTCCAGCTTAATATGGTGCGACGTTCCTCATCGGTAAAGTACCGGTTCCCCGACGCTCCTCTTCCCAAATAAACTTGTATCCATAAATTCGAAACGATCAGAGGCTGTCTTGCCTTTAACATTAAGAGTTGGTTGACAATAACATGCTGGTTGGGAAGGACCACCACGATTTTTTCTTTCTTGAATCTTTTTTTAACTCAAAACAGCCCTAATTATTTGGAGTGAAATTCATATTAAGAGAAATTTAAAGGACTTTTTCCATTAAAACACGCAATTTTAAGCTTTGGGAAATGCCTAAATAAATTTCAGAGGTTTCCAATCGGGTGATATTTTTCAAATTGTGGCAACATTGAACTGAAAAGATCCTCTGAAATATTTTTTTCTGTCGCCGAACGGCATCGCTGGGCGGTAACTAAATGCCGTGGGTGGCGAGTACGACATAATTAGCATGGCTACTAATATCGACTTCTTGACGTGTCGTTTTCCACAAGCAAATTCTGAAGCGGACTACAAAGCTACGTGTCGATGTGTGTTACAGAAGCTTAGAGGTGGCAGTGGAGGGAAAGAAACAAGGGGCCACTAAGAAGTCTCAAAACACACAGGCCGGCCGGTTACTTGTTTGCAAAGTTGAATTACAGCGACAGTTCGCGATGGTAAGCGAAGGTGAAAGCTTAAACCTTGCTAACAACTCCCCAGCCGACAACGCAGGAGCAGTTGGTGGCCCTTGTCCGACGGAAGTTGCCATCCGTGACAACAAGAAAGACAACGAGCTAATCGCAATGAAGGAAAACCCTCTTGCGGATACGCTTACAGACAGTCTCGACAAAAAGTATAGAGCTACGTACAGTGAGTTGAAGGCAAGGGCTTCCGAGTACCAATCAACGTGGAAGAGCGTTCGCTCGGCGGCGAAACTTGTCTGGACCGACAAGAACCCGACTCTTCTTAACTTCTTTGTTGACGATGATGCAGAGCGCAAATCAATATGAAAATTATGTTGAATCGAATAAATTTAAAAGCAAATGAATATTATCTAGTAAATACACCAAAAATCCTTTCCCACTCTCGCAAAATCACTGTTCAATCGATTTCCATTTTTATAGTGAATCCACCCAAAACAGAACTGAACCAACGCACCACTTTGGGATTGAATCCATCAACCAAAGATTGAGGTGTAATAGACTTTGAGGGGTATCGGTTTCTTGCGTTTTGTTTCAAGCCTGGATTACAGAGATTGAAACAAGCCAAATGTTTTAGTAGCACGTACGAGTGAAGTGGAACTCAGATTTAAACCTTCCGGATATAACGCCTTACAGACCATCAGTACTTCGCTTATGTGCTCTTTTTTGCGGCATCTCTGAAAAACGTCTTGCATTTTTGGCTGGTATTTTCGGAACGCAGCTACACAAAAACCAGAAGGTGAAAGTCGTCTAAAAAATGCACAGGGATGGATGAATGCATCGTCAAAAAACATAAAAAATGAAAAACCTTCAGCAATACCTCGTCCAAACGGGAGAGTAACCTCAAACCGCCCGGCAAACGTTCGGAAGTTATCTTTCTAAGCCCGTCCCTGAACGCACAAGTTCGAAGAATACAGAGTGGAACTATCCTGTTTGCGAAATGCTGGAAAGTCCAGGGTTCAGCCCTACTTCATCGATTGATAAATTTAAGTCATTATTATGGGTAGCTGTCATAAGCGCCAAAAAGCACAAGCGCCAATCCGTAACCGCAAAACGAGAAAAGTCGCAAACGCCAAAGTTCATAACCGCTAAACAAACCTAACCTAACTTAACCTAACATAACCTTACCTAATCCAACTTCACTTAACTTAACCTAACGTACAAAATGATAGGCCTACCTACCATTTCGCGTTTGCGGCGTTGGCGCTTGCGATTTTTGGCGCTATCGAAGCCCCCCATTTTTCTTTCCCCGTTACCGCGCTCAAGAGTCGTTCCCCGCGGATGGCGCTTTCCCGTCTGTGAAGCTCTTAAAAGCCATTCCCTTCGAGAACGCTTAATCCGGGTTACACTGCATTGGTCTTAAAGGCGTACCGGGACGTCAGATTACTTAGTTGTAATTCCCTATCATCTTCCTCCGAGAGGGGGCCTTCTTCCAAGGACACAAAAGTTAAGGTAGTCATTCCTCCCGGTAGATTGGGGGAATAAACATCTATTTAAAACAAGAGAGAAAACAAAAAAAATCTTGAAAGATCTTTCATTATATTCCCTCGCGAATACGAAAAGCATCTGCCGGCAATCCTTGCAGTAAGTAATATCACCGCATGTATGCGGAGCGCAGGTAAAAAATGACAGTATCACAAGTTAAGGAACCAACAGAAAAACACGATAAAAAGTGAATATTAAAATTAACACTTAAAAAAGGTATCATAACGTACTTGGTTATAAAATAGAGATTTGGTGAGCTCCTCAAGTCCTTGTAAAACTACAAGGAAAATGAAGCAAGTAAAGCGCAACTTTGAAGCGAAATATCACTACGCGCCACTTCTAGTGTAAAAAAAAATAATTAAAAAAAATAGAAAAACAACAACAAAAAAACATACCAGAAGTGGATAAAGAACATTTTACGCCCAGAATGGTGCGGGCTTTTGGTCACAGTACACTTAAAGAATCTTCAACACAGTTTCGTCTAAGATAGTGCGATGAAAATAAATAATGAATAAAAACAAAATAAAGACAAACATTATGGGGATGTTTATGAATAGGAACGGTATTTTTAGGCTTCCTAAACACGCACTCCGACTTTCCGAAGTTCGGTCTGGATCCTGTCACATATTTTTTCTTTCTTGTCACTGTCGTTCACTTCTTCTCTGGAATAAAACGTCAGTCGGTTGTACGGCAGGTCGTACCTGCAATGGAAAGAATAAACATAATCTGTGATAAAAACCTGTGCAGAGCGTAGTGCCTTGATGACAGAGACCCGAAAACGGCCGGAAACAGAAACAATGCAGCCGGTCAACCAATCAAAATTCGGAGTGCTCATGCACCCCACCTGTCCCCTCTCCATCTCCCCCGTGATCACTTGACCGTGACGACCAATCAGCGCTCGAGTCCAAGGGAGATTTTGGGAAGCAACCAATGAACGCTTGTCAGACTAACTTCGTGTCTCTGCTCGTCTAACGCTCTGACAAGGTAAAAGAAAAAAAAGAAAAAGAAAACGGTTTTAACATGGCTCCAGCGTAGACTAACAGTGCATAAAAAGAAAAATTCCGAAAAGTTCAACGTAAGTGAACTAACGGGATGGGAAAATCTGAAAAAAAAAGTATTTTCCCTTTTACGAACTAAATTGCAAAGTTGAGGAAAATTCAATTGGAGATTAGAAAAAAGCGGATAACCTTGTGCGTTATTATTTTTGGCGCTTGACTACAAGAAACGCATGACAAAGAAACTATTTCACGTCCAGATTAGAATTGCAGGCTGGAACAATATGATAATATTGGCTGATATTCTACCGATACGTTCATTCAAGACTCTCTAAAAACATCGGTATTTTGTAAAAGAGTCATATAAGCATCTTAATGAGGTTTAACACTACAGCCATCTACAGCAAGAATTCATTCTTGACAAGCATTACTTTACTTTCCTTTCTTCCACGACTGCACGGCACGACAGCTAGCTCCTTCAGCCAAATAACGTCTAAACTTCAGACTCTCTCATCTTCGAAATAAAAAAACTGTCCTACTAGACTTCGTTTTCCCGAAAAAAAAGGGAATTTAACGGCTTAATTTTCAATTTCCTGGGAACAGCCTTCCGTCGCCAAGCTAAGCAGAGCACCAGCGGCGAGGTGGAAAGACAAGTAGCGTTAACCTTAACTAACCTTAACGTAGGTTAGGTAACCCTTAGTTAGGGTAGGCGACCCTTGGGTTAGGTAACCTAACCCAACCAAAAGGTCGCCAAGCCTTGTCCAAGGAGCGAGTCGCATCTCGTTTGGCGACAGCTAACCGAAGCGAGGCACAAGGCATGTAACCTTATTCTTGAACACGGCATAAGGCCTTGCGACGATAAATATAGGTCAGGTTAAGGTAAGTTATGTTGGCTGCGAGATATCTCGTTGTGCACGGCTTTAGGAACGGACTGTGAAACTCAAGTGGAGCCTCCACTGTGGAGGTGGATATATCGAGTTCGCACTGTAGCTTCAATTAATCTTGATCAAAAATACTCTGATTGAAAGTACTTCGTGCTTTAAATAAGCCTTATGTTCCTCCTAGAAGATGGGCGAATGATTCGAAGTTCGAATTATTCGGGTTTTTGAATCAAATGCGAGTTGACTCCTGAAGAGCAACTTTGGAAAAAACAGAAGCAGCGAATTGTATATCGCATGCCTTGCCAGCCAGATTTTTTGTTAGGTAGATGCGGTCCGTTTTCTTTTTTTTCGGTGATTATTTTCTTACATGTACTTGAACATGTAATTTCGAGGTTTGCATCGACATTTGGGATTTGCATCGATCGTGTTTATTTTTTTTTTTCTATCTGTGGCGTTTAAGAATTGAGATGACTTCAAAAAATATTAATTTAAATGGTTTTTTTTTTTTTTTTAATGTCAGCTCGCATTTGAAACGCGAGTGAGACGAGACCGTATTGCGCGTCGGAGCACGGTCGATTTGGCTTCAAGGATGTGTGATCAAACGGCCGACTCTGTAACCAAACGCTGGAAAGATGGTAATTTTGTAGAAAGCAACTACGTCTATCGATCCGTACGAAAAAAAATCATACCCTTACAGCATTAATTTTGACACCACAAAGCCTCAACGGTGATGTTTTCTAATAGAATATATCCATCTCAAATGGCACTTGCAATATACACCGAAATTTTCATTCAAATCGGTCAACTTGTTCGTAAGATATCAACTAACCTTTTCGCACAGACTGTCGGATTGTCCAAAACCACTTTACTCGACGTTTAAATGGTTCTACATCCAAGTCCGATCGGGTAGCTGTCATAACGCCAAATACCACACGCGCCAACGCCGCAAGCGCCAATCCGTAACCGCCAAACGAGAAAAGTCGCAAACGCCAAAGGTCTTAACCGCAATACTAACCTTACCTAACCTACCTTAACGTAACTAATCTTAACCTAACTTAACCTAACCTATACGAACTTTCGAATTTGCGACTTTTCTCGTTTGGCGGTTACGGACTGGCGCTTGCGGCGTTGGCGCTTGCGGTTTTTGGCGCTATCAAATGCCCCCCGTCCGATCTTATCTCAAACTCGATTTTTTGCACGATGCCAATACTTCCATGTGACATGGAAGTAAAACCAGTTTTCTTGGCGTTTCAGTGTTAGTATAGTCAGGAAATGTGCTCAGCTTCAAATTTTTGACGGTACTCTAATGCTTCCATTAGTTCTACAAACATGGAAGAAAAAATACGATTCACTCATCTCAAATTCCAATATCACGCGTTCGGCTTCAAAACTTTCCCCTTCCCGGTCTATTTTAAAAACCGAAGGACGTAGAAAATTTTAGTAAGAGGTAACACGTAAAATTTCGAGTGCAGACAGGGATGAAGATCGGCGTTGTACAAACCTCATTCGTGGAGCGGCTCGGGAGGACGCCGCACTCTTCGAGTAGAAGGGCACCCTGTCAGCGGGCGCACAAAACTTCCCCGTCGTTATTAACACTTGTGATGGGATCACGTGAACTTGGAAATCTTTCAAAATTTGTCCGCGTATATCCATCAACTTTTTCCCTTGAATGGGTTTTGGCGAGAGTCCGTTGTTGTTATCTTCATCCTGCGGAAATATTAAGGTGCTAGTTTTTCATTCCAACAGCAACACTATGCAGTCTCAGCCTTCCACAAGTTTAGAAACTTACGCAAACTTCGAACGTTTTCAATTCTTGATACAAGTGTCTGCGATCGATCCGAATCAGTATCTCTTTGGCTTCCTTTAGCTCGGGCTTCTCAGATCCTTTGATAATTTGTACGATGCCATCCGTGAGATGCATAAACACTTCGGGTTTTTCGTGTGCATTTGACAGGTTTGTTCTGAGAGATAAAAAATACTGTCATTTTTTTTTGGAAAGCGCAAACTTTACTCGTAAATGTGTAATCCCCGCGACAATGCAAATTCAAATAAAGTAAAGTACGAACATCGTAGCGTGCCGTACAAGCCAATTTGTTTTAGACTTCAGCTATTTTGATTTTTATTATCTTTTGTGCGAGTCGAAGCTTTCTAAAGACACAAACACTCTCGTCTGTTCTGTAGAGGGGAGGCTCGATTCCCAGTTAAAACGAAATTTTAAACGTATTTCGACTGAAGACAAGACGTTTTCAAAAGCCCTAGCCACTGACAAATTTTTGGAGAAACGTTGTTTCGAAATACGACAAAAAACGTAAGACCTAACAAAAAAATAAATAAAAAAATACATATAGGATCAAAGTTGGCCTTCAAATTTTACATCGTCTGAGTCATTTTTTTTTTTTATATCGTTATTGGTTTTTATGATAATAACAAAGCACTGCAAAAATCATAACCCTCCCCAAATTTTGGGGAAATATTGGTCCAACTGTACTCAATAAGGGACGTTCTAAATTCGAGGCTTATTGCAACAAACTTGGCGTTTTGGTGTTTGTGGAATCAAGGAGTGTGCCTTGCTCAACTTCAAAAGTTCAGTGATTTTAATACTTCCATTACCTTGCCTCTTGATGGTGATACGTTTGGTAAAAAGTTGAGCTCTCCAAAACAGGAATAAAAATTAAAGTCGAACAATTTTTTTTCCAAAAAGAATCGAAATCAGAGTCAAAAAAAGAGGGGAGGGGGGGGACGCGATAAAGTTGTTGACCTAGTTTTCCTCCCCTTACTGCCGAAGGTGGCAAACGCGATCCCCAAGAAAACAGATAGCGCACGCAAACCATAACTGTCAGCTTTTAAAGCTTTTCTCAAAGAGCTTCGCTGTGACAAAATTTCACCATGCATTGAGGATTAATACCAATCTTCGGGACTACTGCAATGTCTAGAAATACGCATGACTCCTGGAAAGGAGCACACGTATTGCTAATACTCACTCGTCATCAAAGAAGTGTTTATCGGCGGCTAACAACGCATCTACCATCCTGTTCAAAACAGAAAAGTAAAAATAAGCACATCTTTAAGAGGGCTTTGATGTCTATTACATCCTCAGCTACAGCCACAACAACACTCACGCCGCTGATACCAGTGCCGCTCCATTCACGAATGAATTTATCGCATTAATCGTACAAGTTGGGCTGAAGCGTAGCGGGCGCGAGCCGCTCATCCTCTCACGAGTTCTCACGGGTCTCTTCCCTCCTCTTTTAGGCTAAACCATACCAACGGGGCCTGTTGAGTACCGGCGCGAGGGCAAGCGACTTAAACTCTGTTATGCAGGAACCTTACATGAGCGCTGCTGCCTTTCACGGCGCCTTTCATGAAGATCATTGTTTACTGGGCAAAAAATTATTGTGAGATCAGCGCTCGGGCGCACTGAGGCGCGTTCGGCAACCGGCCAACAACCAACAGCAATTCTATGTGGCAGCACGGTGCGTGATAAGGGGATGAAGCGGTGCTAGTTGAGGAGGTGGGGAGAGAAAGATCGAGCCATGCTGCCAGCTTTGCTGCGCCGTGCGGCAGACTGGATTCCCTTCCACTAGACTTTACCTCCCACTTGCTTGTGCTTTGTGCTTCGACAGCCCCCTGATAAACAAGTATTGGAGAGGCGCTTTCGCCAGTTGTACTGTACGTTTTGCTGTGCGTACTAGAGAAAAGACGGGTCTAATTCAGACGGGCTGGAGCCTTAGCCAACAATTGCTGATTTTTGGCAAAAAAAAAGACTTTTGCTGACATAAAGCAAATTTGCTGACTTTGCTGACCAAGTGGAAGCCCTGACTTGAGAGGAAGGCTTCTGTCATGAGTTCATGACTTTCACTCCGCCTTCGAAGCTTCACGTACACAAACCTATCCTCAGACAGCGGAACTTGGCTTAAACGACAGTTGGAAAAATATGAAATAGGCCGAATCGTGAGGATAGGAAAAGGTGCGAATGTTTTCATATTTTTCACAAAACAAAACAACAAAAAAACGAAAGAAACAAACGAACTAACACAATTTGCGAACGCGAACTGAGCGGATGTGCGCTTAAAACATTCCGACCGTGACCGGATATTGCGTTGATGAGACTTATATAGAGACACGCCAATCCGCTGATTCCCTCAGAATGCGCTGATTGGTCGAGCGATTCCCATAAAGAAAGCAATGGGATTTGCAGCAAAAGAGAGGAAATCGGGAAGAAATTGAAGCAAGAAGGCGTCTGCTAGCGCGTGAAGCGAGGAATTACATTATCTTAAACAAGGGTCGACGAATCGCCAGAAACATTAATACGACGTAATGCCCCATATAACGGAACATGCCCCTAAAGTTTCAACTCAATCGGTTAACCCTTACGCCCGTGAGAGTTCACGGGAAAAGATACAGCAAGACAGACAGACAGATAAACACACAGACGTATTGTCCAAAACCACTTTTCTCGGCGTTTCGATGATTGTACTGTACATCCCAAATCTGGTCTTATCTCAAACTCGATTTTTTGCACGATACCAATACTTCCATGGGACATGGAAGTAAAACCAGTTTTCTTGGCGTTTCAGTGTAAGTAAAGTCAGGAAATGTGCTTAATTTAACTTCGAATTTTAGACGGTATTCTACTTCCATTCGTTCAACGAACATGGAAGTAATATAAATCAGGGTAGTCTTGGCATAGTCAATCATAAATAATTAATGAAATAAAATTAACTCATTTCTCGGCTAAAAGTCTGATCTCAAACTCAGTCCATAAAAACAAGCCAGCAATATTATACAGTAGTTCAAAACTAGGTAGCCCTTGATTGCTGACAGCATTCTTATAAAACTCATAAAACATTCTTATAAAACTCAATGATTGAGTTCTGGGGGCAAAAAAAATCCTGCGCATTAGGGTACGGTAAACGAAATTTCATTTCACATCTTAACCGAAATTTATGCTTCAAGGGGCGTAAGGGGCAGTTCTGTCGCATCTCAGGCGGGTTGGCATCTTAACCGTTCACATTTTAAGCGGGTGATTTTGCATTACTTTACGAGGCCAATTTCAAGGGACCGGAAAATTATCGTATTGTAAGCGGACTCGCAATTTAAGCGATCGCATCTTATCCGGGTTCGACTGTAGTTCAATCATATTTTTCATATTTTTGCGTTTTCATATTCTTCATATTTAGCACCTCTGTCGAGGACGCTGCAGTTTCTCTCTACTTACATGGCTTCAATTTTTTTAGCCGCATGATGTTGGTACGCCCGAAAGTGGAGATCTGCTCGCATTCGGAACATGTCTTCGATACTGAACTTTTCCTTATCCCTGAAGGCAAGGCAATATTCGCCGTTTATCTCGAGAACTTTGGTGAATTTCAAAAGTCTTCGGTAATCAAAGGTAACTTTTAGACCCAAGGATAATGCGTCCCTGAGAAAGTAGTCCCATTTATCAACATCTATATCGGTAGTCTTGTTCGCCACGATCTACGGAGAAAAAACATACAAAATACGTATATTCATTGCCTGCCCTGATTTCATCCAGCAGATGGATACAAGTGATAACCATGCTTTAACCGCTGGGCCGTTGTTACTCACCTCGTACAGAAATAGCTTGTTATCTGGCAAAAGACATGGCTTTCCATCGCTCCTGCCATCAATCAGATCCTGGATAAGATCAATTTCGGGGCCCCTTAGATTGTAGTGGTTTTCAAAATCGGTCCTCAAGCGACCATTGTCAGCATCCAACAAGTGTCTGAACAATATTTTGGAAAGGTCTTCGTGCTGAAAACAAAACCATTTATTGCGGTTAGCTGCAGTTAGACCCCGACGCCGCGCGGTGATCGGCGGCGGCGGCGCCAAACCCAAAATATGGCGGCGGCGGCGGCGCGCCGCGGCGGCGCGGGCGGCGGCGCAGCGGGCTGCGCC
>Ga0058701_10003019_pt1 | contig 13113 bp, 6 predicted proteins | sample AgamicOrMae_FD_97039 | JGI IMG/M metagenome (GOLD analysis project Ga0058701, IMG submission 97039) | Agave microbial communities from Guanajuato, Mexico - Or.Ma.e | ecosystem: Host-associated > Plants > Phyllosphere > Phylloplane/Leaf | place: Guanajuato, Mexico | collected 2012-06-04
CCATAAAACTGTGGCACTTTCATCCATATTTTATGGAAAGTGCATTTTAACCATAATTTATGGTTGATTTAACCATAAATATGGAAAAATCAACAATTTTTTTATTTGCGTGTACTGGCGCGCTAAGTCTAACACTAAGTAGCGTTACCGACCGTAGTCCTTTAAATAGACTAAAGCACCCTGGTTGCGTCCAGCTAATCGAAACGGCTATCCGCCAAAAGTATCGATCGACCCCCATAAAATGTGAATGAATCCAACGATCGGTGCGGAGAATCTATCAAGAAGACCTACCAAACGAGTTTGACGCAAGTAATCAGGCTGAGGAACAATGTTTTGTTTGTGCCAAACAAAATAATGAAAGAGTTGACTAGAATGTTGTAGGAAAAAATATTTATTCATCAACTATTTCCGATTTTAAAATGTATGTCATGAGATCCCAGGAAAGCAAAATGGCAACTACCACCATTTCACAAAGTTTTGAAACTGCCTCTGCAGACATTCCGGAAGTGTATCGATTATTACAGCAGCCAGGAAATATCATCTCCTGCGCAACACTTTCCTCCATCGATTTGTTTGTCTAAAAGTACTCTCTCAACTGCTACCAATAGGTACTGATCTTCACGTATCAGCACAACTTGAAAATATCCGTTCACAGATACCTGGCGAAATACTTAAGGCATATTCAGACTCGGCTTCGTTCTTAAAAAAAGAAAAAAACGGCTTTTTTAACATTTGGTCCGAGGCGGATTTTGGATTAAATCTCGTGGAAGGTTGCCTATAAGGCGGTTAATGCTGAGCTTGGTAACATATGGGCGGTTTATTAGAGTTGGTTCGGCTGGGTCAAAGGATGTACCGTATTTCAGTAGTTTCATGATTGGGTAAGCTCTACTGTGAGTTACGTTTGGTAATTCACTAGTTTTTCCAGAGGAACTTTAATCAAATACATTATATAGAGAGGTATGTGGCTGAAGGCCTTCATTAAATCAAACCGGTACAGATTCTAAAGCTCTGAGATAATTCAAACTTGTTCAAACTTTTCAACGTCAAACTTCATTCAAGTCCATAGACCAACGGTGTAGCTGAAGCGTTCCATTTCCTACCTCTTGTGTTTTACCGCAATTCAGCCTTTCATCTCTTAATGGGGAGGCTATTATCGACATGCTGCCGTGCAAGTCAAAATAGATCAAGCTTGTATAGATTGGGTATAATGGGCTTCGCTTCGCTCCGGTAGCTTTCGCCTAGTCTCATTCATGCCGCTTAACTCTCGGCATCTTTAACCGTCGCCAACTAGTAAGCGGGGTGGGTCTGGACGAGAATAGTTTAGTTCAGGTGCCACGTGCCTCCACTATTGCTCGGGTCTACATTTCGACTGCAAAGACGAGACACAAGATATGGAAACACACTAACCGTAAGGTGAACGAGAACCCTGCAGTAATTTTGTTTTGCGCGGAATGAACGATAATGTAGGTATGATCAGAACATACGAGATACATTCTAAATTTGAATGAATGAGATTTCACTGATTCTCAATGAAATCTCACTGAATTATACAAAATGGAACAAAGAGAGAAAGGCCGCCCTCCTCTTAGGATGGGACATCTGAAAATCAGTGAGGCATTACTGGAATGGAGGGAATCGCTCCAAAGATGTAAACTTGGCGACGGGTGCCCGAACGACGAGTAAAGCCCTGTATAGGTAAAGAGGCGCAAGCGAGGGTGAGCGCAGTGATTGGTCAGCGAGAGAAAGAGAGAAAATACGATTTGCTGTGTGTGCGAGAGAGAAAGACATCCTCGCTTGTATAGAAAAATGGCTGCCGCTCCTATACTACCCGTGTATAGCGGCCATTCATTCTATTTCATTTGCGCCTCTTCACCCATACACAGCTTTAACAACGAGCAAACTGTGGCATGAAAATTTTAGAGTAATTACAGATACTCTCCTTCCTGTCTGCCAATGAGCGACACAATTTTTAAACAAACCTGAAGTACCGTACCGTATTTCTAACGAGATCTGCAGCTTACACTTTGTTCTAAGATTTAAACTTTCCAGCTCAAGGACTCTGTTCCCGTACAGGCGCTCGTTATCTGGAACTTTCCGGGGAAATTTATCAGATCTTGGGGCAAGTTTCAATGTAGTCAAGTTGACTGTATGCCCTCGCACGTTAAGGTAACTACTCGAGACATCTAGGTGAGAATAGGTGGTTGCGCCACGTACCTACAGATAGTGCTTGCGTTTCCCACTTCTGTCTGCCGTCCGAATACAAAACTATGAACCTGCTATGAACGGTGCTCATATATATAAATGTGTTTTCTCAGAAAGACAAAAAAATGCTGTTTTGTCAAAACCAAGTGAAAACATTGGCGCAAATCTAGGATGTCAACGTCTTGATCACTAGAATCAAAACAATTCCGCCAGTATCAACAATTGCAGAGATCCAAAGGCACTCAAGTACGACCGATGAAATTTATAGAGAAAATATCTCCCATGTACTTGAAGAAATAGCCGACGACGTAATTTTAAAATGAAACATCGGCGTATGGTAGGTAGACAACCCGCACGACAGCCCTTCCCCCTACTCAAAGAGTCTCGCTACGCCACTAAACGTTATTGTTTTCATGCCATTCTGCAAGGTAACAACAACTGTCAGAAGTTCAGCAAACAGTCTACACCATTAAACTAAATCCTTTGTTTTCTCTTTAAAACCAAAACCTAATAAAAGTCAAATAACTAAGTGAGCGTGTGCTCATTATGAGCAGTGTCATAAACAAATCTAAACGAACACATAAAGAAAAAAGAATCTAGGTGGAATGTCTGGGGAAGATTTTGCAGTGAGACCCCCTAATGGTGACGTCGTCAATCATGGCATCAGTCATGGCACCAGCAATGGGCGGCAACCACCCAACATGGCTGTCATGGTAAGACGGAAATGTCGATACACCAAAAGAGGAAAACCTTAAATGGGTCACGGGGAGAGCTCTTGGCATAGTTGCACGAAGTGCCACGGCGCGCGCGGTTCGTTTCTAATTTTTTTTTTCAAAATCTTCTGAAAAGTGTTTCTTGGATACATAATGCTTCTAAAAACGTACCCGTTTTGAGTGGGGCGGTCCTATCTCACAAGTTTTGGGAATTAAGAGAAAAGGGTACTATCAGTGGCAAAGGTATTACTCCCTCCTATTTTTTCGAACCTTCATAACTTGGAAATGGAAAGAGATACAACAAATGAGCTCAAAATGAATTCGGTAGAGATTCACTCTATCTATCGATCTAGAAGAATGCTTTTTTATCGTATCTCTTACCGTTGGAGAAGTTTGAAACATATGAGAGGAGGCAATATCTTGCCACTGATAGTACATTATGGTTGATGTTTTAAGTAGACCTACCCAACAATTGGGGTTCGTCGAGAGACTATTATTGATTTCGGTTTTCGTACCAATCTTGGAACATAACCAAAGTACGTGTTTACCTTTGAACTCAAGAAAAATAAAAATCCAAAAGAGGAGTTAATTTTATGAGTGTAAAAAACATTTTTCTAGCTAGTCAGGCTACCGCCGATTGGCGTGCCATTTAAAACCATCGATAACTCATATACTCCTGAAAAAAAATCTCTTTCTGGGCGGGTCTCTTCTTCTCCCATCAAAACTTTGGAACCATAGGTGCACCTCCAGCTCCAATCTGCCTATTTTCGGAGAGTAACGAGACCAAAATACCATCAAATCAGAATTCCGTGAAAATCGTGAAAAACGCAAGCTTGGAATCGAGTTTAAAATATCGGAGGCAAATTTTAAATTATGGAGATTCCTCAAAACAGCGTGTGAAACAAGCAGGGAATCCCCATCGCCCGACCCTTCCAACCTCTAAGGGGGAAGGGGGTCTCTGAAACATCGACGTACTGTGCGTGTAGGACGGTTGGTTCCCTCTGAGATGAGACACCGGCACGAATATGGACTGCTTTTTATTCATGTTTTCTGGGGGGTGGGGGCATACCCCTTTCTGGGCAGAGGAGGGGGATGTCAGCCAGTGGATGTAACAGAATGGTACGGTGCCCCGGGCTGAAGATTTTTCCGAATGGTGATCGGTTTGTCGCTAACAAGCACGAGTGACCGTTCCTGACTAGGTGAGCGCGATCGAGCGCGCCGCTCCTTCGATGGGGCTGTCAAAATTTAAAGACAACAAAGCCCTACTAGTAACAGCTCACGGCTAAGGCCACATCTGGCATGACCTATATTATTAAAGTTGCGTGTATCCATAGAGGCTTCTTGCTCAAAGTGCTACGTTTTCACTTCAAAGAGTAAAAATACAAGACTGGTACAGAAAAACAGTTTTCTGCCGCTTATCGCTTCCGACAGGCGACGCTTGGCCCGTATGTCGTAGCTACCATTTTTTGTTATTTTTCGGTTGATTCAAGTAGGAGAAACTTGCCTCGTCTATTCAATACAACAACATGATGAAAAACGGAACGACTTGCGACGATATTACAGAGAGGCAAAACGTACACAGAACCGATCTGATTTTCTCTACCTTGTTTTTATGTCATTTTCACCTATAAGAAAAGAAACTCAATAGGATTGGTCATAAAATGGGGGCACCATGTTAAAATAGTTTAAAATAGTTTTGTGTTTCATTTGACGCGTAGGATACCTGACTTTTTTATTATTTTTTTTGTCTTTGGAAAATATTGACAGTAGATTAAAGATGGCCGGTTTATATAGTTCAGGATTGATTTTAGGTGTGCGCGCGCAAGGTAGGCCTACCGGTAGCGTCGTAGCTCCGTAATAATGACCATCGCGGACACACAGTTACATAGTTTGTCGTTTTTGTGTCATTTTCAGGTCACAGCTCCACACAGATGTATCATCTGCCTTTATGTCTTGGGTAGACTATCAGTTTGTCATTCAAGCGTATTTGCAGACGGCACCACTATACACGCAAGGCACGATACGACTCAATATATCTGCACTCTTCTGCGAATAGAGGCGCAAAACTCAGGGACAAATTTACAATGTTAGCTAAAAAAAATAATGGTAGCAGTATTGCAAGCCGTGATATTATTTTCCGGGCGATTATCACTTGGGAGGGCAGGCCATTGTGGGGCAAGCTTGCGCTGCATTGAATCCTATAATCGGACATTAATAGACTAGCAGTGTGAAGTGAGCAGTTTTATTTTTCTGCGAGAGGAGTATCCAGCACACTAACAATCTCAATGAATCCTGTTTTACTTTTTAAATGCTAGGCAATAGTTCACACAGCGGCTGGACAAACTTCTGCCTTACTTTTTAAAAATGAAGCGATATCAGGTTAATAATGATATTGTCTCGTCCACCATCCACCTAAGCGATTCAAACTGATCAGAACCTCTGCCGATCAGGGATTGAAATCTTTCTCAAGTGCTGATCATGATACGGTCGATTCCTAAGCATAACCTGATTTGCCACTCAGGACTTGAATACCGCATTAAGAAACGAATGAGAATTTTATTCAGATCCGGATGAAAATCCTAACACTGTACTGAGTTTGCGTTTGCGTAACCTTCACCAAGCAAAACAATGAAATCGGGAGATTGTCAAAAATAAGACAGTCTCATATATGGCATTGCGGTAATTCATACGAAAGAAATCTGAACATTGTCTCGAGGGGTATCGTTTTATCATGTGGTTCGTTACATCGGGAGACAATGAGGCTCCAAGGTAGTTGTAATCAGATCTGATCGAAAAAGTGTCCAATCTCATATCATAATCTACTTACTACGATCTGAAATTGGACACTTTTTTAATAAAGATATCTAATTAAAACTACCTTGGGGTCCCATTAGTAAGTCTCTCGATGAAACGAACCTTTTGATATAACGACTCCTCTCGATACAGTATTCAAAATTATCTCGTGCAAACAGCCGCAGTGCCTTATGTGAGCTGGGCTCAAATTCATGATTTTCAGGTCAAGAACTGATGAGGATCTTACTAGTTTGAATTCTATGGAAGGTGTTGACTAAGGATTAAACTCGATAATGGACTCATATAATTGGCGACGGTCCCCAATATTCCTTCGTTCATTCCCTGGACAATAGTCTCATTCAAAGGGGGCGAATTTTTCTCGCATCTTATCCGCCATAAGATACGTATCGCATCAAAGATACAAGCTTGGTTTGCGAAGAAAGAAGTCGGTGCTCCTTCCAGCATCGACTCTCGAGTGTGTGACGGTCACGTGACCGAACTGGGTCGTGAAAAGTTCAAACGACATCTTCTAATCGTTAGGGTGTGTTGACGTAACCTCAACCTTCTAAGCCTGTTCCTTTCCGATCTGTCTTACCCCCGAAACGAAACTGATTTCCGATGTGTCAAAACAGCAAGTCTCGCGAGCCGAGATGCCAAACGGCCCGCTGTGTGGAATCACGCAAACGGCGCAAGGTCACTCGACTCCCGTGCATGGGTCGGCTGATCCAAGCCACCTACCCGCATTGTTTTTAACAAAATTAAGAATGGCTGAATGAGAAATTTGGGGGTGGGAGAAGTTTGATAGCTGGGATGAATCTGTAGCTACGTTTTTTTTTTCTCGTGGGTTTCTTTAGGGAGGCCAGCGACTGACGTGCGGAGATGACGATAGCCTCCGGCAAAGCAACGCCAGGCCGTTAGCTCTACCCAACCAGCATAACCTTCAGCAGGCAAATCAGCCTCTGAAACCACCGGAGAGGGGGTATATCTCTGACAAAGCGCAATCAGATACCCAAGATCGGAATCATCAGTCTGTAAAAACTGATCGGTACAACGACCCCCAAAGCACTGATCGCTACCACCAAACACAAGAACCTAATCGAAACCAACTAAACCCTGACTGGAATCAGGAAAACCATCCCACAAGCTCTGAGCGCAGTAGTCCAACCAGTCGGAATCGCCACGATTGGATTCATCAGCAGCAACCTGGAGATCGGAACAATCGACAACAACCTGACCGGAATCATCAAACTTCTGATCGAAGTCATCAGCCACAGAACTTTGATAGAATAAACCCTGATCGAAATCAATCGGCGAATTCCGATCGATTCAAAACCTCTGACCGAACTCAGCGATCTCAGAATTTGGAACCAAATCGACAACCGATAAACTCCCACTCTGCACAATCCTTTTTACCCCAAAGTCAGCAACAGGATCGCCCGTGTCCCCCGAAACAGAATCTTTATCCCGAAGGGTCCGGACAACCCATCCGTTCTCAACTCGGAACACAAGCACCACCATTCAGACGACCTCCTGGACAAGTTCCGCCTGGGGGACAACTTTCATCACCGCCTAGTTCTGAGGCAGTGAGACAACCTTTCCGACCTTTAATACAGCCAATAAGGTCACCTGGTCCAGGGTCCCCTCGACCTCTTGGATATCCAAGCTCACAAGTGGGATCTACTAACCAGTCTGGGCCTTTGCGTTTCCAGTATCCTCCACCAAATCATTATCAACAAGATGCTTACAGAGGTTCCATCACTGACAACGGTGTAGCCAAAAGTCCTCCACCTCATATTGAGAGCAGACCTGCAATCAAAGAGCAAACCAAAAGGCCGGGCCTTTCCGGTTGGGCCAAAGTTAGGGAGCGGATCCTGCAACCGAGCTCTGTTATCAAAGAATCCATGCACAATTCAGCGGGTAACATGAACCAACAAGGTTATCAACCGATGGGGCCTCCGCCTGGGCAACAAGGGGCCCCTAGACCCAATGCGCCACAACCCATGTATCAGCAACAGCAACCAATGTACCAATCTCAGCCGTACCAACAACCTTACGGACAACCTCCGCAGAACCCTCCGTACAAACCTCCTGCGAATGATGCCATGCGGATGCCTATGGATAACAGACCTGACCTTACCAACAGAGGTCCTCCGAACGACATGAGAAATCCTATGCTACCGCGACCTGGCGACCCCTATCAAGGAGGACGACCCCCACCAAATAATCAGCCTCCTCCGATGAACCCGCAGGGCCAACGTTCTATGCCTCAAAACCGCCCATCGATGGATGGAGATCCCAGGTTTCAGCGGCCATTAGACCGGACTGATAGTGTTATGAGGATGATGGTACCACCGCAGCAGATGCAACAGCCTCCACAACAGTATCATCAAAAACCCCAGGCGGGAGATCCCCAAGGACCTCCTCAAGGGCCGCCCCAGGGTCCACCCCAGGGGCCGCCCCCAGGTCCCCTACAACATCAGTTGAAATCCATGCCATTGCCAGACCCCAGACAGAACCTGCAAAGAACAGACTCTGTTGTTGCGCGGAAAGTCGGTGGAAGCGGAGGCCGCAGTATCGATGACAACGACGATGTCATCACAAACCAAAGTGCGCGGCCTAACCAATCATACACACCCTTATCCGAAAGAGAATACACAGGCCAAGCCGCGCGGCCTAGTCCAATGGATCAATCCCGGCCCAGTATGGTCACGCATCAGCAGCCTCAGCGACCAGAACAGTTGCAAGACACTCGGAAACGTCCTGAGGACCTACTTAAGACTCAAAATGATGCTCGTTCAATGGAGTTTTCTGACATGAAGATATTGGCAAACGCCGGTTCCGGGTTGCGGCCAGGGCCAGAGGACTCAAGGAAAGAAAACAAAGTTGCTGATAGCAAAGTACCTGCACCCAACATTATGGAGGCCATACCTAAACCCTCACAACCCCCCAAGGAGCCGACGATGATGTCAAAGCCCCAGGAAAATACAAGGAACGAAAGCTACTTCAAAGACAATCAAAGAAACCCCGAGATGATCAGTGCCCTTCCTCCTAAGCCATCTGAACGATCGACGACAGACACCCCAAGCAAACCATCGGAAAAGACGGGGCTGACTAAAGCCCCGTCACAACAAGACCGTAGGGCAAACGAGGACGAAATGAGAAGAGGTGCTCGGACATCGCAGTCATCAGATTTCATTGAGAGACCGCAGAGTACCACAGACAGGAAGTCGTCCCTAGAAAACCGAGCAACGACTCCGAGTCAGGATCGTCCTCGGCCAGCCAGCAGAACCGATGTCAACGGAGGCAGGAGTAGGAAGAACAGCATTAAAGAAAACGGCGTACGAGGTGGGCTTTTAGCACCCTAGCTTCTGTGCATCCGAACTTTATTAATTGGTCAACAAGTGCAGATGTGATGATTAAATATAATTATGACCGCGGGGTCTCCGGGTATTTATCGATCCTAGTTAGTCTAGCCTCCGTATCGTTGCCCTCGCGTATTATTACCTGCCATACAGGTAAACTTATTCTAACCTACTTGCCTCACGTCAAGCTGCATTTTTTTCTTTTTAACTTACAATTTTATAAATTCACTACTACGTTTGCGATGTCCATAAAAAAAATCTCGCCAGCAGGCTAATTCAGATTAGCCTGCTGAATTATTAAATCCAGTCTAGACTATCAGACCACGACGCTACGCAAGCGGTGCTGCATAGAGTATACTACTCCTCCGTGAACTTATAAAATTCTGCTTCTCTAACTGAAAATGTTATTGTTTCAGATGCCGAGCATGACAGCGGCGTGGATGAAACAACCCAAGAGAAGGTAAGTCTTCCAACAGTGAAAATTTCGAACGTTGCATTGTCTACCTCTCGTAGTCCACATTGCGTCGTCGTGACCAGAAGAGTGATAGCGACTAGGCACTTGGCGCTTTACTGACAAACGGAAGTAACCGTGACGTATAGGTCGCCAAGCAAAATAGAGCTACAGCAATGCAGGGCAATAGGCTTCAATCCTAGGATGGCCTAACCTCCGCGGTTGTAAATTGTTTTTCCTCTGAATGTTCTAAGCCTTCAACTGATTTGGAAAAGAAGAAAAGTACGACCTTTGAAATGATATATTATACAGACACTCTGGATCATCTTCATTTCACCTCTTGATTCCATCCTCGCGGAATCAGGGGGTTTGAACACCCCTTGTGTGTTGCATCTATATAACAACAGCGAGACTTACTGCCAATATTTCCTCATTAATGAAAATAAAGTCACGCGATTCGAAGCGTGTCACTGACGAGGCGAACAATCGCACTGTTGCAAGAGGACGTCGCCTCACACTTGTAATGGCCACGAGTACCAGTACCCCTGATTAATTGTTTGCTTGTAGGGTGCCGTCAACGGGACGCTACGCTCTCCCACGAAGCTACCGTCAAGACCTCGAGGTCGGCCCAGAGATCCTAGTGCACCAGCTCATGGCGGGGGTACTCCACCGCTCAAGTCACCTGGCAGAACAGCTAGCAAATCTGTACCAAGAACTCCTGAAGGACCTCCACCAGCCAATAAAAGTAATTAATGATGTGTTCTGTGCTTTGAAAGTCTGTTAAATCTATCCCTAAGGTACAGGCTTGTATCATAAGATAGTTTTCCCAAGTTGAGGGATTCATAAATACATTTGCATGATTTCATGAATATCATTGTCGATATATATGAAGTCATGGATAGTTGGACCTCTACATCAACTTGGATGTGGAGAGTGGAGATCCGCATGAACGCGCTCACATGGATATCTATTAGGTTAGAATTGAATATGGATTAGATTGCAGTAAGATCGCGGTTTCGACATACTTAGATTACACATATAGTAGCGCTCAAAAGTTTCGACTCACTTTTCTCCTTTAACTTTGAAGGGAAGGGCTGTCAATACTGAACCAAAAGGTTAACTCTGTTCATTATGGGCTCGAACTTTTTAGATAACATCCAAGTGAATCCCTGAAAGTTCTGTGGCGATCGATCAAATCTTCTACTCCTGCAAATCGGTTACGTAAGTACGGCCGTAAAAAAATAGTAATAAAAAAATAAATAGAAATAATAAAAAATTGAGAAAGGGGGACTGTGTTTTTGAAATTGTTTTTAGAACTGTTAAAAGATATTCAGAGTTAAAAGTAGTGTTGAGAAAAGCTAATTGGACCCTCCTGAACGGATTCCAGGGGTTGATGTACCAAAACCATCTCTGCATCAACAACCCATTGTGAGGCAATAAAAGGCATGGCTTTTAAAGAAGTAAGATTTGCATCCCTTGCCTAAGGGGTGAAAGGGTTGGTTGGGAGTGCAGAAAGGGGGATGAGGGAATGTTTTTGGTTGGTCAACTCCTGGAATCGCTTCAGGAGGGCCCGATGAGCTCATCTCAACACTAAATGAAGCTCTAAATACCTTTGAACAGTTCTAGAAATAGTTTTAAAAACACATCATCCCTTGTTTCAAGTCATTTTGACAGCATTTTTTACGGTCTTACGTTATGAATTGGCAAGTGTAGAAAATTAAACCGATGACCACCAGACTTTCAGAGCTTTTACTTAGATTGGGTCAAAATACTTTCAGCCCATAATAAATTTAACCTTCTTGTTCAAATTTTACAGCCCTTCAAAGTTATAGGAGAAAAGCGAGTCCAAACTTTTGAGCGGTACTATAACTATAGCGGGAATGATTACGCGCACGTGAATTACTCGACCAATCTCTGTCAGACTGCCTCATCGCATGGCTTTGGTTTAATTTGCATATTCTAACATTTTTCATGATATAAATAAAAAGGTAAGGACAGTAACCCAGGAGTACTATGTGAGTCGCAAAACATATAATTTTGGACAGGTTATGAGCCCATGCCCTTATATGCTATATATTAGCCTAAAAATAACGTGTAAGGTTGAAATACTTTCCAACATCTTTTTTCACAACAACACTATAAGTAATATTGTTGTCATCTTTCCAGAATTACCCATGAACAAAATCCAGGTTGGCGCGGCGCCCTCTCCGAATATCAAACAAGTGAGATCGAAAATCGGCTCCTTGGAAAATGCAACTTATAAACCCGGCGGTGGAAATGTTAAGATTGAAAATAGGAAACTGGAATGGAAAGCCGCTCCCAAGATAGAGGCTTTGAATGAAAAATATGTTCCAGGGGGTGGAGATAAAAAGGCGAGTAAAGATGCTCAACAGTTAGGATCTCAATCCTCAGATTGTATCCACCTAGATGTGTCGAGAGAGTTGCAAGCCCCAGAGGAATGCGAAAATTGAAGATGCAAGCTGCTCGATACCTTTGTCATGCGTGTTACCCACTGCAGGCTGAATACCAGCCCGTCCAGCTCAGAATAGGCAACACACGTGGCTTTCGTGCCGAGCAGTTTGCATCATCAATTCAGACAACCTTCAGAGGCTAAAACTCGCTGAGCACCGGTGAAGGTGCCCTATGTTTTCCTCCGCTTGTCAATCATACGTATAATTCCAAAAAATAAGCGGCATCAAGCTTGGTCCTTGCGAGCTTAAATTGTGGCGTTTTCCGCTGCCGCTTCGCTCGCATTCGCGGTAAAAAAAAGCGCGAAAACTTCAAAGAGGGAAATAGCAAATAAATGAATGCAAATAAAAAATATACGTAGGCCTATATGTAGAGATATTTTTTGATTTTCAGAATCAGCATGTAACACGTTTGATTTTACTTACAGATAGAACACAAGAAACTCGCTTGGAACGCAAAATCCAAAATAGGTTCATTGGAAAACACGAGCCACAAGCCTGGTGGTGGCCAGAAGAGGATCGACTCCTTGAAGCTGGACTTTAAGGACAAGGCGAAACCACGGGTTGGTTCAAAAGATAACCTGGGCCATGTTGCAGGCGGAGGCAATGTCAAGGTTTGTTTGGCTTGGTCTAAAGCTTTCATAGAATGTTGGCCAGTGACAGTGTCCAGTAGATGCGTACTCAGATAACATTAGAAGCTTGGAATTTTCTTCCTCAATATTATTGACGAGAGCTTGTTTTCCCTACAAAAAATTTCACAAGGGAGGTCCATAAATTAATTATTTTAGAGTTTTGAATAAGACTGTTACCTTACCACAAAGGCTCATAATATTTTCTTTCTGAAGTTAGATATTTTCCCCCGCTATCTTGAGATACTGCACTAGAAAAAAAATCATCAAAAAATGTGACAATAGTATTGTCTGAAATAGTAAGAGCACAATCATCGCTTTTAGAGAAGGATAATTAAGTAAGTTTTAAAATAAAAATAAAAGATACCGGTGCCCTGTAGTTTGTTTTCTAAGTTTGTATAATTTGTATTGAATAAAAAAGAAAAGATAAAAGTGCAAGAATATTAGGAAAGTATACCATACCAACATCTCGAAAGAGGTAGCGTGGATGTGCAA
>Ga0058701_10003020_pt1 | contig 13112 bp, 7 predicted proteins | sample AgamicOrMae_FD_97039 | JGI IMG/M metagenome (GOLD analysis project Ga0058701, IMG submission 97039) | Agave microbial communities from Guanajuato, Mexico - Or.Ma.e | ecosystem: Host-associated > Plants > Phyllosphere > Phylloplane/Leaf | place: Guanajuato, Mexico | collected 2012-06-04
CTCGGCTACACGCCAAACGCTGGCAAACGCCGAAATAGATGGGAAGCAACACAATGTTTTGAGTGCACCGTAGCTCAATGCCAGCGAGGCTATTACTCATCTTAACGTTTACGGTTCGAATCCGCCTATATACATTTTTTCCCCATCAACTGGTATCTGCGCATGCGCAAAGCCTAGTGAGCTGGGCCACAAACAAACCCCTCTCCTACCTCCAGTAGCACATACCCCTCGCCCGGAGTTGGACATCTTGTCTTTGGGAGCAAACGAGTTCCGCGTCTAGCCGCCGCGCGCAGCGCCACCCGTGGCGTAAAACAAAAACACTCGCGTGCGAGCAATCAATCTCACATCTACATTGTTTGTCAATTTCAATAAAAACAATGCGCAAATAAGACGGGAATAACATATGAGCGCTTTTGGAAAACGATGTGTCAGCTCCAGGGATAAGCAATGTAAATACGATATTATGTTATTTGGCAGCCTTGTAATTGGAAAATAAGGCACTGTAGCTTCCCTCCCCGCATGTTTTTTTATTGTTTTCTTTTTTTGCAAAACCGGAGTATAGCGAGGTACAAGGAACTAAGCTAGGAAAACATAGATAAGCGCTTGTGAGTCGGTAATTCTCGTAATGTCATGGAAGGTTTAGCCAGGGTGGAGCACTACGTAAAGAAAATGTAACCTATGTAACCGAACCGAAAAGAGTGGGCAGACAGCTCACGTTACGAGAAGAATGGTCGATTGCTTTTATTTTTGGCTGACAGAAGTATCTGTCTTTTTAGGTTTAGTACTTCAGTAGTCCAGATGAACGAACGTTGATACAAAGTTCTTGGTTAGGTTAAGCTACATGCAAAATCTAATATGATAAGTTTGGTTCAAAATAAGTGACACATTTACACTTAAACTAAATCGAGACTTCGGTTTAGCTCGTTGCATACACAAAGCCAATTGTAGCTACCAATGGGATTCCACTTAGAGTGGGTTCTGGTATGTGATTTATGTGAGGTCAAAAAGGAGCTGATTGCGAGACCTACGCGAGTAACTTGTCCACGACCATTCAGGTTTCCCTATTTTACTTAATTTTTGGTGAATTTACGTACTGCTACTTCCTAAAACCGACTCAACTTCCTCCTCTCCAAAAACAAAAAGTTGTAAACGAAAGGGTTAAAACGGTCGATAACCGTGATTCGTAAAATTTCCACGTTTTCGGTAAAACAATGCGGGCTTGTTCTAGGCCTCTGTGTGGGCTTGTCTGCAAGGGGCTAGGGCTTGGCTGGGGCTGGAACTGGGCTGGGACAGGCTACCCGCATGAGAAATCTGATATCGACTCAGTACAAGAAAAGAAAGTCCAGGAAAGATCGACTTACCAAGTGGCGCGCACTACATGATAGCCCACACCTCTCTCGCTGCACAAACAACGCCTCCAGGACACGAGACCGTGGCTTCAACGAGGTAACACTTCCCGCAGGTTGCACTTATTTCCTTGTCACTCCTCAGGCTTTTTTGTTCCACAAGAAAAGCCTAAGAGGCTCTCTTCATTCAAAAGGTTGCACTTCTCTTGTGCGATACCTTCTTTATCAAGCCTAACAAAGTAGCAGGCACTTGTACGCTAAGCTAAACTAATCGACGAACACCTGACTTAAACTTTGTAAATTTTACCGTACGGAAACCTTACCTAAGCAGACCCAACCTAAGCAGACCTAACCTAAGCAGACCTAACCTAAGCAGACCTAACCTAGGCAATCCTAACCAAGGTAAATGAATCTTGATTTAACGGCTAGAATATACGGTGAAGTTACGAAGATTCGAATAATTCAAAAGCGTTGTGCATCACTCCGTTGGGCTTGGTGATCAAGGAACACATAGGTGAAAAAATGATTTTTTTCTCTATAAAAAAATCTCTAAAAATTACAGCGCGTCATCGGTGCTGTACGGACGAACCTGAGGCTTGCATTTCAAAAGCAGAGGAAAAAAAAGACCTCAGGGTAATCTGCTGTCCGTCCATTTTGGCCCAAGAGAGCTTATTTTCAGTGGTGCGGTAACTTTCCGCGTAGAGAGAGGCCTTTTTAACAAGTGTCCATGTAGGACTCGTTTCTAGGTCCATGAGGCAGTAATTTCTAAACGTTATCCGGACGCGTCGTCAGGAGGCGCAGCACCTCGACAAATTCATGGGGTCTATGATCGCAGAGGGACTCGACGCAACAGGGACGAGGACAAGCTCAACGTGGCCGTGGGTTCCCCCCCCTACGCCCGTCGTGGGGGGGGGAGTCTCGAACAAAGCCACTGCTCGCTTTTCACGTGTTTTCTAAGAAAATAAAAGGTAACAAGGTAACATATGAGTGAAATGTTGAATAAATGTTCCAGCTTTCATATTTTCAGTTTTAACGATTGCTAAGTTTAGGATAGCATTCGTTCGAGCGAGGGGTGGGAATCGAGGTTCTTTAGACAGGCGGTCCACACGTTTTACATTAATTCTTCGATATTAAACCCACACGGAAACTTTGGGACCGTGCGAGCAACAAAATTATCAAAGCAAGCAGGGACAAAAAAAAGGTGCATAAAACTGAAGATACTTTTGATTTGTTGCATGTAATATCATAGACAGGAAAAAAAACTACCCCCTATGCAACCACCTAGACATCGGTGCGTTGCGGTTGCCTACCTTAGCCAGGCATCAGCCCATCACCTGCCTCGTTCCGAGCTCAGGTAAGCAACTGCACCGAACCGATATTTAGGTGGTTGCAGGGAGGGGACGTTTTTTCTGTCTATAATAGTACTAGCAGTCTCAAATCGCTCCAAGTTTTTAACCTGTGTTACCGCAGAGAGAGATCGAAAAAACAGCCAGAATCACGCCGATTAATCTCTTGAAGATGTAGCGATTTTATTCTGTGCTTTTCTAACGTATCTTATTCCGTTTCAAAGTTACCGAGGTTTCAAAAACTTGTAGCGATCAATTAGACTGCTTGTTTCATTGTTTTTACCTCGAAAAGGTTTTCATTTCGATACGCTTTTTGCGGGAAAAACAGTTACAACAAAACATCTCTTTGTAAATGTCTGTAAAAATCAAAAGTCCTTACGCGTGATAAAAATTTAAAACAAGAAAATTATTTATGTCAGGGTAAAAATCTGTGGCGTTGAAATTAGAGTATCTCGTCTTCTAGACAGATGGCGTATTCAGCCAGCAGGGTATCTAGCCTCGGGGTACTTTGGTGAGAGGGATATAAGGGGTATCCGAACAAAGGAGCACCTGGGTAGAGAAGGAGGGTCGGGAGAAGTGCTTTGGCAGAGAAGAGGGATATTTGAGGAACGCTGGTTTCCAGGCGAGCGCCGCGCCGCGCCGCGGCTGTGCCACGCCACGCCACGCCATGCCATGCCGAAGCAGTCAAAATGAAAATCTCGCGGCCCATTGCCCATTGTCCCGTGGAGCCAGAAAGCATCGTTTGGAACGGATATATCTTTGTGCCCAGATTCCAGATGGCGCGGCGGACGAGCGAAACCACGCACATCATATGGTTCAGACTCCGAATCCGTTTCTCGCCAATAATCTCTCATTGTATGGCAGGGCCAGCCGAAGCCCACGCAAAGTGAACGCATCACGTGCTCATTGTCAGTTCCCTCACTTCAACACATCGCATCGCCTCGCAACAATGTAAATTTTAATACCATTTCCTTCCTATCTCCTTTCACTATTATGTGATGCTGAGCAGAGAGAAAAATCGTGCAATCTAACCTCATTTCGCTGCTTTAGGATAAATGTCTTGCGCCTGGCTCAGCTACAGCTCCGCTTCCGCTGCTACAGGAAAGTAAGCGATATCAGGTCGAACGAAGTAGGGTTTAGGTTAAGGTCAGTTCTATCCGCACGCTTATGTTAACACACAAGGGAGACTTGAAATCACGGAAACCAACCTAATGCATTTTAAATGGGAGGTGACTTTAACGCACGGAAACCAACCTAATACATTTTAAATGGGGGGAGCGTGTGAATAGTCACTGCCTAGGTTAAACGTTAGTTGTGACTATGTTGAGTGTCTTGTAACGCTCCGCTTGGTACCGCAAAAGGGGAAACAGAGAGTATACAAAAAAAAATCCTACATTTTATCAAAGTTACAGTATACACATGCACGCTTTTATATTGAAAAAGAACGTATAGTGAAGCCCAGGTAAAGAAAAAAAATGCTTTTCGTATTTTGTAAAAATACGCGCCCTTACCATCATCTCCTGCTTAATGCAAGTTGCGACTTCCTTCAGAACAACCAACCTCTTCGCAAAAAAACATCTTGGAAAAAATAAATGCCTAACGCATTCTGGAATTACGAGACGAATATCACCTGAAACTCATTCTATCATTACCAAACATACAACAAAAGTAATAAGTCGCAAGCCTCGAAAACGGAAAGTTGACAGTACGGAGTTCCAAGACGAATTTGCGCCTTCCATTTTTCCCATTTCCTGCTCAGCTCCAAATCTTGTCGTGCTTTAAGTAAGATTTATAAAGACGAGATCCGTCTAAAAAATTCGTCCGTTTTTCGCGACGTTGCCGAATTAGTTATGCAGAACCTGTTCCCTCAATTTCCCGGAGCAATTAAATGCAAAAATCCTAACGCGTATCAAGTCAGTCTGGGACTAAAGCAGTTCCAGTGATGCCAAAGCGACTCCGTCATTTTTGAGAGCGGTTAACTTTTAAACCGATAAAGATATGCTCATAAAACCTCCCTTTGGGATCTACGGTAGTTCGAGCCACGGTGACATATGAGGGGGGCATTCGCCACAGTTCGTATAGGTTAGGTCAAGTTTGGTTAGGTTAGGCTAAGTTAGGTTAGGTTAAGTTAGGTTAGGTGAGGTTAGTATTGCGGTTAAGACCTTTGGCGTTTGCGACTTTTCTCGTTTGGCCGTTACGGATTGGCGCTTGCGGCTTTGACGCTTGTGCTTTTTGGCGCTTATGACAGCTACCCACATATGACTGTGGGCTGAGCAGAGCGTCAATGAAGCGAGGCAGACGGAGAACTCGTTAAAAAACACAACCTTGAATATGTACCGTTTACGAGTTGATTGAGCAAAAGTCGTATTTGACTGAATGCTTTTGGCGTTTATAGGTTATGTTTCGTGAAAAGTAATCCGCTACTTCGCGCAACAAACGCCTGGCGACCCCGAAGATAAAGAGGTACTCAATCGCCGAATTCACTTCCAGGGAAAGCGATCGAATTTCAGGATGTCTTTTGGAGCGGCGGTGCGGCGCGGCGGTGCCTTTGGCGTGCCGACAAAGGCTTCCTCATCCCCACGCCGCGCCGCGCCGCGCCGCGCCATGGCGCGCCATGGAAATGTAATACTCTTATACGTTAAATGCTCCCGACTCTCATTTCAACGTTGACGCGGACAAGTCTGCCGATGTGTTACCGCGCCACAAGATATGAATATCACTTGAGTTACTCCTGCACTCATCAAACTCTGCAGTGCCCAAGAACAGCCTATTTTTATCGCAAAATAAATTCAATTTCGAGCATAGACAAACTACTTTTTTTAACTGAGTACCAATCTGTCTTCATGAAAATGACGGAATGCTCACTTAAAAAATCTAAAAAATAGATTAAAAAAAAAACACAATGATTACCTTATATAAAACTGAACAAAAATAATTTCCTCACTGTAAATTTGTTTCCGAGCGGTATTGTTACTCATTGATATTGTTTTAAAAAAGAGAATCCATAAGTCCGATTCAGTTTAAGTCAAATCACTGATCTGAAAAGGAATTTCAGACCATTTATTGACTGAACGTCGACATCGTTTTTAATTTTTTAAAAGAGCTTATTTTAAGAAGAAGATTTTTTTTTCAGACCCGTGATTTGATTTTTGCTGCATTTGAATTTAAGGGTCTTTTTTTACAAAGTGCAAAAAAATGAGGCAATAATCCAGTTTAAGGTAATCCTAAGTACAGTAAAATTAGTTTGGGTGTATAGTGCCCCGCTCGGTTTGAACTCCACTCGGCTTGGTGACAAACCACATTAAGCCTATGGGGTGTAAATATAATTTTGAAAATTTACAGTGTAATGCGTTTCAACGCTTAAACCCTTTGACACGATTTCAGTTTTCAGTGGACAGTTCCTCTGTTGCTACCAATTTGAAACCGCGCATTTCAGTGCGCTCGGGCGAATTTCGTCTCTTTTCATCTCGTAAGAGCTAGATATGTGAGAAAGAGACGACATGCCCTCGGGCGCTATCAAAGGTCGTTGTGTGCCCCTTGCGTCACAACCAAGAGCAGTACGAAAATCGCCGACGAAACTTACATTCCTCTCAAGACGATGTTCCCTAATGACAACACTGTAAAACCAGTGAAAAGAGGGAACTCCATTGCGACAAAGAAATAGCAAAGTTTGCGTCGTTTCACAACAAACGTCTTATTTTAAAGACACCAAAACAACCAAATCAGTGTTTTCAAAGTGAGATGCTTTAGCATGGTTTTTGTTATCGCCAAAAAAATACGCTTTGCGTACGCAGTTTTGTTTTCTCGAAGTTGTATCAGGAATAATACTAGTGGTTAAGCTATACTCTCAATTGAAATATTGCAAAAGGACAACAGTAAAACAATTTAAAATCTCTAAATCGATGAATTTAAATTTAAACGTTACAAATTTTCCTCCGTTATCCACCGATGAGTTCGTTATAACTTCAATAAAATTATGAGCGTGAATTTGAAAAAAAAAATTAAAAAAATACTTGGAAGCGATGTAGCAGAAGAATGCTGGCGATTTCGCGAAAAATAAAACGCGACATACCAGAGCACAGCGCAGACAAGCTTAACGCAAATCTTCATTGGCTTTGTAGAAGTAATGGAAGTGACGCTGACGATGAGTTGTCTTGAAAGAAGATAATAATCTTCATTACCATAAGTTCGAATTAGAGATTAGGGCTAGCGTCGGGACTGGCGGTGAATTGGCATTCAGAGAATACCGTAAAGCGAGTTACCTTTCAATATGGCAATTGGCAGCTTCGCCGAATCCAGAGGAAATAGAAGACAAGGTTCCGTTCGATCATGATTCACTCCAAGTAAATAAATCTAGATTACGACTTATGAAATGTACATTATAAAGGTCGCTTCTGTAAACACTGCGTTAGAACAAAGGCTGTATAAGGCCACCGCTTGCTTTTTTTTAAATTTAATTTTATTTATTTATTTTTTACGTCTAAAGTAATTTTTCCTGGAGGAATGAAACCGCATAAGGATCAATCACTGTTAACTTCCAACGACGGCATGATTGAAGTTGACTTTAAGTGCAGTTGAAATTTCTTCCAGTAAAATTGAAAACCAGTCAAAAATGAGTATGTTTGAAACAATGCCGCTCTCAGGTGTGGAATTGCTTTAACGCCCTCATACACTGTAAAAAGAAAATCTTAAAGTCAGATGCAATAACAAAAGTCAAATCACTGATCTGAAAGAACAGCAGTCAAATTATTCACTGAACCTCACACATCGTTTTAAATTTCTATAAAGTGTTTACTTCAAGAACAATATAACAGAAATTCAGTGAATATCTGGACCGAAAAATTCTCAGATCAGTGATTTGACTTTTAATGCAACTGAATTCAAGAGTCTCTTTTTGAAGTGTATAATTAAAAAATCACAGGAGTATAAATTTAGTAACACTTGCTTTGTGGTCAGACGTTGATTACGGCAGGTCTGCTCGATTTTTGCGCAACAAACCTTCATCTGATACGCTCCGCGTTAATGATAAATGAATTCATTTCTCATGGCAGCAATGTCGTCACTTCACTTGGCGCCTCTCGGTTCCAAGCTATTTAGACTGACACAAGAGTCACCTGCTCGCTTACAAATGGCCCCTGAGATGGAGGAGCTTGAGTCTTGGGATTTCCCAGAACTGAGAGGGTGGAAGTGAGGAGGGATAATAAAGTCGTTGATGTATGCATCTGACTTGGGCAAGGAACTGCTGCGGTTGCTAGTCAAAACAAAGGATTCAGCTAGATTACCAACGTCAAGTACTCGGAACATTACAGATATGAGTAGAGATGGATTAGTTACAAGGGAAATTCACGTGTATTTCTGGTTGCAACATCCACAGAAGGCTAAAAATAGCGCAGCACAAGTGACCAAACCTAAAATCTAGGTCAAACTAACCCACGCGTTTGTAAGGTGTAAAACTGTATTTTACTATGTCGTAATCAAAGATTAAACCGGGAGAAAATGATTTCGAATTCAGCACTATCCATGAACAGTGGCGACAAGACATGCAAGTCAAAGCTGACAAACACAATAATGCAATGTATCCGCTCCCCTCGTATAGCTTAATGAAGCAACGCCGGTTCGTCAAAGTAGTACCGGTATTTTGATAAACAAGCCCGTGCATAAATTAATTTACGTGTGCGATTCGTGTTCAACTAACGTGTTTAATGACGGTCCCGTTTACCGACGAAGCGGAGGGGTCTGTTTACCTGAGCGGGTACTACACTTGAAGAAAATACCTCGTGTACAATAACTTTACGAGTTAATAAAAGAGGCTTATTCTAACGAGCATGTTTAAGTTATTATTTCTCCAATATGAAGCTATAAATGGAGGGTTATGGCTTGAATTAGAGCGAATAGAAGCAACGGAATGTAATAAAGAATAAGTAGGTATGGCAGAATCTTTGACACATATTCATGGTGTGCTTATTTATTGGTGCAGTGTGGGTCCTACTAATAAAGCAATTTTTTATTTTTTTCCTTTCTTTCTCTTTTTCTCTTTTTTTCTTTTTTCTTCTTTTTTTTTTGGCTTGCGAAAGGAAGCTCTTTTATTTCCTTTATTTATTTTTAACGTGCTTTAATTTTAGACGTGCCATGCACAGAGGGTTATGCTATTCGTGGAAGGCCCTGATTTGTGGAACAACTTCAATCATACTAAAACACATTTGATTTCGTGTGGGTCGCTTCCAGGAAAATAATTTCGTTCCGTGAATAACGATGATTATGTCGTTACGACCGCTTTTATGAGAAAGAACACATCGCGCCCGACTAGTTCATCTTTTGCCAGAACCGAATTCAAATGGGGGAGCAAGCGTTTTCACAGTTTGCGTGATAAAATATTCATCTCTCTTCAGTCGAACTCCTCAAAAACTTGAATTACTCCTCATCAAAACGTTTTTGAGGAATTACTTGAATTGATGTCGCTGTTTTGCGCATTCCTCAAAGGAAAAGGCATCAGTCACATGTTTTGTGCTTAAAAAAATAATTTAAAAAAATAATTACTGTAATCACGAAATTGAGAGGTGTGAGACAATTTCAAAGCACGCAGAGTCAAATTTGAGAAAATAAAAATTATTCTCGTTTATTTTAAGCGTACAACAAAATTAACATGAGATAAATAAATTTTTCCCTGCTTTTTCGTGCTTTTGTGGCTTTTATCTTTAAGTACTCGCTAAAAAAACAAGTAGTGAAAGTTGCTTTAAAAGTATAAATTCATCCCTAGATAGTAAAAGTGATTCACTATAAGCAAATCAATAGCCCCCGTTTCACTACTATTTCGGAGTGAATATTCACTCCTAAAGCGAATTTCCACTACTAAATTATTTAGCGTCAAGTAACCACAAATATATATGTACTATCAAGGAAAGATAAATCTACCCCCCCTGCAACCGTCAACGCACGCGTGTGTTTCGGTTGCAGGGGGGGTAGATTTATTTTTTCCTTGATAGTACTACGCCAAGCTTTCATACAGGGTTGGCATCGCTTATTTAGCGTTAGCGGCGCTACGATCGCTAACGCTAATGCTAATTTAGCGTTAGTGCGGTAGTGATTTCGTAAATCTTTCCTTAGCGATGCCAGCCCTGCTTTCATACTTTGAAATTGTGAGTTTGGAAATAAAAGTGCATTATTTTGTTGATAATATCGCAAGAAAATCTCTCCCTTTTCCACATAATAAAATCACAAATCTAGAAAATTTCAAAGGTTCAAATCATTATAATAAATAAATTTAAAAAAATAATTTAAAAAACAACGAAATATTAAAAAAATATTGGACTTAGAAACCTTGTATTTAGATGTGTATGGAATCCGATAACGCGAGTTCTAAAGCGCTCGTTGAACAATGTTTATGATACATTGTGTATTCTTTGTTTGCGGCGTGTCGTATAATTGTTCCCTTTGTGCTCTATTTGACGCACGATCGAGCCCCCGTCACGTCACATTTCTTGAAAAAACTGCAGGATGTCCCCCTGTCCTCACCTTAACCCTTTCAGCCCTTCCTTTTGTGCCCCGACCCGAAGCACGCAGAGGGTTCCCCCGGGCATCGGTATTTTTACGTTCACCCTTTCTGTTTACATGGATACCAACATAACCGAATAAATGCCGAAAGGGGTGCTGCATTCCAATTGCATCGCACCATGCGCGTCTTGAGTGCACGGAAAGTTCAATAAAACTGACGACAGATAAATTGAATTGTGTTGTACATAAGGAAAGAGTCGTTCAGTCGGATGACTTCCGTCCCGGAGACATTCAGCCATGAAACTTGAAAGCTCTCGACCTGAAATGCCCTACGCAAGGTACTTTTCAGCGAGGAAACATTTCAAGTTTCCAACAGCTACGATTTATTCTTTGAAAGACTGGGTTTGTACTGAACGAAAGCGCCGCAGCATGAAGAAGCCGTGAATTATGAAGCTGAAAAGTACCCATGAAATATGGGGAGCGTTCCTTTTCACGTCATTTGGTGAGGAAAGCTGTAAATAGTTAAAAGACATCCTGGCATAGAAATTGTTGCACTATCTCGTCGGTGAAGCTCTTCCTTTTAGGCGGATATGATGGGTACTTTCAAAACGACGCAAGTTACTGAATCATGAACCAACAAGTTACTCAAACATATTAAATGAGTTCGCTGAAAATAGCTTTAGCGTCGTTATCTTCGGGTTAGCTGCCACCAGCCGAGACGTTTCGTTTTGACAAGGAACGTTATAGCAAGTGCAATACGAAAAACCTCCAGGGACCTCGAGACCTTTAATGGCTTTTCCAGAAAACCGGAGTGTCATTCCACTAAGAATGAACGACTTAAGGCCAGTTTAACCTAGCCACCTTATTCCTCAAATCAGTGGTTCAACTTTCATTTTTGAGGGAATCGACGGGTTAAAGAATGAGTGCCGTTTTATAGTTCTTCGGCAAAAATATGAATTAATCTAGAAACAGAACATTTACTCGTTTGGTTTTCTACTTTGCGAAAAGAAGCAGTAGCTAAGAGATGAGACTGAGCAACAGTTGAGTGGAGCAGTAGTGAAGCGATGCTTAAGGGCCCTAACCTTCGTTAACCTAACATAAGTTTACCTAACAACCTAACCTTGGTCAACCTAACCCAGGCTAACCTAACCTAGGCTAACCTCTTCTAACTTAACATTATCTAACTTAAATAGGCTAAAATAACCTAGGCTAACCTAACCTAGGCTAACCTCCTCTAACTTAACATTAACTTAAATAGGCTAAAATAACATAGGCTAACCTAGCCTAGGCTACTTTAACCTAGGTTAAGTTAACCGGGTTTACCGAACTAATGTAGCCTTTTGTTGATCCTCATCATAATGAATAAAGTCAAAACAAGAACACAAAGGGGGGGAAATGCAACAATGTAAATTGACTGCGTAGAAAGAACGTTATCCGGAACTGGCTGACGCAACAGAGTTGTTTTCCTCGTTTGAACACTACTTGAGGCGGAGCGGAGTGCGGCCAACCACAAAATATCACAATTACTGCAACAGGTTTTTCGTGGAAACGACTCGCACAAGTAATGTGAAATTGGTACAGTGATCGGCTCTTGCGACATGTTTTTAAGAGAGAAAGTTTAGACAACGATTTGAAACAGCAGAGAATCCCGTCGAGTGGCAAAGTTTGGTACTCCCAAGCCGACGCTGGCGCTCAGCTAGCGGAGGCCTCACGGAAGCAAAAAACATTTCAGACGAACAAGATGATAGCAAGTTGGAACTAGTTTCTTGCCGGATTCAACTTCGCTCCGTTTGTTAAATAATCTTCGGACAAGGATTCCCTACCCTGCACTCTAAGGCCCTTGTTTGGGGAGTCGCCTATAGCACAACAGAATCTATTGGTACATCACTCAGCAACCTCATGGAGCAGACATTTTTTTTCAGGACCTCTTCTTCGTTGTTATTTAGGTCAATTTTTCCGGTAACCCATAGAGAGAAAACTGCATGTACAATAGGCATAGGTAGTGCAAAAAAAGTATATGAGGTACGTTTACAAGAGACTAATATTAGTGAGGTTACGTTTTGGTGCCTTGTGTTTCGCTTCGAAATCACTCCGCTTATCAATCGCCTTGCAACCGGAAGTGACATCAGTCTTAGCCGACGGTTAGGTTATGTTAGGTTAGGTTTCTTGTGCTCAGCTCGGCTTGGAGAAAGGGAAACACAAAAAGTAGAAAACCTAATCTCAAATAACAGTGCAGGTGAGTCCCTTTTGAGGTCTCTTTAGGTCGCACTTTAGTGCGCTCCTAGTTCCCGAGAGGTTTCGACCTTGAGCATTTAGTTTGGGTCCAATCAAAATGTTTGACGTCGCACCTTTTGTAGGGAGGATTCCGTAGTGCATTTATCTTCATTTGTAACCCTCACAGAAGTCTTTGGCAATTAGAACACGAAGTTTGTTTCTCCGTGGCGTATTTTGTGGCTCCTCCTGACACAGAGCGTTTCTATCGGTCTTTGATGAACGAATCAAAAGCGTTAATTGGCGGAGATGACCGACTTGTACCGAACTTCGCGTTCACCACCTCAATGCCAACCTAAAGTCTTTCTTTCCTCAGTATTAAAAGCATTTGCTTGACGTCTAACTGAAAAATGCCGGATTCAAAAGCAGCCTTAGGGCCATCGAGAAAATTAAAGCTGTATAAATCAAAGCTACATACCGTATAATCGCGGAATAATAGACCTAGCGGCGAAGGGGATTTTTAGTTTACAGCAACAGAGAAGTAGGTAGGCAACCATGACGCACAAGTGTTCTGCGTGATGCCTATAGCGAGTACTGCAGGGGCTCCCAAGCGCGTCCCAAGAGCATACAATACTTAAATAACACACGTAACCAACCTTATACTTTGAATGGGAGATGACTTAAATGCACGGGAAACAACCTAATATATTTTAAATGA
>Ga0058701_10003021_pt1 | contig 13111 bp, 6 predicted proteins | sample AgamicOrMae_FD_97039 | JGI IMG/M metagenome (GOLD analysis project Ga0058701, IMG submission 97039) | Agave microbial communities from Guanajuato, Mexico - Or.Ma.e | ecosystem: Host-associated > Plants > Phyllosphere > Phylloplane/Leaf | place: Guanajuato, Mexico | collected 2012-06-04
AAATTTTTACCTTGCAAATTTACAGAAAACTTGATAATAAATCTTCCGCGGGATCTGGTTCCTAGGAGTTTCAGTTGTCAAGCCGTAAGGCTTGTTCTCATAAGGTTTTCGCCCTCACAAATATGGCGGGAATGAGACTGCGTAATCACGTGGCGCCAACGTTCCTTGGAAACTGACGCCTCTCCTCTGATACGGCACACTACATCCGGTTGCTCGGACGATGCCGCGGGGTTTTCTTGGTGGTTCTTCCTGGAAGCCCTCAAAATTCGACGAGCAGTCCTTGCCAAATACTCTGAGTAGAGACTCCGATCAGATGAGAAGCGACAGTTTCTCAGAGCTGGCGGTTGGCTATCATGCCAACAAGCTCATGACACCATTTTGTCGGCACGTCAAATAATATTCAGAAGTTTGAAAAATACTTGAGCTAATACGGAAATACGAAAAGAAACAGTGGACCAATCCACGTTTGAGTATCAGCTGTATATTCAAAGACACCTATACCGGTTAAGTCAGCGATTTATAAAAATCAGGTAAAACAGTACCGGTATACGATAACTTACTGCCCCTTGGTGTCTTAAGAAAATGAAGATGCACAAGAGTAAGTACTACATCCGCGTCCGCGAAAATTTGCAAGCTGCTAAATATCTGTTTAGTGGACTGACTGCATTCTGAGATGTAGTCGACACTATGCGCATGAACAGGTTATGTACCGAAGACGTGATGGTTCGTAATGAACGATGTATTGTAAAGGACATGTGATACCATTGAAGAGATTCTAAAATAGTCTCAGAAAGAAACTGTATATTAACAAATCATTCGTTAAGACGCTGTTTTAAGCATTTTTGGCCGTTAAATATTGTCTCTCTTTTATCGAAACGAATAAATAGGTATAAGTTGGAATGATAAGCTGAGCTACACTGAATTTTAATTCAGGACTTGATGGCCATCAAAAATATATTCAGCTCCAACCATGAGACACACATTGCAGCCGCCCAATTGGACGCCGATGATATACCTAAATAATCATTTACGGTTAAAACCACTTTCCTTTCGTGTAACTCAACAAGTCGAGATAAAATTATGCACCTTTCACCATTTTCTTGACATGTTTTGGTAAATACTGCACAAACTCAGTTGGCTTGAGTAAGCAACTAAACAGCCCTTTGTGCAATGCACACAAAACTTGATGACGGGTGCATAGATTAATTTTAAAAAGTTGAAAAATATTAGGCATTGGGAACTAATTTTGGGGAGAAATAGAGCGGCTTAACGAGACGAGAGAGAGAGAAATGGCTGTAAGATTGGTGGTGCCTTGAATCTCATCAACCTTTATTTTTTTGGGGGGGAGTACCTGTTCCGGTAACATTGACGTAAAAAAATGACGGTTTTTGTGCCATTTGTTGCTTTTTTTTTGATTCCCCGTTGATTTTCCTACTCATTTTCACTTCTACGAACGACACTTCATGTCGATCTAAATTTGAATTATTTGTACGAATATTCATTGAGAAAGCAAGTCCTGTTTCCTGAATACGTTTCTTTTCGTTTTTCATATCAATGAAAATATTGCTATGCCGCACAAATACAAGTGTGATATAAGACCAGATATTTTCCCCCAACCGGATGCGTAACGCGCAGCTCAGCTTACCCGATCGAACTCAATTTAACTGACAAGGATGAGATCAGTGTTCATTATTTCCTGTGCTAAGAAAGAAAGATGTCTGTTTTTCTTCTGGCACTGGTATCGCCTTTCTACTTTGTTCTCCTGCGTGGGTAAAACACTGCGAAAATCTCCATTCTCACAATCTTAATCTAATGGACCAATAGTACCGGTACAGGCCATCGATCGGGTCTCAGACTGTATTTTTCGAAAGGCAGACTATGTTTCTCAATCGAATTGAAAAGCACCTGATCGTGAAAAAAAATCGTAAAATTTTCTCGACATCCGAAGGAACTGAATCTACTCAAAGAATAAAACTACAGCAGAGAATATAAAATTCGTCCGTTCACTGACTTCTGTACGATTGGTACTAACATGCGAATAGTTCCTAAGTCTAATAGAAAAGTTATATAATGTAGGACTATAAATTACTGCGGTTCACTAATTACGATAGTTCTAACTCATGCAAGAAGTTATTTGGGCTAGTTCAGGATAAAATACACTTTTTAACCTCTAAGAAGAGGAGTACGCTATGCCTACAAGTCCCTAAATTTCAAGAGAACATGCACAGCACCGGAAGTTGTCTAAAAATCACGTCATTGGTCTGAGGAAGGTGTGGCAGTGATGTAATGCATAGAAGTAGAAATAAATATAGAGATTTTGCCAAAAATGAAGGGCAAGGGATGTCCTGATGACGTAATTAACGTATGGATACCGTGTAATAACTTCCAATATCGTTGCGTATACAGCAACGAACGCACGTCTGTCCAAGTCAGATGCTTGGCAGAGAAGTCATGAAACCGTTTCTTCGTGTTTCAAAACGTAGTGAGATATAAACACGATCCAAATTAGAAATTTTTGAGTTAACTTGATTTACGCTGAGCTTTTAGAAATCGATCTTTCAAATGAGTGACGCTGTAATCGAGACATCTTTCAGCTACCGGTAGTTAAAAATGTAATCTTTCGGTTTTAGTTTATGAACACTCAGATTTACAGGTTGCATAAACTCGTGTGTTCCGCGGTAGTTCAACCTCTCATAAGAATATGAAGATGAACGATAGAAAACCGCGTTTTTTGGTTAACGAAGTTTAGGTTAGGTGACTTGCCAGGCCTTGATATCAAGCCTCATGCCGCTTAAGGTACGCTTGGTCTAGGCGACCGTTAGGATTACTCAGTTTAGGTGCCTCATGTCTCGCTCCGATAAGCAGGGCGAAGAATGGCGGAACACCGGAGGTTAAAAATGCAACCCTTAACATTTCCAGGGAACAAAAAGAATCGAGTAACACAACTTCTGCAACCGACAGGAGAAACTACAGAGAACTATTCCAGAAAACTAAGGCTGAGGTACTTGAATTGTAACGAAATCCTGTAAAAACCACACAAGAAACTAATGCTTATTTATACAGACACGAAAGTAATGTTGGAATTGTAACTGTAAATATTCGCCAATTCATCTCTCGCTGTTTCCGGGTACTTGGTTAAGTCGTGAAAAGCTTTTGAGTAATGGTTGCAGGTAGATATAGCATACCAGTTGGTGCAGAGTGTCAAAATAGAGAGTCGCCAACTGGATTCCTACACAGAATATCTTGCTAGCGACTCCCCACCTCCGAGCACAGTTTCTGGTGCAAACAATTTTTTGGCAGATATGTATCGAGTGGGGGGGAAAAAGTGCCTCAAAATTAACCGCACAATATCTAGCAAAGTGGGATACGTGGCAAAATCCAATTCTACCTTAGAGTATCTTAAAAAGGTCTGCAAAAATCTGCAGGGTTTGCAGTGAAGGTTATGACTAACCCATGCTAGTACGATACAAAAGCTTTGCGTAAAGAGCCTACTGTAGGCCTATATCTACGGAATACAAGCAAAATGCGTTATAATTGAGCACAAAAAAAATTAAGACTCGACTGAGTCTGGATTTTTTGCTTGATTAATCGGTAATAAGGTGTTTTATTTAAGAAACAAAAGCAATTAATTGAGCTTCAGCAAAAATCACCTTTGCCCTGAAAAAAGGCAGTGTTGCCAATGTGCCTCAGACTGTTCAAAATCTGAGTGCAGGTCCCGAAAAGAAAAACAAAAAAAAAAACGATTTTTGAATTCTTAGCAACAGTAATACAAGATTTTTAAAAACTCGCTTAAATATTAGTTATTCTGCGCCCTCGAAATTTGGTGGTTATCCACAAAAAAATCAGTGGTATAATGGTTAACCGCGAAATTTACAGGCTGATAAATAGCTCAAGTTCTGCTCTCAATTAGATCACAAAATATTTTACCTGAAACCCATACGAGTTTCAAAAAAGTCAGTGAACACAGCAAAAATGTATGAGTTTTTGGAGTACCGGTTACGGTATTTGCACGAAAAAGGGTGCGAGAGAAAATGAAATTGGAAAAAAATAATAAAAAAGCATCACCTCTAGTCAGACTATTGTAGAAAATTCCCCTAAATCAAGTAGGACAATCACCAAAATAAAGAAACGTGGGGAGGGTCAGGGTTGAAACAAACACACTCTCATCCGGACAACTGTCAACGACTGTCACTCCCTCGCACACACACACATCACACTCAAAGTTCAATGGTTTTTCTGCGACCTCACAGCGTAGAGCAAAAAGTTCAAGAAATAATGTCACTTTCCGGCACCTGTAAAAAAATTTCCTCACAATTGACTCACGGCGCATTGAAGGGTGAAATGTGAGAATGTAAGAGTGTTGGCAAGAACGTAGACGCACAATTTCAACGTGTCTGTAGAGCTCCTGAATTCAGCCCTGATTTTAAGTTACCTGCTTTAACCAAGTAAATGTTCGGTTTTTGTGCACGCTTAGACGATATGTATGCAAACAGGACTAAAATCTCGATTGACAAATCTAGAAAATGAAAAATTTGAGGTCCGTTTGCTGTCGGATTCTCAATGAGCCGTTCGTTCACAATGTTTCACGCAACCTGAATGATAGGTAGACATTTCAAATGGTTCGGTTCTCATACGGTATCTATCTTACGCAGTTGAGTTTTCGTGGAAAACGGGTTTAACATAACAAAAGGGTAGAAAAATTATTGCGCCCGCAGACAATAAGGAAGTGCCATTCATTCCTTGTCCGAGGAAGTGCTCACCAAACGCTATGATGAATTCTTATTACCGGTATGTACCGGTACCTACACGTCTAGAGAAAAAAATTATGTTGATATGGGGTACTAGGCCAATTTTTATCGAGTTAGCCATCAGAAAAAAAATGACGAGGAAAAGTCAAAAGCCGTAATTTCATGCGATCATCTGATCGCCCGGAAATCGAGTTTAAAGGCCCGTGACGCCATAGAATCCGTAAATTTTGATAAATTCCACGGATTCTATGACGTCACATGCAGCGTTCAGCTCGATTTCCAGGCAATCGGCTGATTGTATCAAGAACTTCTCTTCGTGATTTTTTTAGCTCTTTCTGATGGCTATCTCGATAAAAATTGGCCAAGTACCCCATGCGTTGATGCTCCCACCACGAACTCAGCATAAATAGCGAAAACTGAGCAGACACTTTCCTGTTTTTCCTTTTTTCTTTTTTTTTCCTTACAGCCAAGAAGTCTAACGGCGCGTAGAGGACCTTCAGGTTCAATTCATTGAATCTCGAAAACTACGCCTGGTTCCGACGAGGAAACCTATCAGTGTAACCGATGCCATTCTAAACTTAAAAAATAACGGAAGAATTTCGGTACAATCTGAGCCTTGCATTCCTTTCGCGAAAACAACTAGCCACTGTTGCCGAAATCCTTTAACAGGAACGTCGCGAGCGAATTTCTACATCGAAAATTTAAATTTTGTTCGAGCGAAAGAAATCCGAGTCTCAACTTATTCCACCAGAAGATCCCGTGTTGTCTGATAGAGCACCACTCGCATGGAGTAATGTTGAACGAAATGCGATAATTGCTCCGATATGATGACATGCAGGACTGTTGACCAATCCAGCGCAGTGGAGAATTCTTCGGTTGTTCAAAAATGCAATTCAAATGAGTTAAACATTTCGGATAGGTACTCACTTATAGTACTCGAGGGTTTGCAGCATGCAGGCCACCCTTTCGATTAATGTTCTGATGTATTCCTGAAAGACTACATACAGGGTAACATGATTTCTGCTGTTTCGAGCTTTGACTTTACTTCACATTATCGAAATGTAAATTGGGGTGACTCCGTTTAGCACAATTTACAGTACAACATGGTGCACGTCAGTGCTAAAGACGGAGACTTCAAAATAGTTTTCAAGGGACAGGTCACCCTAATTTACAGACTAACCTGATAATTCCGTCACAACTCTTAAGATATCTTCAATGTCATTTCCAGAGTACTTCCCAAGCGTATTATCAGGGATAAGTACTGGAGTTGTCCTGAATACTTTTAGTACTTAATCCGATGACACTTTTGTGCGAACACAGATACACAGACGATTTGTGCCGGTGGAAAATGGAAGCAGAACGACACATGTTAGTACGATCAGAGCAATCACTCTGAAAATGTCGCGACAAGCGAAACGAAAGCGTCTCGTGTAAACTTATTCCACATGATCAACATACGACACGGTGCGCCTGATCAAAAACGAGTCACTCGTTTTTAACACTCACGATTCCAACATCTGCAGAAATTAGGTTAAAAATATCGACGGAGAAGAGTGTTGTAAGTATTAATGAAATACGACAGGCCTGTCCAAGGGCGTGTGGATAGTCGAACCCATTACTCGCTTCATTTCTTGTTAGTGATCCTTATTTTTTTCTTCTCTCGTACTTCGTTCTATCACCAAAACGTGTTTGTTAACTAGGACAGGCCTGATCTCTAAAATCGAGTCGGCAAGAGTCACTGAAATCAGTACATACAGCTTCACTGACCCAGAAAAGCAGTTTTGACTGATTCCTCTTTCACTGATTAGAATTTAGAGTAAATGCTACAAATCAGTATAAGTTATTGGCTTTATAAAGAGCAGGTCTAGACAGAGTCACCATCAGGCAATAATGGCTCCGAAATGGTATAACAATATGTCACATCAACCACATCAAAAGTTGGTACTGCATAAAACAGTGGATACCCTCTTCAGATCTGCTCCTTGCAGGGCACTTTAACCCTACGCTCGGGTACTATCCATAAATTTAATTTATGAATTCTAAGAATCTGTTTATTATTCCTTACTTTATATTATTCGATTATTATATCGAATAGGTTAGCACCAACGACCTGAATGTTGCGATTGGTCGATACTGAGGGCTGAGCAGCTTAATGATGGCTGTTCTGTGCTTGAACTTAATATGTTCGTGATGAAACTCCTTTTAAAACTTAAAGTCGAGCTATCAACTTTCCGAAATGACATTCCGAAAAGCTTTCAGCTTGTAATAATGTTGTTTTACGCACATTCCGGGAATATGGTGCAAGAATCGCATATAGTTTTGTTCACAGAGTTTTATCGGGATGAACAAGTTTTTATGTTTGAAAGATACTTTCCACATAATATCAAAGAAACGAAATACTTTTAAATACTCTTATCTACGAGCAACCAAAGGGAAATCATCCACTGCTTGTGTAATGTCACAGGGGTACCGCGTTGAAGCGTTTCTATGCTTTATTCATTTCAGTACCGGTATTTGAAATGAGTTTATGGGCCAGAAAATTTTAAGTAAGCAATAACGGGGATTCTGTAAAAGTTGGTGATTTAGTGATATCGTAGGTGGTAGTAAATATGTCCCAGCTGCGATTTCAGACGTTCGTAAGTATTCTAGAACGGTAAATATGTAACCTGTACCATAAAATAAGTTAACATACCCCATAGGAATAACGCTATATGTCCTTGGTGACAAAGATCGACCTTGCAACACCCTTCTGGGCTTTAACGCGCGGCAAACGCAAATAATAAGAAATCCAGGTTTCGGATTAAAGAGGACCCTACAGGAAGCCTAATTATTCTTCAGCCGCCCTATTGATCACCTCATACCATTAACTTATTTCTCCGTAATAATTCACTGGCGTACAGGTATAAGCACTAAAAAAAGGGGGGGGGGGCTCAAAAGCAATGACCTCTCTTTGACCTGCACAAGACGCATAATTTTTAATTAAAAAATCTGAATAATTCTCTTCGATTACTTTGATTGCTTTAACTCATTTTGATGAAAAAGCGCGAACTCCCACAAGCACGAGCTCTTTTAGTAACCTCTTCATTATCTAATGTTTCTAGACGTGGAAAATTCCAGATTTAAGCTCCCAAACAAATGAATGGGATCATAGAAATGGGCAACGTTTGCCATATACATAACACAAACACTTATAAAGTGAAGACAATCATGCAAAATTAATAAAACAATCTAATTTTCATAATCTTGGCAAATCTGATCCATCAGTATGTACGGTAGGTGCCGAGGACTGCAAAAGGACTGGGAAAGTTTTTTATTTTATCCTTTTCTTCTTCTTTGGAAGTTTGACTTATGGTAATACCAGTGTCACAGTGAACAGAAACTAAAACGCTCGTCACTTCAATGACGTTAACCTAGATTTCGAGAATATGTCAAGAGAAGTGGAGGGCTGTGGTACGACTGCTCGAGTAGAGTTTGCATGCACCGCTGAACTCAGTGTTACTTTCAAGTCAAATTTTGCGTTATTCGGGTTCCTAACTATACCGGCCACGCTGTTGGGTTTTGAGGTACATTACTGAAAAATCAGATTTTATCTTAGATAATTTTTGTTTTAGAAAAAAAATACATGGATATTGAATTAAGCACAGTTAAATTTACATGCATTATCGGTTTAGTAAAAGATTTTGTCGTTTCATTTTCAGCCAAAGTTATTCAACACACACTCAAAGAATTATAAGTGGGATGATTGAATTTTATTCAGGTGTACAAGATAGGTATGTAATTTAGAGAGATAAATCAAATCATTCCACACTGAGAACATTACAAATGTTTGAAATAAATTAATATGCACTTGGGGATGCATAAGTACGCTGACGTGTTCGTAAACATTGATAGTGTGCCCACCCAAAATACAAATGTGTGAGTTAGTCAATAGAAGAAAGAAGAAGGAGAAAAATAGTGACGTGCAAACGCCTTCGATTGAAATTACTAAAACTAGTTTGTGAGCATAAAAATATTAATTTATCTAAACTAGTTTCTTAGATGATAACGTGAGTACGTCCGCATTTGTACCAGTCATAAGTTAAATTCTCAAGATTTGATTTTTCAAAAAACAAACATTTATTTTGGTAGGACGGAAAAGGTGTAAATAAAAAAAAATGTTTACACCAACAGAAAACAGATGCCCACAGTTCCGAAATTTCCGTAGATATTTCACTTCACAACGTCGTTTGCAAGTCAACTCGTAGTACACATGGCCCGGGTTGATTCCAACCTTGATGGCAAAGAACCTCTTTGCCAAAAACATTCGATATGAAACGTTCCAGGTTAGAGTGTAGCACCATTTTTGTCAAACAAGGCCACTTTCAATCCATGATCAACTTGATCGGTAACTTAATTTCCAAACGAGGTTGCTTACGGGAATTTGAACTTCGAGACATCTATTTCCTCTCTGGGTAAGCTCTATTCGGCCCTTTCTCATTAATATTGAACATATGCGCGTGCACATATGTTCCGGCAAAAGGTCATAATGAATGTCCACCAAAGGTAGCTCCCGAAGAAATTCATGAGAGCAGAAGTCGGCGTACAACCACTATGACCAATCGCTTCGCAAGGGCTACCAAAATTCCAAATTTGAAAAAGCACCATACCGATCGGGAACACCGATTTAACGTGTAGGTAAGTCAAAATACATAAATCACAAACAAAAGGCATTAATTCGAGATGGATTGGCCTCCAATAGAATGAAATTATTCGTTACTTTGGGGGAACAACATGTCAACCGAGACGGTGTTTCTCTTTTCCCTTCTAAGGAATAAAGCAGGAAGCCTATCCATTTGCGACCAGAAGTGTCTATGGATTGCCAATGCACTGAAATGCAATGCAATGAAAATGTGAGAAAGTAAAACCGTTGAAGATAGGGAGGTGTGAAAACAACACATCCGGAGCCCCAAAGAGTTAGGACCATCAATGAGGTACATCAGACAAGGGCAGACTGCGGGCCGTCACCGCCATGCCACCACACTGAAGTACTCTGCACTCCCAAATTTCGCGCCAACGGAACTTCGCCCCACCCGCGCTTTCCGGCTCTCTGCCTCTCTACTTCACAGAGGTGCACCAATGGCCTCTAAAGGGACACATAATTAGAGAGCTCGAAGGGTAAACCAGAGCCGTGAGTAACTCATGACGAATATGTAAGACTTAAATGACATGGCGTTCTTCCTAAGCAGATATTTTTACCGTAGCCACAATTTCCCTGATAAGCAGACACTATAGTTTAACTTAAAAAAAAGTGAGGTTATTTACTTGTGCATCGCTATTCGTGAGTACGTACGCCGCATGTCATTTATTAGTCCCAATATTGCCATCAGCTCGACACAGCTCTATTAATTTGCTCTTGGAGCTTTTGAATCTGGCTATAAACTTGAGAACTTTGTGTTGAGGAGCAACTTTCCTATTGGTGGATTGTGCCGACAAGACGCGGCACGCTTTATCTCCATCCTTGTCTGATGTACGACATCTACGGTTAGGACGCACCGTACCAGCAATCCACACTGACCAAGACAGTCACAAACAAAAACTACACAAATGGCTTTTGTGTCAAATAGCCAGGAAATGCACTTACCTGCTTTTTTCCCTTGAGGGAAGTGAAATGCAATTGCATATGAACATTGGATTAATAACAGGACAAACATCAGATTAAGAGCCTTAGCTAAGGACACGGAAAAACATTAGTGTTTCTATTACGTCGTGAAGCTCATAAGCTATTCTTTTATCAGCAAGATTTAGACTTTAAATACGTTTTTGTCGAACACAATAAAGCAAACCAAAACCAAGGCGCTCAGTTAGCAAACTTCGGCTGTTTCGTTATCTGTAAGGCCTTAATACAATCTCTACATGGGAACACGACCTCCAACTCTATCTGCACCACATAACCTAGTCTTTTGGATGATATACTTGGCTCATTACGTTCGGTATACTGTAATTTTCTATCGACGAATTGGAAATCAGTCCAAAGGAGAGGGGCACAAGAACTCTAATCTTGGATTTAGGGTGAAATAAGGGCCTCCCACATGTAGTTTTTCCAGATGAAATGGAAAACCACTGCCCTTCCTCAACTTCCCTATTAAAATCGTGGTGTTTAATAACTTGAGAGGAGAAATCGCTCCACTGCTGGGAGGCTGGCCTAGAAGGAAACGCAAACGCTCAGCTGCGCACGCGTTGGCAAAACTACTCATCTCCTAAGAAAAGGACGAGTACGGATTGTCTTATTAACAACGCAGCTGAAAATTTCCTGCTTCCCGTCATTTCGTCCATAAAAAGTTGAAACAGCTCACCCGTGCTTCGTGGTGAGAAATATCGTGTTTCTCAATATCATGTTTCTCCGCTAAGATCTCTACATCGAATCATCTACGTAAGACCGGTTGGATTAAAAAAGAAATCTTTCAGTTTTGCCGTCGCAATAGATTGATTTAAAAAGGAAATGTTTCACACTTACACTAGCATTTTTAGCGTGTCCATTGCCTCAGCTAACACGGCAACTCTTACATTATTGGTTGGGGTATTCTATGGTTAGTGTTACGATACGGCCTCAAAAATCAAACCAGCTTTAAAATTTTACCTAATTTTAGAAATGTTTTGGCTTGAGTGACGCTTTATTGAAACTATCACCGTAGGCAAGTTACAATCACAAATAAAAAACAAAATAAATAATTCACAACTGGTGCTGAAGCTTCTTTCTATCTGAAATGGTTGGCCGCGCCACAGCTCGTCGGCCACTCAAAACAAAATTGCCGAATTAGGCGTTAAAAAACGTTTCGAAACTATTCTCACACGCACAACATTCTCCTGTCAACTAGCGAAGTAGAAAAATATCAACAGTAATTCACATATCACAAGCTCAGCTTCTGACAACCTATCTTTTATTTTGAAAATTAAAAAAAAAGGAAAATATTCTACCGACAATAACAGTGGTACTTATCGTTTGTTTTCTTTGCTATCTTTTTTTTACAAGTTTTTGCACACAGTTGGTTAAAAGGCCTCTCTCTCCCAATGTGTAGCAGTATTCACAATTTCTCATAATGCTCGTTAGCAGAATTTGTCATACAGGCCATACACACACATCAGAGTGAAGCTCACACTCATGCACACAACCTCTTCTTCACACAACAGCGCACTCGCCACACTCGCTCGACGTCATGCACACTCACATCCGCACACCAAAAGTATACATTTATAAAAGCACACACTGTTTCATGGACACACTTAAAAAAGAAAAAAAATCACGGACTCACAATGTATTTGCTTATCTCAACTAAAACGGGCATGCATAGATTTCTTTTAAATGAATGAAGCAAGCATAAATATCAATCGATCAGAATGGTGTCGGAACGTCTGTTATAATCGTCCGGCGACGGGCGGTACGGTTAACTGTACATCCATTACTAATACTGTATACGTATGTCTCGAGGAGACAAGCACATAGAATGCAACATGACACAAAAGGCTGTTTGTGATTCGATTCGATGCCCGTCCTCTAGACATGCAGGGCAGGTCTGGCATAGTCATTGCAAATTTACAATTAAACAAAAATGTGCCATAGCTCCACTAAGTCAATTTATGTCACGTTTGCTTGCTTTTATTTTCGCTTCGTTCGATTACATTAGCTCTACAACAAAAACAACGCGACAAAAATACAATTAAAGAATTAAAAAAATCAATCTTTGTTCGGAAAGAGGCCGACCGATAACATAATATAGTAGGCATTTTAACACATGAATACATATAATAGTGCACGGCACCCGGGCGCGGGTGGGCGCACCCGGGCGGGGTGCCCGGCGGGGCACCCAGGAGGGGCGCCCAGGTGGGGCACCCAAGTGGGGCGCCCGGAAGGGGCGCCCAGGCGCTGGCGCTGGCGCGGGCGCGAGGGGCGCCCCAGCCCCAGCACCTCACGTCACCTCACGTCACGACACGCCGCGTTGATGCGGTGCGCCCCGCGCGCCCACCGAGGAAGGCGACAGGCGCACAGCACCAACGGGCGCCGTCGCGGGCGCCGTCGCGGGCGCAGCGCCTAAATTTACGAGTGAGTGCCGCTAGCTGCGGTCTCTCAAACGGCTCTGCATGCGGCGGCTTGGACTGGGAAGGAAAGGAGAGGGAGCAAGAGTAAAAACTCAAAAGTGTAGCATGCAGTTAAAGAAATGAAAACTAAAAAAAGAGTAAGAAATAAAAACTCCCACGCAAGATAAGAAAGATGCAGTAAAACACGCACGCACGCACGCACGCACCAAATGTGCATCGCCACTGGATTGATTCTAAGAGACGACACTGAGAAATGGTTACCAACATCTAAAGCTTCGACAACAAGCCCG
>Ga0058701_10003022_pt1 | contig 13110 bp, 11 predicted proteins | sample AgamicOrMae_FD_97039 | JGI IMG/M metagenome (GOLD analysis project Ga0058701, IMG submission 97039) | Agave microbial communities from Guanajuato, Mexico - Or.Ma.e | ecosystem: Host-associated > Plants > Phyllosphere > Phylloplane/Leaf | place: Guanajuato, Mexico | collected 2012-06-04
AAGTTTGGGTTCGAAGTTATGAGGAATATTAGTCGAATTTCGGTTAGTATTGGAAGCACACGTATGAATGACCATAATGATAGACGCTTTCGTTGAAATTTTCGTTTGATATAGTTATTGAAATACAATACTGATTGAGTCGTTTATCCTGAAAACATATCAAAGCCGCTGTTACAGGCCTTAACCCACTACCGCCCAGTGATGCCGTTCAGAAACAGGAAAATTTATTTTAGATGATCTTTTTAGCTCAGTATTGTCACAATTTAAAAAACATCGCCCGTCTGGAAACCTGAAATGTAATAATTTAGGCATTTTCCAAAGCTTAGAATTGCTTAATTTAATGGAAAAAAATCCTTTGAATTTCTGTTAAGCTAAATTTCACTTCAAATACTTTGGGCTAGGGTTAAGCTCATCCCAAAAAGCACAGAATTACCACAGTCCTAATTCTTTTTATATCAGTGTTCTTTGTTCTCCAGAAGTCCGTTTCCTTGAAAATAAAGCGTGCAACAAGTAGTCAATTTACTATTTTACAGGACTTTCTTTTAACGAAGCGACTATTTACACGCTGCCCCGTTTAAAATGTGTTAGATTTGTTTCCCTGCGTTAGTCACCTCCAATTTAAAATGGTTTACGTTGGTTTTCGTGCGCTCAAGTCCCCCTTATGTCGTAACACAGGCGTGCGAATAGAACTTTTCAAAGGGTGGAATGGACATAAAAACTGATATTTCCTGAACTTTTGTTGACGACTGTACCGTGGACACTTGGTCCAAGGTCCCTTTTTTTAGCCCGCCTGCTCTGGAGAACAGTTGTTAGTCTTTTCCATTAGGGGTATGCATGTAAGCAACCTGCTTGTCCCCGCTGTCTCCAAAGCACCACCTTAAAAAAAAACGCCTGGCTTTTGAAAGGAAAACGATGAAAGGACTGTAGGCCCATATTTGCGCGCGCACGAACAGCATACTTATTTTGCCTTGGCCACGGGAAACACAAGCCGTGTCTCGATTTAAAAAACGCCTTCGGATTGGACTATTTCGTGTACTCTGCAGAAGTACACACCGTAGCTTTAAAAAGGTCGGATTTTTCAAGTTCCACCTTTCGTTACTACGAGTGGGGGACATTCGATAGCGCCAAAAACCACAAGCGCCAAAGCCGCAAGCGCCAGTTCGTAACCACCAAACGAGAAAAGTCGCAAACGCCAAAGTTCGTATAGGTTAAGTTAGGTTAGGTTAAGTTAGGTTACGTTAGGTTAATTTAGGTTAGGTTAAGTTAGGTTAGGTAAGGTTAGTATTGCGGTTAAAAACTTTGGCGTGCGACTTTTCTCGTTTTTGCGGTTACGGATTGGCGCTTGCGGCGTTGGCGCTTGAGCTTTTTGGCGCTTATGACAGCTACCCACTCGAGTCACGAGGAGCAAGGCACTAACACCTAAGCTTTTCCTCCACCTCATCCATCCTTTGTTCAACCTTTTATATCATGAAGATGCAGCGATCAACGTGTAAGGTTCTTAGTGCCTCTCTTTACTGCCGCTCCGCTCGGCTACCAACCCTGAGGTCGCTTACTCTTAAGGCACTAATTGCCGCAGAGAAGTTCCACTCGGCTTGGCGATGGAAGATGGAACACACGAGGTGGAAAATTAACCCTTTCCGCAATTTCCTACGTATACCTAATGGAAACCCCTCTCCGAGCCTTCCGAATAAAATATCCATCCACATAAAACAAAAATACGAACTAAGCCAGTTTTACATTCGTATCCTAAAACCCGTGGTTCTCGGAGTATGTACAGTGGACCTTCCAGTCAATAGAGACATCCACATGACATCACACAACTCCTCGAAGTTGAAGGAAATAACTAAACAGACGACTCCCGGCATCTTAAGGTTAATAATCAAAGCCACAAGGGCGAATTTTAATATAAAAAATACGAAAGACTGGTGTGAAATTATAATTGATGTTCCTGGAAAAATGTGACATTATATTTTGAGGTGACAACCGTCTTTTCATTCGTACTTGGGGTGAATCGCCAAATATTATCATATTTCTGCGACAGTCACTGACCTGTCACATTTCGTGAATTTGGGAAACTCCCTGATATTTATTTGTTATTAATTCATACATTAGACTCCACTAAAACTTCATAACGACAATATATACTCAGGTGACAAGTCTGTCTGTTCATTGTTTTCCTTCTACTTGAAGGAATTGCTCCGGATGTGACGTCACTGTGGATAACTACATGGATATAAGATCTAACGATTCACCGCCAAAGTCACACGGAAAAAATGGTTTTGTTATGGCAACAAAATTAGGGACAACTAATATTTTTTTGGTTGCTGCAACCAAAAATTTTGCCGCAGCAACCAAACGTTTTGTTGATAGAACTAAACATTTTGTTTTGTAACAAAATATTTTTGTTATCCCTATTTTAACAAATGATTTTGTTGGCATAACAAAACCTTTTATACCGTGCAAGTCCTGTCGTTTGATATGGCTGTTAAAAGGGCATTCTTCGAACTCGAAATTCCCGTGTAAACTTTCATACATATTTTGAAAATTTTACTTGTCACCCAGAACAGATAACTTCTCTATCTGAGAATGATTTTTTTTCAGTAGCAACCTTTTCTGAATTGTCTCTTTTTTTTCGAAAGCCACATTTTTTGGCAAGATCTCCTGGGCAATAGTTTGGCATACAAGCTGTCCATATGCGACGGGGCAGAACAAAAAGTAACTGCACCCTTGGGTAGAGTGAATAATATCTTTATTGCGAGGATTGATGAGGAGATAGGTTCCCCGAGCGATCATTAATGGGGTTGGTGGGTGGCGCAACGTTGTCGAACATCCGGATCCGGTTGACAACGTCACTTCCGCCGCGGATTCGCGGTCACTTCCGTCCCCGCCCCCGCACTTCTTCATCACGAATTCAAAGACACTGGGATATCAACCCGCTAATCGATGAAAGGGAAGAATACCATCTTGTCTTTTCAACTGCACAAAATACCTTTCGAGCTTAATTCCATCAAAGCTTAAACTGCAGTATTTACTTCCACGAGCATTCAACGGTATTTAAAATGTATTACGAAGTTACTGCCTGTTAATTAGATTAACTTTTTCGAAGAAGAGATTATACATATCAGCTCCCCTGACCTAACACTGAAGCTTATTCTTGCAATTTTACCTACCAGAACACTATTAATTGTCAAAAGCTTGGAGAATAATAAATATTTACTCAAGTATTTCCGTATATTAATATATAATGTGTAAGGATTAACTTTGGAAGATTTGGAGCACGCAGATGTTTTTGGTGCAAATTTGAATATTTTTCAGTCATTAACTTATTTTTCTCCATGTAAAAAAAAAACTGGAAATGTTTACTTTGTATAACATTTGAATAGAGTTTCTTGAAACATGGCATGATAAACCATACTGAGATTAAACTATACATCATTTGAATCGCGACATTTTGAGCTATCGTTCTTAAGTCGTATCGTATCGTTCTTAATTGTCCTTAAATGAGCTCAGTGAGTGTGTTTGTAGCTTGTTTCCCTGCGAAGGCGGTTTATATGTTACTTTAGGTTAGGCCCGTTACCTTGTAGGATTCGCCCGAATACAGGTCATGTTGGCCAGTAGGTGAAGTCCATGCGGTGACTGCCAAAGACGGCGCAAAGTTAAGCGCTAAATTCGCTGACGACACGTGGTTACACGTGCCAGCAAGCGGAGACGCCCGAAAGTGACCCGAACGAAATCCGGCGAAAGTTTACAATGACGAGGGACTTTTTTCTATGGCAAAACACCAAATTTCAGCCGCTGACAACTTTTTGTAATGCTACCAGGTTATTGGAGAGTGATTCACGCCTTTCGCCTGCTAGCTATGAGCTATGGTGCCCCCGACTGTTGTGAAGGCAGACTCATGCTGTTGAGAGATAAGCGGCATTAGGCTTAGTGACCTTAAGGTTAGGTTAACTTAAGTTACGCAAGGTTAACTCAGGTTAGGTTAGGTCAATTCAAGTTAGGTTAGGTCAATTCCAGTTAGATTGGATCAACTCAAGCTAGGTTAGGTCAACTCATGTTAGGTTAGGTTAACTCAAGTTAGGCTAGCTTAACTCAAGTTAGATTAGGTTAACTCAAGTTAGGTTAACCTAACTCAGTTTAGGTTGGGTGAACTCAAGTTAGGTTGTGTGAACTCAAGTTAGGTTAGGTTAACCCAAGTTAGGTTAGGTTGACTCAAGTTAGGTTAGCTTAACTCAAGTTAGATTAGGTTAACTCAAGATAGGTTAGCCTAACTCAAGTTAGGTTAGCCTAACTCAGGTTAGGTTAGATGAACTCAAATTAGGTTAGGTGAACTCAAGTTAGGTTAGGTGAACCCAAGTTAGGTTAGGTTAAAATCCTTGCGGCTTGCTCCGCTGAGCTTGGCTTAGACCGCAAAAGATGGAACATGAGAAAGATTCAACCATGCGAACTTATACAGTGTACAACATTATCCGACAAAATGTAAATAGAATTACCCGACATGGTCCCCCATCGAAGAAAAAAACCGGCTGCATTTTGAACGAAAAAAAAGTTCCATATTTCCCCAATTATTAATGATTCTTCACGCGCGCGTTTCCCACGTGGGAAGAGGCGCATCAAAATGGGGATTACGAATCGAGCGGAACTTAGGGGAGGCGGTGACTTAACCGCACCGGTCACGCAGTGCGAACAACCGGGGAACATAAACCAAGGTTTAAGAAGCAGAAATCGCATTTCTAATTTCGCGAAATTTCTACCTCGAGCATCATGGTACGTCTTTCCTAAAATAAAGGTTTTTAGCAGAGGTTATGTTTAACCTAACTCATCCTTATTTATCACCAACAAGCCCAACGCCAAGGTCGGGCTTGCAGACAGCTCGCAGCTTTATGGTGCAGCTGTATAGCCATCTATCAAAAGAGCAGTACTTGTGCCGAAAGTGCTGCGCAAACATCGAGCGTGTGAAATGGTTGGCGTTGCCTGCTCATCCATTTCTTCTTTGAGTGAGTCTTCAAACTTACACAGCTCCTTCACCGTGCTGGGTTGCTCGTGGGTAACAACGTGAACATCATAACGACTCAAACACATTTCAAAAAAATGTAACTTGATTCAGAGACATGAAAATCAATAAACATGTGTACTGCACAACGATCGCAAGAATAAGCACTTGCCCTGCAGAGACTTAACACTATGACTTAATTCAATTAGACTCTGGTATAATCCGGCGTTTTCGCTAGTAACAGTGTGCCACTGGTGATTATTATGCGCGAGTACTAGGTAACGCTGGTTTGAAAGTTGGAAAGGTTTCGCATCTGAATACGTGGGAATGCTTCTCAGACGCGTGTTTATTTTGTAAGCGACATCGTCGACTTTGATAATGTATGCGTTAACAGTACTCATGGCGAATGGAATTCCAGCGCAGCTAAAATGAAGGTTATATAAACAGAACTTCGTCGCCAAAAAGTGGCTTTTTTGTTTGGAAAAGCCATAGGATGTGTGCCTGTCAGTTTACTTTCCACATACCGTCTTCCGCATGCTGTTCCCTCAATCAAAGTAGCAAACACTTTTTAAAATAGCTTTAGCTTGTTTGGTAGATGTTCGGAAATACTTAACACAGAAACGAAAAATTCTAATTTTGGTATCAGCCATTCATGAATATGGTCTTCCCTCATTATCTTCTGTCGTCACCTAACTCAGCCATCACGATTTTTTAAAACCATCTACTTCTTTCTCCTCCAAATCATCATAGCGATTTTCCTCCATCAGCTTCTTCACAAATCGATTTCTTCCATTCTCATACATTTTTGCATTGTATTCTTCCATGATTCTGTTGTTTCAGTAGATCAGAATTCCTCTTAGAATGTCTTCCAACATCAAAATTTTTCATCACTGTTGTCTTTAGCGATTTCCCTATCACCCGTCAGCATGATGCTGTTCCAATACCATAATCACCGTCGTCTTTATGTCCACCCATATATTTTCCCACACCATCATCTCACCAGCTGCAAGTATCATCTTCCATCCTTTTTCATCAACTTTTACCATCATATTCATAACCTTCAAACATGTTCATCGCCTTCTATCATAATCATCTCATCTCCTCCCTTCACAATCATCTCGCCACCTTCTTCCGTCATATTTTTCTCGTCATCCTCCTCCATCATATTCGTCTCAACACCTCCCTCCGTCATATCCATCCTTTCTTCTATCATCTCCCTCTTTTGCCACCTTCTTCTGTGATGTTGCTCATATCATCATTAGCTTCCTCAAACTTTCTTTATTTTTTCCGTCACCTTTTTCTAGTCACCTCCTTCCGTCATCTTTTTAAGAAAATTCGGATGAATTCGACGGATGAACTCATCCGTCATCTGCTGCTTCGATTATCTTCCAGCGCCATTTCCTCACTTCTCACCGCCGTAATCCTCACCAACACCAGCACCGCCGCCACCACCATAATCATCCCATTCCGTCGGAAGTTTGAAAGCCCATTTCGGCTCGTCTTTTCAAAATACCAGTTATTTTCTTGCACGAGTGCAACAATAGTACCCACTTGAGAAACCTTCAAACTTGAGAGGTCACAAAAAGCACCGGTATTTGATTGCGTTCACATCGAAAATTGATTTTCACGGGTATTTTTCAAAGGACTGCCTGTTGAAGCATATCGAACGTGTCTAAGATCTCGTTGCCTACTCCTGCTCACGTGACTTATTCTGGAGTACCTACCTACAATTTCGAAGCGAACCAATTCACCGGGTGGACGCAGCAACATCATATACCTCACAGATTGGATTTTTTCACCACATTATTTTTCCGTCAAGCCGAATGGAGTGAGGTACTTTAAAACAATATTAACGTAATCCAACAGTTTTTAAGACTGGTGCCGCTTGATTCTCGGCTGCGGCAGTCCAGTACAACACGTGTTTTGATGAGTCTTCAAGATACACCAAACAATGACCATACCACACGAAAGCGCTTATCGGGAATACTAATAATGGATGTGGCCATTAATCGGACTATCTTGAAAACCAACCCATAAAATATGTGTTGCAACCACTTCACCCTCCCACCTAAAACAGGTATGGAGTTACCCAAGCATATATTCTTTTTCGATCGGTGTAATGTTTCCCTTGTTTTCATTTTTTTTAACGCCCCCATTTACATCGCCTTTGAGGATCCTCTGCGGGTAGTTAAGCCCTTAGCAGGACGATTAGTATGCAGATATTCCTCAAAGGGTCAAAAACTTTCCTTAGACCTGCATAACAAGCTGAGCAACCCAAACTGACGTCACTGCGGTTGGATTAGTATCACCAAAAACTTGATCTGTATTTTATTTTTTAAACTTTATCCTCAATCAGCTCCTGCAGCGGTATTACATTGCTCAACGTATCAAATAAGCCACACAAAAAGGTGCGGTTTGGTTTCCACACACTGGGACCTGATCGATGCCACCAGCCACAATAATAACTACATTTAAGATTCGCATACAATGACTCTGAGAATCATGCGTTCGACAAGCTTCTGGGACGAAATTGCGGGAATACGATGTGAAGGTGTCATTGAGAATAATGAAGCAAAGGTAGTGAGGGTGGAAGGGATGCGAGTAACTCTGAAGATAACAAAGACTATTTGTGAGTACCGTAAGTAGAAGAAGGCAGAAATAAAGAGGGTAATGACGTTACTGAAGGTAGCATATGCGGGTAACGAGGGTAGAGGTAGTATTTACAGCATCAGCGAGGGTATAGAAAGGTTGCTCAGGTGTACGCAACGATGGTAGAAAGGCTGGAGTGGATGGTGATAATAAAGACGGTGGAGAAAGTAACGAGGGTATATCAGAGAAGCCGAGATGGCAATGACGGAGACAAGGAGTTTTTCTAACATCCTCCAAGTGAGATATTTTTTGCTTTGTCCACCTGCTCTTAAGATATCGTCATCGGTACATCGTCAAGGTACTAACGTCGGATTCCGATTGAGAGCCTCGCATCGTGTTCCAGGCCCAAGGCTCTCGGAGAAGGGCCCCGCCCTATGCGCGCCGTTCATGGCTTTTGCATTCGCAGCAGCTCCCCTGGAAACGTGAGGTGTCTTCGCAGCCAAGTACAGCCACCGCAGAAATCCGGAACATTCCCGTCCGAAAGTCCCCGATCCGTGCAAATATTTATGTTGTTTTTTTTTTTGCGGAAAATGCCTTGAGACTTTGCAGACGGAGGACGTGACTTTTCAAGTTCCTTAACAATTTTACGTCGCAGAAATTTTGCGAATTGTGTTTGCTGATTTTCCCTCGTCCATCAACTTAAGTTCTACGAGGGAATCAAAATAACTGGTAACATGCACAGTCCACATTTCCTTGCCAAGATAGCAAATATCCTCATGATCGTCGATCCACAGATTTTCAAACGCATTAAAATGAGAATTTTGTGATGACACGAGCTTGTAACTTAACCCAGCCTACAGTATTCTGAGTGAAATTTTAGTTTAGAGAAATTGGAAGAATTATTTCCGCTAAAATACGCAATTTAAAGCTCTGCAAAATGCCTAAATTATTAGATTTCAGATTTCAAGAGAGGTGTTGTATTTTTAACTGTGACAATACTGAACTAAAAAGATCCTCTAAAATAAATATTTCTGTTTCCGAACGGCATCACTCGGCGGTAGTGGGTTAAGACATACCCAATAATGAAGTTTTTTGAAACTTATCTCCGGGTACAGATCGGTTAAATTTACTGTGCGAAAATAAATCCGCGTAAGCCCTAGATTTACAGTTGTCTTTGCGACTTACTTTAAGGCGAAAAACTCCAAGGACGAGTTGGCTAGCCTTAAATCCCGTTTTATGCGCCCGCCATGTTACCAGTACACCTGCAGGCTCTGAATACGAGGAGCACTTTAACACTACGTGCAACCCCCCCCCCCTCTTCTTTTCAGACCATTCCTGCCTACACTTCCCTATTTCAGGTTAAAGGCTATTCGGTATATCACTTAGCATCTAGCTTCCAAAGGGGTGAGGCTGTTCCAGATGGGGGAGGGGAGGGAGCAAGATGGCGGACTGGGGCAGGTGGAACGGTGCCTTTTTCAAATCGCGTAAACAAAATAATCGGGCGACACTTCACGACAGTGGGGGAAGCATGGGAGTGCACTTAGTTTCGGAAGTTGCACTTTCTACCTCATACGGGTTTGGTAATGGCTAGTCTAGTCTGGTGAGGATGATTTACTGTAAGGTTAGCTTCGGCGAGGTCGTACACGCTAAAAAAATAATAAAAAAATCGCTTTAACAGTGAAATTTCACTCCTAAATAGTGAAAAGTGAGCCACTAATTTGCTGATGGTGCATCACCTTTCACATTTTAGAAGTGAATTTTCCCTCTTAAAGCAATTTTCACTGGTAATTTTTTTAGCGTGTAGGTTGGCAAAGTCAATGTGATAAGATTAGTTTTGTAATGGTTGGGTTTGATGAGGGTCGATTAGGCTAGGATTTGTTAGGCTCAAGGGCGCAACGCTTTCAATCAAACATATTATACGCGCTATATAATAGTGCAAATTCGCTTTAGAAGTAGAATTTCACTCCTAAATAGTGAAAAGTGAGCAACTTATTTGCTAATAGTGCATCACTTTTCACTATTTAGGAGTGAATTTTCACTAGCAATTTTCGCTACTAATTTTTTTAGCGTGTAGAAAACGGAGCTCAAAAAATTTGCCAAAACGAATTCTCTAAAAATATTTTTTTTTTTAAAAAAAGGAGAAAAAGGTTTATCGTACTAGCAGTCTTAAAAGTATTGATCGCTCTACCTTTTTCAAACCTCCATAACTTTGGAACGAAACGAGATATGCCAAAAAAGCTGACGTCAAATTGATAGATGTCTTAAAGATCTAGCGATTTTATTCCGAGCTTTCCTGACGTATCTCTCTCCGTTTCAAAGCTATGGAGGTCTGAAAAAAAGGACCGATCAATACCTTTTAGACTGACCGTACACTGATTTGCCTGCATCCAGTTTCATTTCATAGTTCACAGAGCGCATTACAAAAAAATTCATCCAACCTCAACCGAACTGGAATCAAAAAGGATCCAAAGCAAAATTCTGCTAAAGGGTATCTCCACTCAACGCAGGAAAAAAGTTGGCCAAATAACAAAACCCGGAGCGCTACGCGCTACGCAGTTTGACGAAAATTCTATTACTCAACCCTCGGAGAGTGAGTGGCCTTTCATAAAAGTTCCCCCGTAGTCGGTCGTCGCGCTCGTCGCCGTCTTCTCCAAATAGAACTGCATCCCCTTCCCCAGCCCTCCGTGAGAACGTACAACAAGCAGAAATTAAGAAAATTAATTCACATGTGCACACATTCGTGTTCAAGCAGTGAGAAGGCTAAGGGAGGGGGCCTGCGGACTAAATGGCTTATTTCAAATGAGGGCCTTGAAATACCGGCGGCTTGGGCACCCCGATTGGCCAGTGGATGACTTGCGTTCACTATGAGAAATTCAGAGTTCACGGGGTAATTATTCAATTTTAAAGGGTCGACTGACCACTGTGACTGCACGCCTGCTGGACAAAAGGGTCGGTTTATATTTCTACGCTTTGTTTTAAGCAAAACTTGCTTCCACACTGTTAAAACTAACCCCTGTTTTTTTGAAAGCATGGGAAGAGCGTTATTGGGGTATATTTAAAGATACATCAATGACCATATCAATTGAGAGCTCCTGACAAGACCTTTGGTTGTTGAAAAGTTATCTTGCGATTTTCTTCTTCTCTTTCTTTCTTCAGTTTCTCAGTTATAAAATACGGTTTATCCCTGTTTTACCTTACCCGAAACAGCTATTGGGCAATAAAGAGGATATTTCACTACTCTAAACTGTATATTGGAAAGGTAAAGTTAAGGAACGTTCTTATGCTCACGTTCCCGTCATCCAAACGGAGCGGCAGCGGAACAAAGCACAAGACACAAAACCTAGATAAACTTAACTAAAGGCGACTAACAGTCAGCATAACCCAACCTTGAAACTTGAGTGTAACCAATGCATGATTGAAATTATGAAGTGTAGATCTTCCACTGTTCATATTTAAAATATAGTCAGGTTTTACAAGTTGCTTCCCTGTCTTAAATTTAATAAAAATTTTAAAATAACGATGATAATTTCTTTTTTTTATATCAAAAAGGAAGCTTTGTTTGGGGGTAAAGTTGGCTATTTCAACATGCTTATGTTTCAAAGAGGACGTGGTATAACTGCTACGTTACGTTTCTGTCGTCCATATTTTATTCCGAAAAAAAATGTGTTGCCACCCCATGGAGGCAGGTTGAGAGGGCTCGCTTGAGCACCAGCTGACGATCTCCCATCTCGTAATCCCTCGACTGGACCGTGGACCGCGCCCCAGCTTCCGCGTCCGCGCCCCGAGCTCCAAAGCAAAGCACTCATGAGGAGATTGAGGAGAGGAGTAGAAGATCTGGAAGCCGTCAGGATTCACCGCACCGCCTTCCCAAACATCATTACAACACACTCACACAACGTTCCCCGAAACAAGTCACAGAGAAAGACAGCTCCAGATAAACCGGCGAGTCTTCCGAACCATCAAACAGCCTATCCTGATTCGTTAGAACCGTTTTCGAGACGAAAAAAAAGGTTTCATTACCGAAATTAGAACATTTTGAAGGAGAAGATATCCTTCATCGGAGAGAGAGATTTTCTTAAAAGACGAGAAAGGTGGTTCAGCTAACATTATGTTGGGCCATAGGTTACGTTAGATTCGGGGTAACGATTTGTTCACAGATAAGTTTTTGGTCTACCTTCATAAGTTAGTTTAAGTAAGTTTAGGTTTGGCTTGGTGACGTGAGTACAATTGCTGGTCATTTTGACGGCTGATTAGGCTATTTTCATTCCTTCATCGCTCGTTTTGGAATATGTACATGATATATACTTAGCCCTATTTAAGGAAGTCCCCATGTCTGCTTTTGGATAAGGCATTAGCGGTAATACGGTTATTTTAAAAATAGAATCAGCTATTTCGAGAGGTGAAGTAGCTAGTTTGCCCAAGCAGCTCTTTTAACTGCCAAATCAGTTATGTTTAATGCCTATTCACCTCATATGACTGCAAAATTAGCTACGACTTAAACTACTTAACCAGCCATTTCGACTGCAAAATCAGCTTTTTAAACAAATCAGTAATTTTTACTGCCAAACCAGAGGTTTTGACTGCCAAATCAGCTATAGTGTAAAAAGAGAATCTAAAATGAAAATTTTACGATGCAACAAAAGTCAAATTACTGGTCTGAAAACAGTTCAAATGTTCGCTGAATTTGATTTACATCGTACTTCAAATAAGAAGTTCATAGGAATCCAAAATGATGACTAAAATTCAGAGCATTATTCGCCTGAGTTCTTTTTCACATCAGTGCTTTGACTTTCGTTGCATCTGAATTTTAAATTATCTTTTTACAGTGTATTTTGACAGAGAGACCCATTTTGAATGCCAACTTACAGACTTTTGACTGTCAAATCAACCCTTATCATTATTGCAGTACGGTAGCCTTCCAAACAACAAATGAGACATTTTGACCTCGTCCGAAGTATTCTCTTTTTGCCAGAGGAGCGAATTCCTCGCGGAAAACGATCGACTGTGTTTGGGGGCGAGTTGGAACTTATTACGTAGGTTTGTGATTGGCTCTGTTTCGTGGGGGAAAGGCAAGGAAGTGATCGGAAAGAAAATGATTGACGAGTGCGTCCGAGGAGAAAAGCGTAATATTATTCCAAGTTCGGTACAATTAAGATCCTGTGGAAAAAGCCATTAATTACAGGGCAACCCTGTTCGCCTTTCCACCGATTTCTTCCGAGTTCTCCGTGTCCGAATGAACGAGGCGCCTTTTGAATGGATATCATAATGGATTTTGAAGTGATATCACTCGGAAGGGAAGCAATGTGTGATAACATAGCCCATGCCTATTAAGCTTGGAATCGAGTTTGACATTACAGTCGATCTATAATGCTAGTCGTTGTACAGGAAGCTGTTAAGAGGTATACATTGTAAATTTGAGAGGTTGGAGTCGACCACTTCTTCATATGCTTGGAAATATGCGGCTGACTTATTCCTCAGAAAAACTGATTTGACACGAAAAGGGAGAAACCGCGGAACTTTAAATCTGA
>Ga0058701_10003023_pt1 | contig 13109 bp, 8 predicted proteins | sample AgamicOrMae_FD_97039 | JGI IMG/M metagenome (GOLD analysis project Ga0058701, IMG submission 97039) | Agave microbial communities from Guanajuato, Mexico - Or.Ma.e | ecosystem: Host-associated > Plants > Phyllosphere > Phylloplane/Leaf | place: Guanajuato, Mexico | collected 2012-06-04
CTTAACCTAACTTGACCTAACCTAACCTATATGAACTTTGGCGTTTGCGACTTTTCTCGTTTGGCGGTTACGGACTGGCGCTTGCGGCGTTGGCGCTTGTGGTTTTTGGAGCTATCGAATGCCCCCCAACTTTACTATAAGCCAATTTTCTCAGTTCTGGACATTGCAGACCAATACATGAACAGAAAACAGTGAAGGCATTAACGTCCTTTTCAACTAGCGCGTTGAATTGTCCGACTTTCAAAGTCCAATAATCTGAACCCGAGACAACTTTTTGGCGTCACTTGCACGCAGCAAGGATCAACTCGAAGATCCAATTAGATTCCTCTCTAATCAGTGCTTCCTTAAGCATTACAGATAACCGAAAAGTGCAGATCCGGATTAGGACGGAAGGTGGCAGATAAAGTACAACGGTGAGGTGGGCAGGCGGAGAAGGGAGGAGCACCAGGCGCCTGAGGCGATTATGGTTCGGGGCCGATAGATTCGTCACAACAGAAACAGCCCTTAATCAGGTCAGGAACAGGGTACGTTTCGAGGGGGGGAGGGGAAGATCAGGGGGGGGGCTTTCCTGTCTCCTTGTAATGGCGGCCTCGCTGCCCCCTTTCACTGGGTTCCCTTCACAGGAGTTCACCTCGCAGCCGATTTCGCCCCATTCAAGCTGATCCATCTTGGGTCACGGCTTTCCTTCGATTTTTCCGTGTTTCTCTCCGCCTTTTGATGTTCCCTCTCCGCTTTTATCTTTGTGGAGAATTCTTGGCTATTTTCGGGAGCCGCCTTTTCCCATTTTATTGTTATTTTTTCCGGCGCCTATAAAAGAGCGCGGATAATTAAAGAATCCCGCCGTGAGATTTTATGGAATAAGTCCGATGATGCTTTTAGTAACTTATTAGTATCTCAAGGATGTTCCAGTATTCTATACTTTAAAAGGGAAAAATTGAGAGAAAATACTTGTGAACATTCTGCATGCCGAAAAAAGAATAAGTTGCCTTAACACCTAAAAATAATTCGTTAGACGAACTCCAATTATTAGTTGATTTGACTTGCTAGCTCAAATAATTCTTAGTTCCATTTAAAAAAAAAGCTGCTATTAATTCAAATGTAGCCGGTATTTGTACTTAATCGAGCTTATTTTCAACTGACGCAAGGAATCATTAGTTAATGCAGCTCATCCTTTTTTTCGTAGCGGTATCAAACACACAAAATATTCCTCGAGGTGTTATGTATTAATACCTTTTTTGTGATGCTTCCTATGTTTTCTTTAAGTATCAATTTGGGGCGACATCTTTTTCGCGTTAAAGTTAACACATCAAAATGAGTCAGATATAATGGTGATATGTTAAAACATAGTGTCAGCAGGGATGGCAAGTTTTAATAAAACTGTACTCTTAATATCTTAATTTTTAGGCTATCGTTACCACAAACTTAAGTTTACAAAATTCAATTTTTTTTTTCCACAGTTTTACGGATCAATTTTTATTTCGTTTTGACCAAAAAACAAGTTACCTTTTTATTTTCGCGCGACTTTAGTTTTTTTTTCAACGTTTTAATTTCCTCTGGGGAAAAAAAAGAAAGAAAGAAAATAAAACGAAAGGAAATTTGTTTTTCATGATTTTTTTTTAAATATGATTTTACCTCAATTGACCACTTCATTTTTTCCCGACTCACTAACCTTGTGGCAACTATGATAAAGTACATCCCAGCGACGATGACTGCGCGGTTACTGACTCCCACACATCTGATTGTGAGCGGGAATATTCAAATTGGGCGCCATCACAAAAGCTTGCCAAAAATTGAAGCTACATCCCGTTCCTTTTCATAAAATGTGTCTCATTGTCAGAACTGGAAACCCACTCGGACCTCCACCCTCCGGCAATCCTGAACGTGCTTGATGTGAAATGGGCCACACGCTTGTGCGGAAACAACAACGACTTACTCAAAAAAGGCAATTCTTAATAGAGTTGTTGAGAAAACTTCTGTCATGTCATGAATCTTGTCGGATTCTTTGCTCCGTCAAGTGCAGCATTCCCTCCTGATCCCTAAGTAGCCCCCCTCCTTATCAGCCGAATTAGATACAAATTTTTGCATACGTCCCCAAAAAAAAACAAAAAAAAACGGACACAGGAAGCGTTTTAGTTACTTTACAAACTACACTTAACAGTAGATTTACCAAGTATACAGGTATTGCGAGAATCCGATATTGAAAGTTATAATAATATCAAATACTAATCAAGCTCCTTTCTAAATCGCATTTTGTCTCATCCGTATCCTAAACAGATACTTTTATAAATGTTGTTTTTTTTTTCTTTCAGCGATCATGGATACTCCTTTGAAACTTTTTTAAATTCGAATGCGAAGCAAAAATATGATTGTTTCACCTGACAATGTAAAACGCATTAATTTACTTGTACACAGAATCAAATTGGTCGGTTTCTGCGCTTTTATCCTCGGTCAAAATATGCAAAATGTCAATATGAAATCAAAATATTTGTAAAATTTAAAAGATCCCAAATTTCAATAAAAATCACATAGATTTTGAAACTGTAAGATTAAAAGCTATAAATATTCCTGTTAACTCTCGACTTTTTTTGTGGCGTACCTTCATAGAGAAAAAAAAAGTTAAAAATTAAGACCTATTTTAAATTCTGTGTTTAGCATACCAGCGCAGATTAATGGGGTAGATTTTCTGTGTCTGCTGTGGCAAAAAGCGGCGTCTCAGATAAGCCGAAAACTTTGGACAAGTGTGCGTTTTTCATTTGACTAACTCGATCACGGCTAGTTTTACGATAGACGGGCGTTAAGGCCACACACGAAAGAAAGATAAACATCGCTAACAGAACGCAAATCCTCCAGAATAGCGCTGACTTTGACACATTTCGCCGCCTAATGCGCTCTTTAGAGCGATTTCGGTGGCAGTTTATCTTGTATACTTACACATAGTGCGCGTAATGCATCCGATATTTATCTTCCTGTCTCCAAGTTTTTGTCCTCTGAGTATTACTAAAACTCAGCCACGTTGCCAAACTTCCACGCCCACGGCTTACCTGTAACGTAAACAAAGTAACTCGTTACTACGCATCTACTGAACTGAACATGTTTCCTATTCCACGACGGTAAATTTACCAGGTTGAATTTTACACAACATGTGAATCACATATCGCTAAGAAAGGCGGAGCGAGCCAAAATCCAACCTAGGTCGACCTATACTCTAAATGTGAATCAGTGAGTCTCTGAAATTTAGTGAATTTTCACTAATTCTCAGACTCTCACTGGTTCAAATTTAGGGTGTAGCCTACGTGGTTGTGAACGGTTCACTCCATAGACAAATCAGTAAAAATCTATTAAAATCTACTGGTCCTCAGTCAAAATCGAACCACTGATTAACTTCAATGGTTCGGCTTTGAATGAAAATTAGAGGATATCTACTGACGTGAGAATCGGTAGATTTCGTCTGATTGTAGTTTATAATCTTCTTAGCTCGAAAATTCTGTTTTTAGAATTACCAAAAATTACATGGGATATGACGGAGCCCAAACTGCAAAGAATCTACGCTCTCTTCCTCCGTCTTTTCAGAAAAAATTCCTCTTTTGTAAACTACACGGCACTCTTCCCCATCACCTCCAGCTTATACAAAAATTACCTTTATTGTTAGCACACTCGACTAGTTTCGCCCCAGTTGCATTATGCAACGACATATTCTAGCGCTTTAAAAATAAAATGGGGAACCCTCACATGCCCCAGGTCTGCTATCCCCACGCCTCATTAACCCACTAAACCGGCCCGCCTCACTGCAGCCGTATCCCTTAACAGTAGCGCGGGTCCCAGCTAAATCTTCATTTATCTAGAGCAAACGATTCTACGACGACACCTTGTGAGCAGGTAACTTGTTTTATCCAATTAGCAGCTGCAGGGAGCCTGTATGCGAGTTTCGCGATGAACAGGGTGTGGGCAGGAAGGAAAACCTGCGAGAATAGCAACGTTAGGGCTGATAATACGTTCGGTCTGATGGATAGCCGCGTTGCAAATTAATTGTCGCGTCCTTCCGATCCGATATTGATGTGTTGACGTTCAGCAACAAGTGCGGCGTAAGTCAAATTAAACATGGCTGTGATGTCCGTTCTATGCATGGCTGGAGGTGTAATATAGTTCTGATTGTAGAAACAAGAGGATGGGATTGTGCGTATTGAATCGGATAGACCCCCTCATCGGTTTTTGTATTAACACATGCGTGCGAATAGAACTGACCAAAGAAAATTGAGTATTTAGGGAAGACTCACTAAGGTATGAAGAAACAGAAGATATGACATTTTGTTCGTTCATTTTTAAGATAATTGAAAGTTACCTTTATAATGTCTACAGGCTTGATTTTCAAACTGTGATCCAACTTGGATCAACTTTTCATTACGTCAAATGACGTTCAACGATATGAAAAAAATACAACAGTTTTTATTCAAAGGAATGCTTTACTAGCTTATTTAGGAGGGCGACTTTGGTGAAAATGATTTTGTCGGCGAAATATTGTGACGCGGCCCAAATTTGTAAATAAGCTGGTAAAAAAATGTGGGTCACGATAGTAAGCACACTTTCACCGAGGCATCGTCATAAATTTCGCAGTTGTTTCGTAATAAAAGAGAATGATTGAAAAAGAGCGAGAACAAGGCACAGAGTATCAGTAATTAAAGAAGAGTAAATGCGAGGAAAATCCACAATCCGAGAAAGAAGAAAAAATTAAGACAAACATTCGATTTCCTGGTGATGAATTAGTAACCAACCGTGTAAGCGTGGTCCGATTCAGAAAGCCTTCATTCATATCATACTCTATTACAGAGTTAGGGCATGCCGGCACAGCACGCGTTCGCCAAAGACCAAATGTAATTATAAACGTTCTACGAACTGATGTTGTGGAAATCAGTTTACACATTAAAAGTTGAGTTGCCCTTAATCAACTCACTTCAAACATCATTTACGCCCGGCCAAAACAACTTGATTCTCCATGTTTAAAAATGTAGTCACGTGATCAAGCAGATCGGGGCACAAGGTCCATATCCTGTTTTAACTCGACGATTGCCGAGCCTTGCCGATAAGCAGAATGGCCGCGAAGCGAGGCAAAACGCAAATGACTATTAGCCTACAAGGTTCACAGTAAAAACAAGGTACCCGATTTGGGAAACGCTGTACCTGTTTCAGGTATGAAACTAAAACAGAGATAAAGCATTCACATCAATGGAAAGCACTCGCCGAGACCTTTTAAATGATATGGCTGGACATAGGCCCATCTTGAAAAATAAATAAAATACGTACTAGCCTCGTTTTAGTATCACACCCAAAAACAGGTATAGCACTCCCTAAAACGGGTGTTGTATTTTAACTGTGTTGTCCGCTTGTCCTTTAAGCAAATCTGGTCGCAAGAATTTCCTAAAAATACTAAAAGAAATGTAACACATGATTTTTCGATGTTGAAATGGAGATCGGATGTGTTGAAACTATGTTTAAAACACACTCTAGCAGAGTGTTACTAAATGATTTATTTTCCAATAAAATCCGCGAGCCTTTTCGCGCCAACAAATTACAACGTATTGTCGTCCCTAGCACTCGTTATTACCTAATGATTTATTTGAGGGTCCTACTTTTTACCTCTGCAACGTTCGGATTACCACACTCTACAAAAACCTCGTAGGGCTCCCCTCCAAATCCTCACCGCGCCGCCAACTAACAATGAAAACACCAACAATGTCAATTGTTGTGCTAGCTGGTTTTCAACACCGTGTCTGAAAAAACGCGAGGGCTCCACACTCCCCAACACTTACCCTCTGATTGAATACCTCCCGAAAATCCGTAATTACAAAGGTATTGTTGATCCGGGGCGGATGATACAAGAAGGGTTGCAGATGGATACAAAGGGTGCATTGAGATATCATTCTTGTCAGGATGATTCGAATGTTCCATGATTTACTGAGCTACTGAATTTTACTAGATGTTGGAAGCTTACGTTGAGAAGAAATCTCTGTAGAGACAATGGCTCTGAGCTTTGATGCGGCCTGAGAATTTCTCCACGAGCACTAACAATTGAGGAATTAATGATTCATTAACAACTCTTGACGTATTTCAACTAGCGCACAGAAAATAGTTCAAAGTAAAGCACAACTCCTCCGATATCTTGACACCTGATTTGAAGTTCATTATAAACAAGACGCTTTATGTTCATATGATAAACCTGTCCACGCTACGAAATTAAGAAATGAAAGCTTGCTTTATAAATTTGAAATTCACTCCTAAAAGCGGATACTATTTTTTTAACGTGAAAATATTGGGTAGCGCTCTTGAGGGGGCCTCTACAGTGCTATGACAATTTTTCGGTCAACTTGTTTTACTTATCCACAAGACCTTCGCAGTCGTGATATTCCTTGCTTTTTTAAACGGCAAAATAACAAATGTCGATAAAAAAAACAACACAAGGGACAGCGTTAAAATGCATGCCTTGTGCCTCGCTTCGTTGCCACTCCGCTTTGCTTCATAACGAAAGGTGGAACGCACAAGCTTAATAATTCCTCCTTTCAAATTCACAGTGCCTCGAACACTTGAAACATCCAGATTGTAATTCCCCGGAAAGGTTGTCTCGAACAGCGCAACCCGCTTGACACTGGAACCACACGGCGCCACCGAGCTGCCACTCCAAACCCCGACCGTCTCATTTAAAAGTTAGCTCCCAAGTGTGTGCATAAATCGGCCCTCTGCGACCGCCCGGCATACCAACCTAACACAACAAGAACACTAGTGACGTCCTTGTTTGCGAAATCCGTGCCAGGAGCCGTCACTGTTGGCAGCATCGTCACATGTAAAATATTGATGCGTTTTCGACGGCGCGCCCGTCGAGGTTTTCCTCGCTCTCCCCGGATCGCACCATCTTCACCGAGTCTCGGCCCGAGACATATGTTGACTTTAGGGAATGTGACGTCATCGCCTGTTAGAATTGCATGTCTTTCATGTGTACATAGGATCAGTCAGTCGTTGGTCTCAATCCCATATGAGTAGCTGATTTAACAGATTCAAACCCAGGGAGAGCTTAAAAAGTTGCTCAAAAAAAAACTCATGGCAAATGTAGCTAGTCAAACTAGAAAAAATCTATACCTTTATTAAATAAATAAAATCAGCGAAAAACAGACACTCTGTATATGACTGATTTAAAAGAGAGAAGAAAGTTTCGATAATGGCGCGGATGCAGAGACCTTTGATAGAGGCCCGGTTTATTTTCAGGGCCTAAGCATCGTCGTTTGACGCACGAAACCCCTAATTAATTTTTAAAAGCACTTTTTATGGAGCTCGGCGGCAGGGCTAACCTAGTTGCAGGAAATGTTATTTCTGCGGAGCTCTCAACCTTTTGCTAAAACCACAAGTACGAAATGCCCATAAGAAAATAAATGACCATCTCCTCATCTTCCGCCACATTTTTTTGCGCGCCTTCCGCCAAAACACCACAGAAAATAATCCGCGAAATTTTCTCCCTACCTAAAGACACTACAACTGTTGGCTGGCAAAACATAAAACATAAAAAAAGAAAAAACGCATGTCACGGAACGTCTTTTTTAGAGACTTCGCTCTCATCGCCGCGAAGGTGAATCCACGTTATTTTTCGGTAAGATTCTTGCGTGGGGCGCAACGGCATATCAGAGGAAACTCACGTCACTTTTACATTCATAAATTATGAAGAGGCGGTGCGTTATAATTCGACGACGCCGAAGGCGTTCGCACGGAGCCGATACACAATGTCAGCCAAACGAAATGATGCTGAAAATTTGATGCAAGGGTGCCGGAATCGTCATGTAAAATTAAGTAGAATATTTTGGGGTCATGACAAATAAACGGTCACACCTTCCAAGTCTAGCTTGCGGACATAAGAGCTTTGTACTGGGACAAGAGTAGGACAAGCTGTCTGTTGGCGAAGGGAGTTGGGAGTGGGAGAAGTAGACAGCTGGTAGAGGGGGAAGCAGAGGAATGGTAGTGGGGGAACCAGACGGCTGGTAGTGGGGGAGGCCGACGGATGATGGTATAAACAGAGGGATGGTAGTGGGGGAAGTAGACGGATGGTGGTGGGGCGAGCCGGCTAGAAAGGGGGGAAGCACAAGGCTGGCAGCGGGGGAAGTTCGCTAGTAGACGGGGGTAGCAGCTGACGGGAGGGGAAAGAGAATTTTTTCCCAAGCTATTTAAAGACGCTAACGCAGACCTTGTAACACCTCACCCAACTAATGCACAAAATTAACTCGTTTTGGACGTCGGTAGCTTGACATTTATTCTTCCCATTGTGTGTAGTGCCTACAGCACCGGCTAGTAAATCAAACCTTCTTCGTACGATGCACTTGCAACTTTGTATACATGCATAAAAGCGCAACTCGCCTGAACTGAAGGACAGTCCATAACTTTTTAACGGATCGTAACTCTTGGCTCGTCGAAGTGGAATTAATTTCTGTTGGCAACAAGGTAGACTATTCGCCGAAATCAGCATTGCAAACGAAGCAAAAGAATTAGCCAAGGGTAAAGTGATATCGGAGAGTAAAGCAAACCGACTATTTCGTTTTGTGCGCGTCACACATTAATCTAAGCGCGTAGCTATATTGCACCTCCATTAGATAAATTAAAGCCGGGTCTTTTGGCCGCGAACTCTCGCGCACCTGAAGGGAATTGCATATCACGGGGTTGTGCTTCTAAGAGCACGCCACACCACACAAGAGAAGAGGGCGTAGAGCAGGGCCACGTGGGCCGAGGGGAGAGAACAAGAAAAAAACACGGCGAGCTTCAGCCCGAGAAATCGCATGATGACGAGGAAACGAACAATGGGAAGGAAGAATGACTACGATAGGCTTCAGAGGAATCTTTTGGTAAATTACAATCAACTTTTGTTATGAAGACCACGAAAAAGTTGGCCCGGCCAAGTTTTATATGATTTTTTTCTCCTCTCCCGATTCCACAATAGCGTACTTCCTCATGCGACAAAGCACTCTTTAGGCTACAGAGCTGGTAAAAGAATGCGACGATAGCATTTCGTAATGATTCCCATGGATTACATCAAATTTCATACGTCTAAAATGTGTAACATACCGATATCGATAAGGAACTTCTGAATACAAACAATCGAGATCAGGCTGTGAACTTCCAGTAAACGCCAGCCTTCCGTTGCAGTGAAGAGAATATTGAACTGCAACTGCTTCTCTCCCACGAGGGAATGAGTCCAACTTCTAAGCGAATATTGTCTCATCAGCTAAAGAAAGAGAACAGGCCTCATGTGTTTCCAATAAGAGGCAAAATATTCGGCGAAGAAGCACACAGCCTACATACACATTACGCGAGGAGGGTGTACTTGAGCTTGTGAAGAGGCAAGACGCAGTGGAGTATACTGTGGGCGCAAACTGTCTTTTTACAACCGGCGCGGCGGGAGGAGCTCAACTAGGGTGCCTTACTCCAATTCCGACAAGTGCAACCCACCATAAACGGGGATACCAAACCACGCGGCTAACTTTTCCGAACGATGTATCCGCCTCTTCACACACCTATCACCGCTGACACCCTTTAAGCGAAACATCTTTCTCTGAATTCGATCAGTCCGACGAGAGTTTCCCAACTTCCCCAGTTCCGTGCTTAGCGCTCGCTTTCCGAAGCACTTCCACTGCTCTTTATTACGACACTGGCCGTTCCAATGACAGTTTAGATCTACACCAAAGTTAGACGAGATAATAATGGGACTTGGCAGCTAACTATCAACCCTCGCTTTGGCCCGAAACTACACGCTGATACGTTTTGCGGTTTTACGTCTTTCAAAAACTCATCTATACGCGAAGAGATATTGTCCTCGACTGCAAAGAAGGACGATGTTCTGAAACCAGTGTTGCCGAACTACTCCCTCATTTTTTAAACCGAGATAAGTTTTTGACTCAGAATTCAGTACCTTGAGCTACGCTGTCACTTCTTCAGAATTAACAATGAAGGTAAGATACCCAGTGTTACAAGTTCCAAATACGGTGTGGAACATGACGAGGCAAGATGAGGTAAGGTTGTGTTGGGTCACTTCTTCGTCGGAGTATTTTCGTTCAGCACTATTAACCTCCAGACAAATGCAGACCCTAGAGGCAAACGTCGGAGCACTGCTGAGTCGATACCAAACATATACCCGGGCGTCTTGTCTCTTTGGTAGTACTGCATTCGATGGCTGCAAATAAGGTGACATGACAACACGAGATGATCTTGACACGAGTATCTCCCTAAAACACGCTGTTTTTCATGATCATTCCAAAAGAAGACATAGATAGTTTTTTCCGAACGAAAAGTATTGTTAAAAATTTTAGAAAGCTTTAAGTTCAATGGTACTCTACTTCAGTGCATGTAGGAATTTCAATCAATAGGTACAACCGAGGAGTTTGAATGAGAAGTGGACGATGTCCTCCAACCCATTCTATTTGGAAGTCATCGCTGCTTTGAATTATGTTTATATCGTCGATTGTATCCTCGAGATGCGCTGGCCTGGCGTCTGGTTCCAGTCTGAACTGCAGTAATGTGCAGAAACTATGTGCTAGAAACCACAAGCTACCTCCTGGCAACGCAGGAGACGAGGGCTTCTTCCTGCAATCCATCCTCTCAATGGCTGCCCCTTCTTTCCTCTCCAGGATCCACCACTTTTATGGCCTCTCTTCCCCAACTTCACCTGCATAATACTGAGAAATCGCCAAGCAATAAAAGATGGTCGGCGGCTTGCAAACAACTTGCAAGTCCGGCAAAGAGAGGACGGCTAAGTGGTCAGCGTCGGGCAGTTTGGCCACATGCCTCTCTGCATTTCTACGTCCCCTTTGTCTTCGCACCGACTTCGTTTTCTTAACGACGAATTTGTCTTCCCTTAACAGTCTGTTAATGTCTCCCGAAGGCATTGAGCTCACAATCAAGATACATATGAAATGCAAGCTACTGAAAGCTGGCTTCAACAATGAACTCTTAGAAGTCGATGAATAAAACATTGAAGTGTGACCTTGAAACTTGTATTTCATCTTGAGCAGTTACAAATAAAGTTCTATGACTCTTCTACAATATGAGGACTTGTTTAGGGCGAGAAGTTCTTTGAAAGGAAAGTACTTTGTTTCTAAACAACAGTGATCAAGAAAACTGACACAACAGAAGCAGATGTGAATCGAGGACTTCTGAACACGTAAAAAAATCTTCACACGTTGCAACGGTTTCCTGGAAGGCTTTTCATTCAATATTGAGCACGTGAAAGCTTTATGACATCGGAAGGAGATTTTGATTCGACGAACGTCTTCATATATTTTCACCCTGTGAATTCTCTGCTTATTAACGTACCAAACCAGCTTCAACGCCGTTCCAGCCAGTGCGCCCCTTTTTATACCCGTACAGTACCTGGTTAAGTATACACTCCACTTTTATCAAGGCATTATCGTTGTATTCTCGTTCAACAAGACCCCCTAAATAAAAGCGCATGTAATGCTGCCACTGTAAAGAAGAGAAATTAAATAAAGAAACTTCGCCAGTTCTCTGGCGAATTCAAGAGATATTCCGCTCGTGAGAAGACGTAGAACATTGCCAATAAATACGCAGTACTTGGAATCCACGCTTAATTAGCGGGCAAATTCACCGTTAAAACTGGCTAAGCTTGCGTGAAATAGAGCCAGACCAAATAAGCTTGTGTCGCGAAATTCATTATCCTGGAACTTTTATTTGCTGTCATCAACAAACGGTCTTCCTCCATCCTGCATCCATCTTCCATCAAAACACCTTTGAACTTGGAAAGTATTAATGCATCTTATCAGCAATCGCGCCCGGTGATTCGCGAACCGAGACAGCGCGTGCAATTTTTTCCGAACAGTGCACTTAATCCGACTGTTATGCACCGGCACGTATATAGAGATCATGTAGAACCAAATCGATTTGCTGGGAACAAAGGATTGAGACCTATCGTTATATCTGGCACGTGAGCGGCGCTGCGATCAGCCGCTTACTTTGTTCGCCATTCCGAGATACGCGCAAATTCTCAGAAATCGGACGAGCACCAGTCCCTTTTTCCACCCATAAGAATATAGCGCTCTTCTCAAGTTCACGTTCACACACATGGCCCGCATCCGCTACAGTTATTCCATTGGCCCGTCTGCGAATAGTGGTCATAAACGTTATTGACAGTTTTCAGGAGCAGCTGATTAGTTATTCAACGCGGAGATACCTATCCAGCAAGCTGTTGAGCTAAATTAGGTTAATAGAGGCTAACTAAGGTTGGATTAGGCTAACTTAAGGTGGGTTAGGCTTACTTAGATTAAGTAAGGGTAACTTAGGGTTGGGCTTACTCAGATTAGGCTAACTTAGGTTAGGATAACTTAGGTTAGGATAACTTGGCTAACTTGGGTTAAGTTGGGCGAACTTAGGTTAGGTTTGGCTAGCTTAGGTAAGTTAACATAGGTTAGGCCTAATTAGGTTAGGCTTGCTTAGGTTAGGTTAGGCTAACTTGGGTGAGGCTAACCTAGATGAGGCAACTTAGGTTAGGTTCCATTAAATGCCGTGCGCCTCGCGCCGCTCGGATCGACGATATCGGGCGAAAACCAAGCGATTCAAAAAGCTAACTTTCGAACTCTCACAGTGATCTACAATTTTATCAACAAAGATTTCTAAAAATGTTAATCCCGCATCTTCCAACTGCCGACTTTTCACAGTGTTTGCTTATTTAACGTGCACGTTTTTCGAGAGTTCCCGGAAGTGTAAACAAGCACAAAGAGTGGAAAGTGTTGAGCGTAATAGCGAGTCACCCAATAAGCTCCATACTAGGAAAGTAGGCTGAAACGCGACAACAAAATCGAACCGCTTCAAGTGATAAAAACTTGTAAGCGGCGCAAATGAGCCAACTTGTTCGGCGGCCGACGAAATCTCTGTCATCTGCCGTGCTGTGCTGTGCGCCTCTCCAAACTTGTGCAGCCAATATTGAACCAGCCGGGCCTGATGCACTTCCCATTTTTATATGCTTTTTCTTAGACTCACCGGCGGGGTATGTATGTATGTATGTATGTTGTCCGGGTGGGCTTTCTATTTTTTTTTTGCTAATTTTAACCTACTTTCCGTTGTCTTATCGAGAC
>Ga0058701_10003024_pt1 | contig 13106 bp, 5 predicted proteins | sample AgamicOrMae_FD_97039 | JGI IMG/M metagenome (GOLD analysis project Ga0058701, IMG submission 97039) | Agave microbial communities from Guanajuato, Mexico - Or.Ma.e | ecosystem: Host-associated > Plants > Phyllosphere > Phylloplane/Leaf | place: Guanajuato, Mexico | collected 2012-06-04
CTGAATAGCTGTTGAAGCAAAACAGAGGTAAAGCAGAGAAATGCGTGATTTTCCTCTCAAGCCGTAGGCCTACCTGAAATTCCTGTAAACCAGGTAAATTTTCGGTTGGGGTCGGGAAAACCTGTATAATCCGAGTTTCGTACAACTCAGATTCGTATAACCCAGGTTTGACTGTAATTAATGTGTTGTAGCCTAGCTAGATCTTCCAAAATGACCGCATATCGTATACTGTATTTATATCACTCAGAAAGCATGATATTTTTATTTTGGAAAAATGTTACGTTAGGCTTACTGCTGCGAAAAAACAACAACAACAAAACTTTATTGTTGATTTACTTATTTCCGAACTGCGTTTGCGCGGCTGTCATCAGTGAAGAAACGCGCGTGAGCCTTTAAAATTAATTTTTTATCGCCGCACAATGTCTTATCTCTACTCATCTCGTTTGGTATCAGTGAAACGGGTTTATCACGCGTGTTGTAATTTTTTCAACGTAGACTTAATAATGGCTGTATGAAGCGTAATCTCCCTTTGGTTTGATATTACCTATCCTTGTTCGGAATACCTTGAAAGTATCTAAATGCGACACACTTTGTTTTAACGTCATAACCGAAACTTACCCAGAATTGACCGGGAAAAGTATCACTTCGATCAGCGTAACCCTTATCCTTACTGTCAAATACAAATGTTGCATTTTGTATCACTTTTATTACCCTTTCATCGGCTGCTAGTACGACCTCTCGACGGTAGCAGCCTGGTACCGGGAAAAAAAAAGTCACCAGCCTTCGCGAACGGAGCTGGGCGACAGAATCTCAGCCTCAACTAGACTTGATGAGGTTGTCTTACAATAGTTCATCCCTGTAATGGAAACAGACTAAATGACTTTCCTACATCAACAAAAGGATTTGTTACTGTAGCATCAGCAAACCAGCATTGTTGTTGTGACGATCCCACTTGTTACGGCAACAAGTATGTTTTGGTAACCATTCATATGGTTGTTGTGACAATTGAAATTGTTACCACAGCAATTCTGACTTCCTGAGGCTTTATTAAAAAAACGTTGTTTTTTTTTAGGCAACAGAGTCATTTTCTCTATGGAGGTTGAACCGAAAGTAGAAAATGCTACTGCGAAATTTAAAGTGTTCAGCCATGGACTTAAAAGACCTCTTGTGCACATTAGTTTTAAGTGTTATTTGATGTAATTTTCATTTCGTTTTTTTGCCTTCTTTTTTCGGAGCGAATTTTGTAATTTAGAACTTTGTAGACACCCTCCACGCGCACGCACAAGTCCGGTTGGCCAAGGTTGCCTGTTAATCATTGTTAGCCAGTGCGTTCGCGCAGATTTCCTGTGTTACGAATCACGTGCCCTCTGATAGATTCTAGGTAGAGAAGGCTCTTTCGATTTCTAGTTATTAGCATTACATAAGCCTTCTAGAAGATGGTGCTAGAGCGCCTGTAAGAATCCCCTTGTTGAAATTCATCTTATGATATTCTAGAAAAAATTCCTCTTCTCTCTTCGAAACTTCTTTGAATCAAACAATCTACACTGCTGAAGAAATGGGACCATCAGTGAGAGCGTGTCTTAAATCTTGTGAAATCGATATTTCAGAATGCCTCTATTTTTTATAATGAAGTAAATAAAGGTGAACAGGAAAGAACACAAGGCATGAAAAAAGCACACCCCCTAAACTGAGAATGAGTAAAAAGGGAAATTTTGCAATTATCACAAGGGTGTTGCTACAACCCTGACACAAACAAGACAACACGCACTTTGCGGCGTACTTATGGGGCAGTTAATAATATTTTGCATGGATATTAGTAAGGCCTAATGAACCATTAGCAAGAGTACACAATATCAAAAGCACCGTTTTTAGCTTAGATATGATAACAAAACAGACCAGTAGTAGGCCTACCGCTTTGCGGGTTTTCATGGGAACAGGTCATCAGTATCACTGAAAAATTCTCATCGTAGATTTCTATTGATACACCTGCGATTTTTGGAGGATTCGTCGCCATAAAATTTAGTTAACAAAGTAAGTACAATTGTTATATTAATTATCATATCCGGGAAGAAAAAAGGGTCTCGTTAAAAAAAGAGCTTTTGCTTTTTCACTGGCTAACCTACCTTTTGATACCGTATTGTTTTGACGAAACATTTTTCTTTCGTCATCTCTCTCGATAGCTTTCTCCCACTTGATCTAAATTTGGCCTCTCTCATATTATTAAATACATTTTCGAACGTCTTCTAAGACATTTATGGAAAGTGAAACATCTTACTGCGGCGTTTTAAATATGTGCATTTTCTCGCGAATGTGCTACCGCGTATACAGGCTTTGGAGATAGGTCACTTTATCTCGAAATCGCGTAAATGAGTGTATATGACGACTCGTATTAGTTCGAGTGCGTAAGCCAAGCATTCACGAAGGAATTTCCTTATTTTTCGAAATGTGTGCGCCACTTGGTTAACGAGATGATGTTATATTTTATGCTCGGCGCGTTTTCACAAACTATCATAAAAAAAAACTTTATGCCATACTACGTCATATCTCTTTACCTTGACTCTGTTTTACGTAAGATTTATTGTACACTTAGGTGGAAACGCCTTACTGAAAGGAGCTGACCTCCTAAGAAAAACGTTACCAACAATAATAATCCCAAGCCTATTTACGCAAAAAAATAAAAAATAAAGAAATAAAAAATGAAATGCGAGCCAATTTTTTTTTGTTGTGAATTACGTAGAATTTTATTCCAGTCGTGGGTAGGCTTCTATTGGAGGAGCTTTAAGTTCAATTTTTTGTCCTAAATCCACAAATTAAATGAAGATTTTTGGCGTCAACCAGATACGCCAAATATCTTACGTTATGCTGTGTAAAGCAGTATAACTGCCGCTTCTCGCTCACAGTCTGTTTGCAAAATTTTTCATTCCTCTGTCGACTAACCTGTCATCAAATCATTAGAATTAACGACATACAACCACGTAGGCTGGATAAGCCTGGGTTAATTTAAGTCAACCCAGATTATATGTTTTATTCCTCATTTCGCTACCGTTCTCTTAGTCGGCTTCAAACCTGATGCCGCCACAGCGGCATCAGGCTCGGCCACCATTAGGTTAGCTTAGGTTAGATAAAATGCCTTGCACCTTAATCTAGAGAGACTACTAAAAAAGGCCATCTGTACCACGTGACCACACTACGTTTGGATCCCCACCAATCAGCAAAGGCCAAAGCTGGATCCCAACCAATTGGATCAGTGGAATTCAAAAAGACCGCTGCAGTTGGCCACTCTCTTTGAAACTAGTCTCTCTAGAGAGACTATCAGAAGGTTGATCTACCTTCTTCTCTGTCTGGCGACGAAACCGTGGAAGGTGGAACAGAAAAGAAAAATTCAGCCTTTCATATTGACAGCGCTACGCCTTATCAAAGACTATCTTCATTGTCCTTTTGAATCCTTCGGCAACTCTGTGTATTCTTCCTCTGTCATAGTTTATCTAACCTAACCTCTGATTTTGGATCCGTCACACTCATTACGCCAAGTATGCAACGCAAAACGTACGCAGAACGAACTTAAGATTGAAAGTTATGAGAAGTGCATCGCGACTGTTGCAGCGCAGGCCGTGATGCAATTCTGCATGTTCAGTGCTTCCGTGGTGGAAAGTGCGGTCAGCAATGACCTACCGCACCACTCTACATCTGGAGATACGGAGCTTTGTCTCATTAAAGATCACGCAATTTTGATGTAAAGCAGGTTCTTAACTAGTTTGCGAATAATTAAAGTTACTCTCGCGTATCTTTAACTTAATTTTCGCTATCCGGTATTTCAACGGACATCCTGATGTCCGCATTAAGCGAGTTTTGTCGTTAACGGAGAAAATAGACGGTAGACTTTAAGTATGGGTAGGGCTATGCCACTGACAACTGGCGTGCGGATAAGAAAAATGCTCCAGTTAGAATCAAGATTCGAGATATCTCGACCGCGGGTGGAGTCTGAAAATGTGTTTAATATACGAAAGCATTTAAACAGTCCTCAATAATAGTCAATTTTATGCCGTTATCAGAAAAAAATTAACAATTGACCCGACATATGTTTTTACGTTTAGAGACTTCAGCTCTCGGCAAATGACGAGAACGCAGTTATATGGATGAGACTTCAACGCACGTAAAAAGGCTTCAATATACTTTAAATGGACTGTTGGGTTAATAGATAGTCCGTAAAAAAGGACAAAAACTTATAATTTCGAAATATCGTCCGACTTTAATCCCGAATATTAAATAACTTTGCTGATGCATGAAGATTCCTCTTACTAAATCCGCAGCTCCGAAAATGCATTCTTCAACGTTGAAAGCTGCAATACTTTCGTGAAAATGACTTCATAAGGCATCAAAAGAACAGCGATCTAATTTATGCGTCATGTTCCTTATCATTTAGTACTCGTTTAGGCCTCGCTCCACTCGGCATCACACCGAGAAATTTCAGGGATAGGATAACTAACCTAGCCTATTCTAACCTACTCAGTTGTTTGTCGTTCTTCAAAGGAAGCTTGAACCAGACGAGAATGAAGAGGTCGATCATGCAACTTACCCTGTGAACTTACACTGTTAATCCGTGCAACATCGCACCTTGCACTTCAAAATGTAACAAAGGCATGTTTCATGCTGAAGTAATTTTTGTTTCAGGTGCACCTGCTGTTAGCGACCTTATTAGCTGTAAGCGGCGCTTCAGCAGTGCAACCAGTTGTGCTGACGCCCGTCACCGTCAACCGACCCACGCTCCTCACCACCATCAGCACTTCACCAGCAGAATCGCGGCAAGCCATTCCAGTCAAAGTGATCAACACAAAAACAGTCACCATCTCCAATGCTCCTCAACCTCTTCAGCTCTCTGCCGGGAGTTCGCCTCTTCAGCTGTCGGCTGCAGCCACGCCGCTGGTTTCAGTGCCACCAACAGCTGAGCGACCCAAAAGATCGGGGAACATCTTCGGACTCCTGAGCAACGTGAAGTCGAGCTTTGGAGGAGGATTAGGGTCCTTGACGCAGATTTCCAGCAGCCCTCTGGCGTTGAACCAGGGAAATGCCGGGACATCTGACAGTGCCAGCGTGGGCTACACGTACGGCGCTCCTGCTGCAGGGGGTAACGGACCAACCTATAGTAGTTATTATTCACAGCCTGCTGTGAATTCATTACCAACGGTAAGTCTTTTTCTTTCTTGCGTGTTGCACGCTTTTAATAAAATTTTAGTTTCAGATTCGACTCTCGAATACCCATTTCGCGGAGTGAGATTTATTCTGTAAGGGTCGAATTTTTGCTCTACGGAGATTTCATTATCACTCTTTGGATTTGTTCCGTTTATTCTCCAACCGATGACCTAAGACGCAAAGGCAACCCGGCTACATGTCGTTAGTTGTCAGTAGTTATAACAAAAAGTAAAGCCAGAGTAGGTAAGGTTTTGCATGAGGATATAGCTGGAGTAGGGAATGTAACTATCGAAAATATGTTCGCTGCTTCAGTACCTATTGAGAATCTATTGTTTGGGACAATGTCCGTACGTTAAAGTCTCCAGAAGTGTGCAGTGCTACCCACGGGAAAATTATCACCCTAGCTTGGCGTACAGTTATAATAATTTACGAAAAAAAACATGCTGTGGAAATTGCTTTGGGAGTGAAAATTTACTCTGAAATAGTGAAAAGTGAGCCACTACTTTGTTAATAGTGACTCTTTTTACTAAATAGGGGGACATTTTCACTCCTAAAGCAATTTTTTTTACTGCTAAATTTTTCTGGGTATCGTATACAATAGTGAAATGGGAATACTAAAACTTAGAACCTAAACTCTCAAACTGTTTTATTTTACTTATCTTTTAAGGCGTCTGTCTCACGTAAATTAAAATTTACCATGAGTAAAGAGGGCCTCAATGCGGTTATTCGCACACCAGCCCCGTATAAAATGTAGTAGGTTGGGTTCCGTGCGTTCAAGTCACCTCCCATCTAAAATGCATTTGGTTGGTTCACGTGCGTTCGAGTCTCCCTATATTTGCAATGGCTTGTGAATAGCCACGACCTTTAAAAAAAATAATTGCTGCTCTAAAGTTCCCATTGAATCCGTGAACGCAGTTTTCGAGAGAATATTCATGCTGATTTTTTTTGCCAGTTTCTCTTTAGGAAGTTAAAGACTATATGCTGGTACACATGAAAAATACTCAGCAGTCGCTGAAAAATATAGGCTACTGTAGTTAAAAAATAAAAATAAAGTTCTTTTTGCGTAAGGCGGTCACGGTGTAAAGCTGTACTAAATCGCAAAAAAAAATATGGAACTGGGTGAACAGGTTACCGCAAACGAGTGTCGGACTCTTATGGTGTATCCGCAGTACATTCAGATTCTAGCGGTTTCTTCTGGGGGAGCTACGAACGTTTTGCGTAAAGCGACCTTCTTTTACTCTGTCATGGTGTAAAGAGTTCATGATGTCATTCAAATGTCTGTCCCATTATGGGAACAGAAAGCGCCAAGTTATTGAACAAGACGTAGCGGTTACACCTAAATTTCTATCCCACACACACACACTAAAGCAATCTAATTCGTTTTGTCCCACTTTCAGCGCGTGTCCTACTGAAGGGATTGACCTAACGGGTCCAAAAGCAATAGCGCTCTGTGTCCTCATGTAAGAGAGGGTACCCTGAAAATATCATAACGATCGGATAATAATTACTCAAGTTTTTGCATGACATAGCCAAAACCCGTTTACTACATTATCTTATAAACGGGTTGACGAATCGCCACAAACATTGCTACGACGCAATTCCCCATATAACCCAAGCATGCCTCTAAAGTTTCAACTTGATCGAGCAATATAATACGTTGTGTCCCACTTTAGGCGCGTGTCCCGTTAAAGGGATTGATAATATGAGAGAAAGTACGGTCCTCATATGAGAGAAGGTACCGTCAAAATTTCATAACGATCGGATAAGATAATTGCTCAAGTTTTCGCACGCCAAAACTTTTGTACTAGATTATCTTATAAACGGGTTGATGAATCTCCACAATAATTGATACGACGCAATATCCCATAATCGAACATGCCCCTAAAGTTTCAACTCGATCGGTTAACCCTTACGCCCGTGAGAGTTTGCGGGAAAAGCGACAGCAAGACAGACAGACATACAGACGGATTGTTCAAAAACAACTTTTCTCGACGTTTTTAGGGTTGCACACCCCAAATCCGGCCTTATCTGGAAGTCGATTTTTTGCACGATGCCAACACTTTCATGGAACATGGAAGTAATAGCACTCGAACTAATCTCACGTCGCATATGCATGGAAATTCTCTATACCATCATATCTTGGTGAATAGACCAGAGCATTCGGATGAGGAACGTAAGCTGTCCAGTTGTCCACGCGCCGGCCGCGGCGAAGTGAAAATGAACCTAGCAGCTCTCCTCAGCCATATTTTTACTTTTTGATAAAGTACTTACAGCTGCTAACAAACCGTGTCTTCAAGAAAGCCCTGCGATTGTTATCTAAACGGAATGGCGTGAGATTTGCAACAGTTAGGCAATGTGGTAAACTCCCGCGGGAAGAGCTTTGCCGCGCTAGCCGTCTTTGATCCCTGCCCGTGACCTAGCTTTTCTTCCGGATCACCATTCACGGTGCATAGTTCCAATGTCCGGTTTTGAAGACTATAGTGCACTGTTGGTACCATCGAGTAAGCTAACAAGGGGAGAACCTCAACTTGCCGCCTCCGATTTTCTTGAAACTTTCAGAACTGTAAGATAGTTGTGTACAAAGATATCCAAGCCCAAAAATCGCTGCCAGAATGCATTTTTGTCTACCTTAAAAACAGTGTTAAAAATTGAAGAATAAATGTAAAAGCGCGAAAAATTACCAATATCTAGAAAACGGCTGGAAATATCGCAAAATCCTACAAATTTCAGTCTTGAGCGCGACTTTTAGGTGTTGTACTAGAAATGATTATTGGTTCTAAATTATATTGGAAAAAATATTTTTTTATTCAAACCTCTAAAGCTATTTTTAAAGTAGTAAAAATGAAATTCGGCCGCAAGTTTTGGGGTGGTAATGGATATCTTTTCATATCGCTATCTTGCAGTCCTGAAAATTTCAAGAAAATCTGGGGCCGACATTTGCAGTTCCCCCGTTGTAAAGTGCGGTGAGATTTTGGGTGAAAAAACATAAATGAAAGTTTAGGAAAGTTTATACATTAGAGTTACTGCCTACGTGAATCTTTTCGTCCCTTGTTATTCCATTTTAAATCACTCAACGTGGAGTTAAAGAAAAATGGTCCCTCTCCGAAATTCTGCAAAATTTTGCTTGTATGAATACTATGCCTATGAGAAGGCGTGTTGTACGCTTTTTTATAATCCGATCTGGTTTGGGCCTAAATGCTATTTCCCTGCTTTGAAAACCGGTCACTGCTCATTGAACGTGTGGTGTTTCCTTATATATCTCCAGTATCAAACTTGCACACATAGAACACCGTTACTATAACGTTCTAGATATGTTCTGATACAGGTACGTGACGTGTAAAAAAGAAAAAAATAGGCTATTCACATTCTTCCTCAAAAATGAATCAGGTTCCGTGCGTTCAAGTCATCTCCCATTTAAAATGCATTATGGTTTCCGTGCGTTCAATTCCTCTTTGTATGAACATAGGCGTGCGAATAGAACTGACAAAAAAGGGGCTTTTATGTGCTTGCGAAAATTGTTCATGCCCATACATCGTGACTTATTGAGGCTCTTACTTATTCCAGAGTTACACCCAAAAGAGCTTCAACCTGCTGGGTTTCAAGAGGTCCCTGCTGGGCGTCTTACTGCAGGCTGTGAGGGCCATCACCGGCGGTGCCATCGCCCTTAAGGGCCAGCTGCTCAAGGCCAAAGGTCAGTTGGTGGCTGCCAAAGGGCAGATCATTTCAGCAGGAGGGGATGCGCTGTCCGCGTTCGGACGTAACGTTGCCTCCAATGCGCTGATGCCCAAAGCCAACTCAGGTATGTGCACCGCTGCACCTGCAACCACTTTTCCGTTCCAACGCTTTCTTTCGCACAGCAATATCGCACTTCCCAAATTTCCCTCCAAATTACCTCTTACTAATTTTCAAGAAATGGAGCCCATTTTTTTCCCCTGTGGTGTAGAATCTCGTTCAAAAAATGCTTCTGTTACTTTACCCCACCTAATTTGAGTTTCTTTCCTCTTATTAAAAAAAATTGAGGGTTTTTGCTTTGTTTGAAGTTGAAACAGTGTAGATATTTTGGTTAGTTTTGGAGATACTTTCACTAATCTTTAGCCTTATGTATTAAAACAGGTTGCCAAGGATTTTGGATGTTTACCAGCAGTCGCAAAGCTTTTGATCGTCTCACCTATTCAAAGTAACCTCCGTAATTTTGGAACGGAAGGAAAGATATACGACAAAAACGCCTAGATCAAATTAGATCTCTTGATGATTTAGTTCATATCTGACGTATCTCTCTCCGTTTCAAAGTTACGGAGGTTTGAAAATAAATTGGAGCTATTAGTACTTTTTAGACTAATGGGACGTCCATTTATTTACTGGTTAACCAAAAAGAAAAGGTTGCTTTGCTCATTTTACCGACCGAAAACAGACGTGAGACCACCCGCAACAGATATTTTGTTTTGTCAGTTGATAAATTTATATTTTATTTCATATTCTTAGACGCCTCGTATTTCTTTTCAAACAAATCTTACTTCGGCTTTATTTGTCGCTTTTTGTGTTTGTATTGTGACTATTTAAAAAAAAAATGTTGTTGACAATAACTAATTGACCCTTAATTTTTGTTTAAAAAATGACATAATTTGTTCAGATATTTACTAACATATCCCTTCGTTCGGACTATTTACGTCTTCTTGTATGTGCTTTCTGTCATATTTTCCTCCTCCAACTTCCTCCTATTTCAAAAACTAAACAGTCAAGAATTGTAGAACTGTTATGTAGTAAAGAATATTGTGTTGAGCTTCACCACTCTAGCATGCTACATGTTTGTGTCAATGCTAATAGTACGTGAGTATGTAATATGTCAGAATTATTCTGGCGAAGCATGCTGGGAAACGCATTTGAGCCTGCTGCCTGTGGAAGACCCTAAAGGAACGCTGAACTGTGAAAAAAAAACATCTTGACCTCAGACAGTAACGAGGAAATCCATTCTTACAACTCCACTAACCCTTTCTTATCTTGTGGCTTTCGAATGTGGGCCCTGATGGTCTTCCCTGCTGAGTCTCTTTAAGCAGAGTCTGTCTGTAAAACGGTACGTCTCTTTGGTGCCAAGGTAATTCAGGACCCAAAACTGCTGCTGTTTTCAGGTAAACATTTATTATTTTTTTATTTCAGTCATCTAAACCTGCTACAATATTACATCATTCCCTCGATTTTTCGTAAGGTTGCATTTTTTTCTCTATGTGATCTTTCGGCTACTTTTAGGTTTAACATGATTAGAAAATTGATTTTCTGGGGGTTAATAACAACTTAGGTGTCTGCTTGCAAACACGCAAAACCATACGGCAATATGTGTGCGAGGACCAAAAATTTGGGATGGTTTCAGCGAACTATGCTTTCAATTTCAGAGAAAAGGAAAGAAAGGAAAAGAAAATTATTGTCATTACCGATATTATCTCGGAATAGTACCCTGTTTTGAAATCAATAAAAAATAAATAAAGTGTCAAATAAATGCCTTTGACATAACTTTTAAGATCATTCTATTTTTATATATTTTAGCTTGCAATTGTGAGGTTAGATTATTATTGAGATGATTATCAGAGTGTTGCTATATTTATTTGTCAGAGTTTTTGCATGAGGGAGTAACTGATGATCGAGGAAAAAAGTGTACATTTAAGTCATCAACTTAATTTTTTTTAAATCTGTGCAAAAGTGAAATTTAAAAAAAATGTAGGTATTGATATTTTAGTGGAACCTACTGAAGGAAAATATCGTAAGTCGTCGCACTTGCATTGTTCGTGTCTACCCATATTCAAATCTCATTTCTGCTAAAAAGATAGTCAACGTGCTGCTTTGCCCGCCCTTTCAACGAAGCTCAGGAAAAATAGTTATAAGACTTTGGTTTGCTGTTTTGACGCTGTTTTATACACTTAGTAGATTTATGCCTGTGTTTGCTTCATAATCATCCATCATCTTTTATTTTGTTGAGCAAGTCATACTACACTTCACCAAAGCTTGACTCATTGTATGTTGTCTTTGTGTTGCTTGCAATGTGTGTGCAATTGATGTTGTAGAAGTGTAAATAAGTGCATTTTTTATCGATTCATTATTTTAAAATTGACCGCCCAAGTATGTTCGACTCGATGTAACTTAGAAATATCGGGTAGGTTAAGCAGACATGCATCATACTCGTTTCTGTATTCTTCCGGGCATTTTAACAAATATTTCAACGAGAAGATAAAAATTCCTGGAATACTCATAGGAGCTCCATTTCTTTGCACAAAGATAATCGCGTCTTTCTAAATATCAATTATCGTACCTATTTGGTGGAGTACTACCGGTAACTTCCATTCTGTGAAATAATAGGAGTGATATGTATGGCTCCTCGAATATCATTTTCATGTCCATAAGGATTTTCTTAACAAAGAATCCCTATCATCAAAAAATGTATTCATTGCTCCTCGAGTGTTAATTCTGATATCCATGCCGGTATCGTGTCAAATGATCCGTTGGCATATCCGTAAAAACATTCCTGGGTTAAGACGTCTTTACTTATGTCTGTATCCTTTGACCAGGAAATGTTTTATTGAATATGTGATAAAATGATCACACCTATTGCAGTTTTTGCACATGCCTTATCAGTCATTGAACATATAAAGCTTTTTCATATCGTAGTAATTTGTTGATCGCCTCTCTTCATTTTAAAAGTCGTTTTCTTTTGAACATAGATTTCCATATCTACTTCAGCATAATCAATCTTCCTCCATTCATGTATTAATAAAATTTCGTTTTCTTTAATTGAAATATATTGAACAGAACAATGATCGACTGTAATGCGCATTCTTGTAACATTATCTGTCTCTGATGAATTATTGTTACTACTTCAGCTCCTGCACCATCGAGTAATTACGGCGCCCCTGCACCAGTATACGGCGTGCCAACACCAGCCGCCTACCAATCACCTCCACCGAGCAATCCGCCCATCACCGTATCGATCGTTGGCCATGGTCCTGTACCAAACTATCTACCAATCCCCGGGCCACCCACTCCGACCTTGGTGACCAATCACGGCGCGAGCGGTTATCGCCAACAAATCACCCAGACTTACGGCCCGCCTCAACAGGCCCAGAGGCCCCAACAGGCTTACGGCCCCCCACAACAGGTGTATGGCCCACCGCAACAGACCTACGAACCACCCCAACAGGCATATGGGCCACCACAACAGATCTACAATGTAAGTAGGCATTTCTGTGATATTGTGATATCCTCATCCTCATTTAGACTACGAATGAAATACTGGTCGTCAAGGTGCTCTCGTATAGAGCAACCTCATCGAATAAGGCTTGCTTGTTAGTTATTATAAGCCTACAATCGTTCTTTATTTTTGCTCATTTGCTCTGCATATCAAACTTTACATTTCGGCCCCCTGTCCCAAAACACAGATACTTTTGGGAGTATCCACTGACCCGACTGACCCATTTAGAATGTAATGTATTTGGTTGGGTTTCATGCGTTCAAGTGACCACTCATTGAGGGATGTCTTATCGACTTAGCGAGTCAAATTCACAACCAAGTTGTACAAAAAAAAACTATTCAAAATTCTGAAAAGCACGAAAAACTTCAATATTTGATTAAATGAGTAATCAAGATTACTTTGCAGCCAATAATTACGGTTATTTTAATTTTTCGAAACTGTCGCCACTGCTGATTTGACTCATTGTCCTCTAAATAATGTATTGTTTTTACCAAATATTCTTCTTAAACGGTAAAATACTAATTTCTTCGTCTCAATTTATTCATCTTAACTTGATCAATCATGAGAAACGTTTTTCAGGCAAACTAATCGAATAAATTTTCAGGTAAAATCTAAAAAACTTGAATATTTTAGTACACGTCCATATAACGCCACGTAATTCTTGTTATCTTTGAATGCCCAA
>Ga0058701_10003025_pt1 | contig 13103 bp, 10 predicted proteins | sample AgamicOrMae_FD_97039 | JGI IMG/M metagenome (GOLD analysis project Ga0058701, IMG submission 97039) | Agave microbial communities from Guanajuato, Mexico - Or.Ma.e | ecosystem: Host-associated > Plants > Phyllosphere > Phylloplane/Leaf | place: Guanajuato, Mexico | collected 2012-06-04
TCCAAACTTGCGTCGTTATAAGCGGTTTCGTCGTTATAGACGCGTCGTTATATCCGATTTTTTTTTTGCATGTATTGTCATAGCGGGCCAAACTTTTGGTCATAATTCCGTCGTTATATCCGATTCGTCGTTATAACCGATGTCGTTATAAACGATTTCTACTGTAAATGCACTTAGAAGCGGGAAAGGAAGTAGGCGACGCAATAAGTCTGCACTAAAACGCAACTTGGTAAAATTTTCAAGTTCGGTTTACCAAAATTTAAGCATCGGTTCAAATCGGCTGGCCTCTCCAAAGTTGGCGTTTAGCGAAATTACAAAAAGACTTATTCAATGAAAAAAAAAAAAGAATATTTTTGCAATTTTTTAGTTGTTTAAATTTGAGGGTAATTAAGGAGTTAATTAATCTGTTCAAATTTGCAGAATTAATTGAATATGAATTAAGATGTGTGTGACAGGCCTTATGGTATCCAACTCGGTGAACAAGGGGTGTCCCAAAACTTATCTGAAATATTGAGCTTTCAATAAATATATACTTAACTTGATTTTTTAACGCTTGAATATAATATTTGGCGATTTCAACACAACACTCGACTTGTAAGTAAGACTGTAAGTTGAATATTCTGCGGATATTTCGAAATAATTTCGCGACGAGCGTAAGCAGTATTGCGCAGTCCTCCCCCCTCCTCTCACGTCCCTTGGGGGGGGGGGGACTGTAAGCAATGCTTGCGACATCTCGCAGCGTTGAGCAATTCGCTAATTAATCGTATACACAACAATCAATCTGAACTTAGGTCATACAGTCATCTTGCCCGTTGTTTCTTCTCCAAAAAAAGTAAAACATTAAAAAAAAGAACTTGAGTGTCTTCAGCCTATCCTACATCCCTTCCTTTCCGAGCGAGCTAAATATGAGACGTCTTTTCCCGCACGTGGTATACGGACACAAAGGCCCCAAAGGTACCTTCAACACAGCGTAGGACGTTCTTCCTTGATGCGGAGGGAGTAGCTCCCAACGTCGAAAATGCTATAGAATGAAACAGATTCATTTAAGCAGGAATCGCAGGGTCCTCTAAGCGAAAATAAAAGCGTTCTTTAGACAAGTCCGCAATTTATCCGAGACAATCTTCCTAAACTAAAATGATAACGTTTTTACGTGATCTTAATTAATTGAACTTCATGGGAGCTTTTGAATTTCAGCTCTAGGAAGAACTAAGATAGCGTTAGGCTTCAGGCATCAACCTTTTCAAGATTGGTTCCCTCAAACATTTTTTATATCTCTTTATTGAATGTGATTTTCGTTAAAAATACCGGGGAGTCGATTCTCAGATGTTTTCGTACAAAAGAGAGCGCAGTTGCGAAAGAAAAAGCATCTTGGGTCGTCTAAAGAGGGTCGCCGACCGTTGCAGCAGTTCCCGAGGTGCGATGGGGGAGCTCTGAGGGGGCAGGGAGGGGGGGGGGCGAGGTATACGAAGACGGCGGCGCGGTGCACAGCTGGCGCGCCGCCGCATCCGCACGCCGCGCCGCTTCCCGCCTCCTTGAACTTGAATGAACGGAAGGAAGGAAGCTGAGGTAGATGAGAGTAGGGAGGGAAAGGGGCAGAGCGGGGGGGAGGGCGGCGACGGTTGGTCGGCAGACTTCGGCACGAGCCGATGCCCCAGGGGTAGAAGGGGGGGGGGGCGGTGCCACCTGGATTCTTAACGTCGTTAACGACGCCTTTCATTTGAGAGCGAGGAGGATCTTCAAAGCTTCTAAAGAAGCAAACCACTCGGCCCGTGTCACAACTATCCTCTACGCGACCGGCTGCCGCCCTTATCGACTTTGGCATGTGCCACATGTAAGAGCTTTGTTTAATTAGGGCCCACCTGGCACCGTCTGACGGGAACAAGGGAAATGGAGATTGGGGTTGTCAGCAGCTGAGAAACTCGACGTGGTATTTGGGGCTCGTCTATAAACTACGTCGCCATCCTAATAAACGGGTTGGTGCGCTTTTTTAATTATTTTTTTAAATTTAAAAAAAAGCGCTCCACGCGCGCTTTTTGCGTGGGCAAAGCGAATGACCAAGACGTGCACTCTTGTAAGGGGTGGGTTTGGCGGTTGCCCTCCAAAAATCTCGTGAGAATATCTTGAATGACTGGAGGCTGCATGGGTAATATTTCATCGGCTCATGTCCTTGATAACCGGCTGGTATCCTTGATATTAGCAGACCGTGAAATCTTGTTCAGTTTTACTTAACCCCTTTACGTAACCCCCTTAAGCAGTCCAGCAGTCCCTCTCTTAAAATAAAGCGACTGGAATATCCCATCTTGACTTTTTCCAAATCTGAAACTTGGTTTTAAAAAGGGTTACGTCTATTTACCCAGCCATGTATTTACATTGGAGACTTCAACGCTCAGTCAAATGACAAGCTCGCGTTTATATGGGGGAGACTCTCGGGGAGACTTCAACGCACGTAAAAAAGGCTTGAATGTATTTTGAATTATAAGCACTGTTCAAATTTAAGAGTGGGGAATCCCTTGATATGTAAATAATAATTATTTGCAATTTCCAATTCCACTACCTGTTTTCAGTTTTCCTGTTATATAGTAAACTATTTTTCTTTAATTACGTATATATTCCCCAAAAAATGGAAATGCAGATATTGCACGTTATTTGGATTCACGAGGAAAGTTTTATATTTCCTTGCCATGAAGACATAAGACAAAGTTTTGATTGAGGAATTTTATGAGCGGTCCAAAGAAAGGTCTCATGATTCCACCCCCCTAAGTAAATGATCTGGATATACCAATTATCAAGGGACAAAATGAAGGGAGGTAATAAGGGATAAATTGGAGAGAGAGGAATAAATGCAAAAGAAATGGAGGAGGGAAAAAAGAAGATGTTAATAAGGAGAATCCGCATGACAGCTTTGTTAGCCAATTACCTCCCCTTAAAGTCAGAGTGTGGATCCGCCCTTACGGTAGGTTACGGTCAGTAAGGTTAAGTTAGCATGAGCAAATTCCCAAATTTACTGGTTTTAGGGTATTTCATCAACGGATAAAAAATAACCTAAATTCCTAGATCTTAAAAAAAATTGTCCTTTTTACCGCCCCATGAAGAATGAGGCGTACCTAAAACTCCAGAAAGCTCTCGAAAACATTCCCGCGCCTTGATATACTCTGAAACGGATGTGTATAAGCCTACTGGGGGAAGGGCAGGGGAGCCAACCCCAACATAAAGGCAAGGCAACCCCGACCGGTAGGAACCGGTGGCGTAGCTGCGCCGCCGCTCCGCCAGACGGCGAGGTTGCGGGTTGCGGCAACGGCAACAGCAGCCGGCCAGCCGCCTCAAGCTGGGCTCAAGCAAGGCAACTCGCTCGCTACTCGCTCCAGTCACTAAACATCTGCCAAGCCTGTTGGCGGTTGGCGGACAGGGACAGGACACCGGAAGACAGACGGGCGTCACGTAGGAAGGGGGAGCGGGCGCCCGGATCGCAAGACCGCCCGCGCGGAGACTTAAACGCACGCTTGATCAAAACGCAGCCCGGAGCGGCGGCCGACCGCAGCGGGCACACGTTGCCCTCTTGAGGCGTGGCGCAGAGCTGCGGGGCCGGCTGGCTGCCATGGGCATGGGGCGGGCGTTCAGCAGCGCGCGGCGCGGCAGCGCGGCGCGGCCGCGGCAGTTGGCTTTGTGCAGTGCGACGCGCACGAAGGGGCTTACCGCCGCGCCGCTCTTGGGTTCAACATGTGTTCGACGGCCTGGTCCGTCGTGGTGGTGGCGGCCATGGCCCATGTGTTGAGGGCGGCCGTCGTCGACCAGTGGACTCATGACGTGTTCTTGGACAGTGAGAAGCGAGTGCGATTGAGGTGGACTCCTCGGCCGGAGGAGATTGAGTTTTTGGTGGAAGGCAGGGCCACGGGTTTTGTGGGGATCGGCTTTTCGCCGAACGGGGGCATGGACGGCGCCGACATCGCCCTCGGATGGGTGGACCCCGTCACAGATAAAAAGTATTTAGTTGTAAGTACCGTACCGGACATTCATTATCCTAATAACGTTCACCCTTCTCTCTGTGGGTAAATGTGCTATGGACTCAATTTTAATGCGCTTCTTCGAGATTTGCAGATTCCAATTCGACGGGTTAAACATGCAATGTACTTTAGACAAGAATTTAGTCGAAATATTTCTACTTCCACAATCTTATCAAAAACCCAAGAATAGTAAATTTTAATTGAAGGTCTAAAGTACCGATACATGAACTAGTTCACTGGTTCGTTAATCGCCTGACACTTTTGAGGGATTTTTTTTATTGATGTGAGTGATTGAGAAATGGCGGTAAGATGCCATCTTTTCAGTTACTTTAATGGTTAGTTTAGACAGCGCAAAAAGTAGACAGGGTTTTTCTTTTACCAGCAACTTTCTCTTTCCGGACGTTTCATTCGGCAACAATCGAGGGATCGGGCGCAAGTCGCATGATACTCCAATACAGATTTGACAAAGCAACTCAAACGAGATCAAGAGCATCTATCCTTGTCTCTCCCCCATGAAAAAAGGAACACCTCACCCACATGGATTCAATTTTGCCTTTACGACACAAAAATTTTATTACAACACTATTCGCTAAATGTGTCAGTTTTCAAGTAACGGTTGATTTCTAAATCTCTCGAGTATTTTAGACAATGTTCATGAATAGATATGTTCGATATCTTACCTGAACGAAGTCCCATGACTGATATAAAATTATGTCAGAGTAGGACCAAACGAATACACTGCCTTGGGGTTAAGTGTTGTCGCCTCGAACGCTGTCCTCCTCGTGCGGTGTCAATAGGTCAAACCTGAGCTGAACAGAGAAATCAATCCCACATATGACGTCACAACCTTACGTATCTAAGAATACCTGAACGTACCTCCAAGTAATACGCGTCTCTTCTTTATCCGGGACTTCTGTTTCCATCCTCCAGTTTTTCCCGAGCACCCCATTGCAGCCGGCGAATGGGTGGGTGGAAGCAGGCGGAATTCGTTTTCACACGAATCGGGGGTGGGGGCTCTCTCCGTATAGCTTTGTTTGAAGTCCAGCTGATCCGCGCGTGTTGCAGACACTGGTTGCGACCATAACTTGGTTTCAGATCTCGTTGCCAACCACTCATTCAAGAGTGTAAAACAGCACACCGCTGAAAAGCACCTACAGAGGCTATTGTTGCATTTCAATGATTCAAAGCAGCACCTTAAAATATTACCTGTCGGAGTCCTATTAAGGTCTTAAAGATAAAGCGACGATACCACAAATACAGTATTAGTTAAGTTTTCAGGTCGACATAATTAATAGCTGAATCAAATGAAAGGGCTCGTAGAGCTCTCCCCATCGATGTAGCTATTAAAAGGTGAGAAATACCTGTTATGTCCGTGTAACCGTCAGTTTTTAATACTGTTAGGGTATTCCTCGAGACTCAATTTAATCATTACTTCCAGAAAGCACTGAAATTGCGCGACATCCATTTGCTGAGATTTTTTACTAGGAGTTTTAACATTCAATGACTTGAAATGGGACTTGGGGCGGACAGAGGAGAGAATGTTTTTCAGCGAGGAAAAGGTTGCACTCGATAAGGTTAATCCGTTTGTCTTAATTGCGAGATCGAATCACGCAACTAATCATAATGGGCGAGTGCAACCTGGAACACATGGCGAGTGTAAGATGTTTGAAAGCTAATCGAAATATGACGTTTACCTGTGATTAAATTAATGCTCGACAAAGGCAAAGATCCAAAACAGGCCAATAAAAAAATCGCGGGGTACTCGTACTTAAACTTGATGGAATTTATACGATAGCGTAAATCCCTGTGAATGTGAGTCACCAAGAAAGCGCTCTTTTGTGAAGGCACCGTTTTTTGTGTTCATCGCTAGTTTTGCGTCCGAAAGACATTCCAGAGGCTAGGAGACCCAATTGTGAATGGACTCAGGCCGGGCCCGGGCGGTGCAGGCGGCCCGGTCCGGGCCGGCCTCGAGCCGGGCCAGGCCCGCCAACTCAGCGGTTCGCTCCGCAAAGCATGCTCTGAGCTCTGCGAAGTGCGCACCGCGCACCGCTCTGCATCACGATGAAAAGACCTCCGCTCCGTCGAGACGAGACGAGACCTGCAATTCCATTCCATCCTTTCATTTCTTTACCGCACTCCAATCCCGTCCCGTCCCAGCTGAGCTCCGATCCGATCCGATCCGCGGCGCGGGTCGCGGTCAAACCGCATGTTGCGCTCATCGCGTTTCAACTGCTGAGATCAAAAGTCTTGTCACCTTTTAAACGGGCTATTCCGTGAATAAGAGGAGTGAAGAATTCAATGAGCTGCGCCTACACTTGGCGGAGCGGCCGACGGACGGCGCGGCGACGGGCGGTTTGCAGTTACGCCCCTCCTCATCCAGTATTACACATCGGCCGCACGACACGCAGTGCACTGGCCGGCCATGGCGACTCATTCTTTGTTTAAAAACAGCTCAATGAATCATCTCACTGTGAACTGCGAAATCGTTGAGGAAACTTCCGTAATCGATCGTCTCCCGCTGTTTTTAAGTTAAAGACTGATTCATTTTTTCGATACAAATGAGGATATACACGGTAAAAGCAAAACACCGGTTTAAAAGAATGCTACCTGTTTTTGGTGTGAAACTAAATCGCAGGCAGTGCGTATTTTGGTGAATTTTCAGCATAGACCTACATATGTTCAGCCACATCAATCGAAAGCGCTCGCCGAGACCTTTTCAATGATAAGGCTGAACATAGGCCTATCTTGAAAAATAACCAAAATACGTTCTACCCGTTTTAGTTTCACACCCCAAACAGATATAGAAAACAGGTGTTTCGTTTATACCGTGTACATTAAAGAAATAGAAACGTGTCGATAGGGTTAACCAAGGTTAGGTAAAGCACCTTGGGCCTTACTCTCATATTGTTAGCTGTCGTTAAACCTGACGAGGCTTGCATCTCCGCAGCATTAACTGCTGCCGAGAGGTAAGCGGCAACAGGCTTAACTCTGGTTAGGTTGTGTGCGTCATGCCTCGCTCCGCTCGACGACCAAACGTGGAGCACAAGGGTTGGAAAACATCCACCTTTCAGATGCTTGTTCGGTTCCTCAACCCGTTTAGGATCGACTAAAAGCCCAATTTACCGTGGAGTACCGAGAGAATTGTGTGCGCGTGACATCAGCATGTTTCGGGATTGGCTGGGAGTAAATACTGACACAGGAGAAAAAGAAAACGTACCGGTAGCCCTTCATTGAGTGTTCCGTGGGCTTGAGGCGGCAGCGCGGCGGCGCAAGGCAATGCTGGTCTAATTGTCGCGAGCCTCACTTCCTTCCTCCTTCCCTCCTTCTTTGGAACGCGCCGCGACGATCCCGCATGGAATTAACAGTTAAATTTAACCCTGATTTAACTGGCTGAGCAAGAGCTCTTACTTCCCAGCGCGGCGGCAGTAGCACACAGCTTCAGGCTTGGCGACAGCCAAGCAGAGCGGTACAGAATTGAGGCTTAAAGCACTTAACCTTGATTAAACTATTATTTTCTTACGTTTTGAATCCTCACGCACTAAAAAAACGAACCAAGATGGAATACAGAGGTGGTAAATCCGATTTTTACAAGCTACACGGCAGAGCGCAAACACAAGTCGTTTGTCAGAACAGCTTGCAGATGCACACTGGATTCTTGTTCTTCTTCTTGAAGGCGGTGCGGAATGGCCCGCGGGGCCTGTGATCCCGCGGGGCCCGACCAGATTTCCGTTCGTAAACGAAACATTAACAGAGAGGAGCCGAGGCCTTCCGTCCTTCTTCCGCTCTGAAAACATCGCGCTCATTAAGAGTTCGCCGGAGTTGGTATTCGCACTAATCACTTGTTTAAGGTCCTAAACCGGTTCAGTTCAGTTCAGTTCCCCACCGCCATTCAATGCTCACCCATGTATGTTCGGGGAGCCTGTACGGCTTTATTTATGGACGATCGCCTGACAGGAAATAAGCCGAAATTCGCCGACAACTCAGGAAGAGTGACTTTAACGCAAATTTTAGGGCCGTACCTCATCTGTTACATTATGAATCTTTCTTTACATTATGAGCATAAAGAAGACTCAACCACTCCGTGCCGTGTTGCTCGCTCCGCTCAGCTTAACGACGAAATAGGTAGAACACGAAAGATTAAAAATGTCGTACCAATTAAATTCACGTTTGTATCACATAACCATGACGAATATCAAAGTGTAACGTCGGAGAGAGAGACGGAGAAAAGGGTGTATCTCTCAGGTTAAAATGGTACTTTTTCATGGAATGGATGTTCTCAAATTAAATACCTAATTAAATATGTAATTTATGCTACAGGCGGAAACTTTTCTTGTAGTTGCCCATTTTCTGAGAGCATATGAGTTCATTTTTAGAGGTTTCAATGGAATACGGTACTTGAGTAGGGGCTTTGTTGCGTGGAATAGGCGCAAGGAAACAGGTTATCGTGTGAACAATTTTGAACAGGTCATATTTTACTTCCTTAATATTTCTGGAAATGTAATTTTAAGGATACGCTAACGAGATAACTTTGGTACACACCAAAAATACCGGTGGTTTTCCCACGAAGGGAAACTTGTTTTTACGAGATCCTAATTAAAGGGAATCGTTTTATTAGCTTTTAACGAGCGGAACGCGTAAAATCAGGATCAAGAGCTAATCGTAATTTTAAACAGCGGAGGAAGCAAGGATCAAATAAAGAATCTTGAATTTCGACGGATCGTTAAGATAACCGGTACCGGTAAGACACCACCGATGCCCGTCGAAAATAAGATAAAATCTTGCGCAGATAACGACAAAGGAACAGACTTCCTACAGACGTCCTGTGATCCGAACTCAAAAGGAGTCTAGGATGTGACCTGGGTTACAACAGATTTCACAAATTCGTGCTCTCTGTCTACTGCTTGGGATAAACTCATCATTGATGGCTCAACCCGAAATCAATCCACAACATACAATTCGCGCGATGTTATTTCTATTCGTTACAAAGTTAACCGAGGTTAAATTTGACTCCGGATTATTCTCGCAACACTGCAGATGACTTTAACGCCGTGTCCTATTGATGAGAAGGGGTTCAAAAACCTCAAAGCACTGTGTGACCTTATACAAATAGTTCACTCTAAATTTGAATCAGTGAGAGTCTCGGAGAATCAGTGAAAATTCACTGAATTTGAGTCAATATACCACTGAAAAAATGCAGTCAACATAGCACAATACTGAAGAAAATTCATTGCTGCTATATTGACTGAAATTCAGTGAATTTTCACTGATTCTCAGACTGTCACTGATTCAAATTTAGAGTGTTGGTGACCCGCGAGGAACACAGTTCACTATGCAGTGCGGCTCCGCCTCGGCTCCGGCCGCATTTTTTCTTGTCATCTGATCGGGAGACAATAGGCTCGCTGAAGCAAGCACTTTGTTTGTCAGGACTGCTTCGGCGCCGGGAACGGACCTCCCCAGCGCGACGAGAGCCAGGACCTGCGCCTCGTGTGGGCGAGCCGCAACGCGACCCACACGTCGTACCAATTCGTCCGCAAGTGGAACACTTGCGACGACGACGACGTGTCCCTGTCGGGGGCCGCCAGCGGGGAGACGACCCGGGTCATCTGGGCGCTGGGCAGCAGGTCGCCGTCGGCCGACGGCGGGGGGCTCGCCGACCTCGTGGCCCACAGCGCCGACGCCCGGGGCGTGCGCTCGCTCCTGCTGCAAGCGCCCGGGGACAAGCCCCGCCGCGACGAGGACGCCGCCGTCTGGGACCTCCGCCACGAGGCCTTCCAGCTCCCCGCCGGTATGGACACGGTGTACTGGTGCAGGGTGTTCGCCGCGCCGGAGTCCTCGACCAAGACGCACATCATCGGCTACGAGCCCATCCTGACCCCGGGATCGGAGAGACACGTGCATCATATGCTGCTGTACTGGTGCGCGGCCGATGCTCTCACCGCACCCGGTAAGTCCATCAATATCTTTTTAAACACAGAAAAAACAAAACACCCGTTTTTATTTTGGTTATTTTTCAAGATAGACCTATGGTCAGCCACATCAATGGAAAGCTCTCGCCGAGACCTTTCGAATGACATGGCTGAACTCAGGCCTATCTTGAAAAATAACCAAAATAAGTATTAACCCCGTTTTGGTTTGACAACAAAAGCTGGTATTTCCCGAAACGAGTGTTTTATTTTTAATGTGCACAGGTGAGATTCTCACCTGATGTGTACGTTAGGTTAGCTTAACCCATAACAGCCCACAGTATTTGGAGTGAAAATTTAGCTTATAAGAAATTCGAAGGATTTTCCCCATTAAATTAGGCAATTTTAAGCTTTGGAAAATGCCTAAATTAATAAATCTTAGGTTTCCAGAGGGGTGATATTTTTTAAATTTTGACAATACTGAACTGAAAAAGATCCACTAAAAATTTTTTTTTCCGTTTCCGAACGGCATTGCTGGGCGGTGGTGGATTATGTTCCATGTGACTCCAGTCGAAGGCGACGATTAGGAACGAAAATTGAAATTTGAAAAAGAAGACGGTGCAACCGTTAGAAATGACTGAGTGAGTATTGTAGTCTGACGAGAGCGCACCTTTTTGTTTGCAGTTCTGAGCCGGTTCGCCGGCGGCGGTCGCAGCGCGGCGGCTCCCTGCTACTCGTCGGCGATGCCCCAGGAGTGGGACGGCTGCGTGACGCCCGTGGTGGCGTGGGCCATCGGCTCCGCCGGCGAGTGGTACCCGGAGCACGTCGGCCTCCCGCTGCACAGCGGCTTCTACATGCTGGAGGTGCACTACGACAACCCGGCCATGAGGCGACTCGTGGACTCGTCCGGGCTGCGGCTGCACCTCACGTCGCGGCCGCGCCACTTCGACGGCGCGGTGCTCTCCGCCGGGGTGGCCGTGTCCCCGCTGCACGTCGTGCCCCCCCGGCAGCCGTCCTTCAAGTCCGTCGGCCTGTGCGGGTCCGCATGCACGTCGGCGACCCTCCCCGAGGGCGGCGTGCGGGTGGTGTCGGTGGTGCTGCACTCGCACACCGCGGGCCGCAGCCTTTTGTTGCGCCACGTCCGCGGCGGCAAGGAGCTCCCCCCGCTGGCGGCCGACCCCCACTACGACTTCCGCTTCCAGCAGGCGCGCAGGCTGCAGAGAGAGGCTACCCTCCTTCCAGGTAAAGCCCTTGCCTTGACCGTGTCTCGTGAGGGCGCTCCTTGAATTTCAATCAAAGCGGAGGACGAGATATTCATCACAATATGCTGCGTTCCTCCATCGTGATCGTCGACAATATTTTGTTTGCTCAGTTCTATTCGCACGCCCATGTTAATACAAGGGAGACTTAAACGCACGGAAACCAACCAAATGCATCTTAAGTAGGAGGGGACTTGAACGCACGGGAGCCAACCTAATACATTTTAAATGGGGCGGCGTGTGAATAGTCACTTCATTTTTGTTTTGGGCGGTATTTGCAAAAAGAATGCTCACATCACACGAAATAGATTTTGAATATATCTTACATGATTGAAGTCATGCGTGGATTGATGCGTTTCCATCATTATGCCTATCGTCACTTAAAGATTTATTTTAAAAAAAACTAATTACACCGAAAAATACTTTTCAAAGCTTACGTTATTTTCATAAATGACAAAAAAATGTTGGGGAATTTTTGCATTTTATTGATCAAAATCGCTTTTTAAAAGTGTATTTTTCTCTTTTAAAAAAAGTTGATAAAATATCATTAGCCTTATTTTCCGAAATGAAATGGGAAAATTCATTTGAATATAGACTGTTCAAAATTAGGTGAAATAGAGAGGAACGATCCGCCTTCTTACTGCGTACTTCTTTAAAGTAGGCTATTACAATATATTAAGACTGATGCGAGCTGAAAATGACATCCATCTGTATTAATGGGAGACTTCAACGCTCGGATAGACCTCCCGCGATGCTGTTGACCACGCAGTTACTGTCCTCATCTGTCTAAAGCGAAGTTTCAACGCACGCAGAGATCACCACAAACAAGAGGCGTGAGGAAAAATTAGAACGCCCGCTAAAAACAAAATTAAAACGTTAGCTCCTTCGAAGAAACTCTACCTCGGTTTCAAGCTTGGACGTTCTTAAAAAAAGTCAAGCGTGGCAAGTGAAGTCGTGTGTTTGTTGCAGGCGACGCTCTCATCACGGAATGCGAGTACGGCACAGCCGCTCGGAACGAACCCACCCTCGGCGGCTACTCAACTTCCCAAGAGATGTGCCTCGCCTTCGTGCTGTACTACCCCGCCGTGAAACTGGCCACTTGCGTGTCCATGACTCCGGTGGCGTTCTTCTTCAAGACCCTCGGCGTGGACAGCTTCTACGGGCCGTCCGGGGAGATGAGCCTCCTGGAGCGGCGGCTGCTGCTGCGGCCGGAGGCGGCGTCGCCGCCGCCGCCGAGCACGCCGGCGCCGTCCACCACGTCTGTGGCCTACGGCGGCCACCCCGACGACGACGACAACCAGCGGGCCATCATGGCTCTGCGCGCCAAGCAGGGCTTCTCCGAGGGGGAGGGGGAGGGCGAGCCGCAGGCCGTGGCGCCGTGGCCGTCCACGGGCATGTTCGGCGACCTGGTGATCCGCGAGCCGGCCCAGTACCGCAACAAGACGTTCGCGGAACACTTGCAGACGCTTCCCTGGACGGAGTACGAGCTCAGCAAGATTGTCGAGGAGGCTTTGTCTAGTCAGCATCTCGGATTCTGTCGCTTGGTCGATGACCAGTTAGCTACGGTAAGAAGTAGGCGATGCCACTTAAAGCCCTTTTCAACTTGCTCCGAGAACATTCTCTTGGTCTTAGTGGAATATCATATTAAAATCAAGTACCGGTACCCACCTCTGAATGCCAAACGCTTGCTAAAGAGGTTCGAGCCAAAATTACAGGTTTGCAGGCACTTCCTAAGCCACCCCCTCTTCTAAAAGGCAGAACAGTAATCGTTTCGTTTACGTCAAAGAAAGTTTGGTTTTAAAACCGCACACGAACTCCAAAGTAAAAACAGGGCCTGAAGAGGCCCAATACTTCCATGTCCGTCCCCCCATTGGCTTTATATAAATGGGCTATAAAACACAAGAGGAATAGGAAACCACAGAAACACAAGCGCGATCAAA
>Ga0058701_10003026_pt1 | contig 13102 bp, 3 predicted proteins | sample AgamicOrMae_FD_97039 | JGI IMG/M metagenome (GOLD analysis project Ga0058701, IMG submission 97039) | Agave microbial communities from Guanajuato, Mexico - Or.Ma.e | ecosystem: Host-associated > Plants > Phyllosphere > Phylloplane/Leaf | place: Guanajuato, Mexico | collected 2012-06-04
CTCATTTCTTTGGACGTAATCAAAATATGTGCTCAATGCAAAAATCTTTTTCAGAGGTTTCGAAGAAAGAATTTATCGTTGCTCTCAATGATATTAAACTCACTTTTTTTTTTGCGCCGACATTGGAGAAAGTAATTTATCAAAGTCAAAGAGCTAACAAATTTAGACTTCGGAAAGCGTTTAAGTGAGTTTCTTTTTAGGAACTCAACTTTTAGCAGGGTAGTTTCTTTGGAATGAAAAGGTAATCCAAGAATCAATGATTCAAAAGCAACTCTGTTTGCTTAGCGCGACTTCCAAAGTGACTCGCCGACGAAAGTTTGCGATTTTTATTCTTTAAAGAAAAAGGCTTTTGTTTTAAGCTGAATCTTCCCAAAAAGGATTGCCGCTTTTCACGCAGAGGCTTATTGCCCACACGAAAGAAAAAAATCGCAGTGACAGCAACGTTATATTTAGCTTCTAAAATATTAGCGATTGCTGCTAAACAGACAATTGAGCTCAATTTGAAGCCCTTGCCAACTGATTAGTAGCTACAGCTAACGTAAGAAATGGCTGCTAGAAATTAGCTACTTAAATAAATAGCACCTGCAATATCAACGCGTTAGCAGCCACTGCTAACTTATTTTTCCGTTCACTAAAGTTAACCTCCTGCAACGTTGGCTGTTCTAACTTATCGTTACTTACGCATGGGATATGTAAGCGGTATTGACGTATGGTGTTTTGAGATTATTTGTTACCCCGAGGAACTAGTCCCTGAGCGACAAAAGATTTCGATTCTCCCCCTTCGTTTGGTTGCTGAAGGCCTATCGATTCATGCTACCATGAAAATCTTAGCCTTAAGCCTTTGCTACTTCGCAACAGCGATCGACTTAACCTTAAAGTCAAACGAATTTCGTAATTAATACTGCAAACTTTAACCCTCCTCAGGTGCTCAATTCTCAGTGGCTGTAATTCTCCCAGTCAAAGAAAAATTTCCGCGTTTATCAAATCAATAAAATCACCGTAAATTTTGAAGCCAACAATTTCTATGTCTTGTTTTCTACCTTTCATCAGCAACAGCAGCTTTAACAGCCAAAACATGAGACGAATAGTAGAACTTGCTTCCATGAGAAATACAGGGAAGCAGGGGTCATGACTTTTGTGGCCAACTGTACTTCTAGCCTGCCAAGATAAGTAAGGGAAATCAGGATCGGTAACTGCCAAGCGAGACGCAAGTCACCTAACCGTGGTTTACCCTACCATGAAAGTTTGAATCAGAATAAAACACAACTAGTAGAAAATTAGCAATCTTCAAAAGTCTGTATTTATTTTGGAATCTAAATACTGTATTCACGTGAAATTGTAAAACTGCATTTTAGAATCTGTGGCAGTATCCCAAAACCCTCTTGGCGGTAATGTGGCTCACGTGGAGTCTAAATTTCAAAAACGAAAATTTTTCATATTCTATAATTTCCTACATAGCTTAACAATGTAAGATTTTATTTTTGCCTTTGATTTGAGGTGTCACAAAGTAAAGCTAAAACCCGTGTAATGAAAGTAAACAAAACAAACTCACTGGGTTTTGAGTCTTCGCCAGTTATTTAACGATCTCGGAAGTATTCTATTTTTAGGGGGGAAACCTAGATGTATAGTTCGTGTGACACACATTACGTTATCCAAACGTTGTAAACAATTATACCTGACATTTTATCGCCTGCACTTCAGCAAACAAATAATATTGCCTCGTTACTAAGCGCTGAAATGAGAATCTTGCATCCATGAACACGGGAAAACGATTTTGTCATGACAACAAAGAACATTTCGTCAGTGCTGCCAAAAATTTTGCCGCAGCAAACGAACGTTTTGTTGGTGCAATAAAAAACCGCTGAAGCTCACCTGAAATATTTTTATTAATTTTTCTCTTACCGTTTTATGCCCTCTCTTTTTATCCTCCTTTTACTTTTTTTCCGTCCTCTTTTTCTTTTCCTCTTACCTTTTCTGTTCTCGTCTCTTGTCTCGCTTACTGTAAGCAGCCACAACTCGTACAATGAGTCGCTGTCCTCTGATTCTTACCCCTACTACTGTTTAATAAATCCGACCATTTCATTATCTAATCTTCCACCTCGGTTCACATACTGACAGGACTATTTTACGATCGTCTCTCAGCCTTCAGGTTCGCGTTCCTGTACACGATCCTTGGCTTTCGCGAAAGCCCGTATTCATCGTGTACTCAATATTTTACGATATTTAGCAAAGTATTTTCAGTATTCGGGAAAAGTGTTTTGAGCTGAAGACGTACAACGTCGTATTGAAACATCAACAATTTTATCATTACATTATCTAACTTTCGTTAGACCCCTTCGTATAAAGATTCCATTTTGTGTCGGGTGATACAAACTCTTTTTTTTTGTCTTTGGTTAAACGTAGAGTGGTCGAACGTTGCTTGAAAGAAGTTAATTAAAAAGATTTAGTGAAGTTCGAACAAACAATTTTCGCCTCAAAGATTCAATTCGCTGCAAGTTTTCACGGCCAATGCACTTAAAAAATAATTCAAAAATACTGTCATTAAAAGTTCCTGTTTTGAGAAACACTTTGCCTGGCTCAAGTATCAAGGTCAAAAAATAATTTCTTTTGTTAATTTTTCTGGGTGGGTCCTTTGATATTCTTATTCACTCTTTATTGCCAACGAGCTATAATTTTAATTTTTTTAAACAGTTTTAAAATCAAATTCATAGAAATGTACATAAGAATTCTGAAATAAATGCTTAAAACTGATGTTTTTTTTAAAATCTTTAAATGCCTCAAGCGTATGCAGGATTTTTTTTTCAGTTTCCTTGAAAATAGGGTGTAAAATCAAGGAGTTTTTTGTTATCTTTTATTAATCGAGTTTTACAAAAGGTGCCGTGGGCATAAAAGGGTTAATGTACTGAAGCTACCGCCAAGCACTCTCGTTTGATATGAAATTGAAAGCATATCGTGTAGACGACTGTTACAGAGTGTACATGAGGTAATTTGATCCTAAGAGGTTCTAGTTGCGCCAGGAGCCCGGGGAGGCTAAATGTTGAAATACATTCGTGGATACTCATATGGGGGAAAAGGCGGAAATGAAAACGCAACATTTTAGCAGCAACATCTAACGTTAGCAATGACTGCTAAAAAGTTAACAATGTTTGCGAAAATTATTTCTACCTGCTATATTGATTCACGCGTTAGCTGCCACTGCTAACTTTTTTCCCTGTGTGCTGTAATACGGAAGTGTGTTGAGGGTGTTGACTTCCGTAACGAAATGATTATTTGAAGGCATTCAATTGCGTGTCCTCGAAAGGAAATATCCTGAGGGATTCCTGGGGCTGAAAGGGTCTACCAATCCCTCAGGATCGGAATAAATAGCGAGCCGAGATTGGCGCTTTATAGCCTTCTTAAATTCTGACATGCTTCGAATGAGCTAACCAAATCAATCCTAACCTAATTTACCTAATTTGATAACTCACCTAATGTAAATAGTAAAAAAAAGAACAAACGCTCAAACGGCTATGCGGAGAAATCCATCATCAAAAAATGAGCACTTATGTACAGAAATGTTTTCTGATGCCAAAAAAAAATTGGATTGGTCAAAACAATTTTTTCTTGCCGCAAGATTTTTTTTATTTTTTTTTGTGGCTCAATAATTTTTTCTTGCTGTTATAAAAATTCTTGTTGTTAGAAAAAAAATATTCTTGCGGCAAGAAAAAAAATGTTTTGTCACTATTAAGATTTTCTTGGCATCAGAGACGTGAAATAAGTAGTGAGGATCAAGGGTTCTTTCTTTGTACCGAGCGAGTTACGAGCCCCTGAGGAATTAAGGAAATGAGGATGCAGCCCGCTCGACGCGAGTGCATTGAGTGTTGCCTACCACGAGCAGAAAAGCTGCATGCCGAAAGTAGGCAACAAGCACGGCACTCGTGTCGAGCGGGTTGCATCCTCACCTCAGGGGCTCGTCACTCGAGCAGTGCAATTGCTGGATCTCAAATATCTTCCGCCGTTTCGATCGACGTAAATAATCTGTGCGCTTAAATTTGCTGTCCTCCGTGCAGATTTCCTGGTCTCAAGAGGTAACAGTTCTTATTGGTTTGGCACACGCTGACACTCCGATAAATTTGTTCTTAACTGGATTAACCAAAGTTTGTTTCGAAAGCGACGGAGTGTCGGATTCCCGCCAACGCTCTGCCGAAAGTTAACTCCGCACTGTTATAAAATGGGCGATACTCTTTTTCTTCTTCGGCATACTTTGCTCCGGCTTGAGACATTAGGCTTACTACGGACAACCGAGTAGGGAGGTAGCGAAAGTTGAGGTTAAGCTAGGATAGGTTAGGTCACGTAAGGCTTGTACCGGGTAGATCATGATCTCGCGTGCATGTGGGAAAATCTTGAAGCATGTTAAGTGAGAATTTAATTTAGTTATGTTAGGTTAAGTTAGGTTAGGTGAGGTTAAGTTAGGTGAGGTTAGGTTAGGTTAAGTTAGGTTAGGTTAAGTTGGGTTAGGTTAAGTTAGGTTAGGTCAAGTTAGGCTAGGTTAGGTTAAGTTAGGTTAAGTTAGGTTAGGTCAGGTTAGGTTTAACGAGGTGAGGTGATGTCAGTTTCACAGCACGCTGTAATGAAGAGACAATGTCTGCAAAGTTTTTCCTTTCCAGTAAGTTAGCGACTGCTCCTGCTCCGCGCCTCGCTATCCGCCGCCGCCGCCGCGCTGGTCTACTCTAGTCGGAGGCTCAAGGCCGCCGGACCAGAGCTTCAGCTCGGCTCGACTCGGACAGGGCTTCGGGCTCGCTCGGAAAGACCGAACTCAACGTCCAAGCCCCGCCTCAAAACCGAATGAAATATGCGTGACTATTGCTGATATGATTGCACGTCTTTAAGCGTAATAAGACACTCGCTTACGCTTAAAAGATGAATTAGTAGAAATAAACTTATCAGTCGAAATATAATCACTGACTCGCTGATTCGCCCGGTTTTCATTTGGACTGCAAATTAGACTATTTCTACTGAGAATCGGCACATTCTCACTGATTTATCTTATTGGTGATTGATCGCGTTTCATTTAGGAGGGATAGCCTAATTTTTCGGGGGATCTTTCGAGAATTCCTCCCTAACAATTAGGTACACTCTAAATTTGAATCAGAGTTTCTGAGATTTAGCGAAAATTCACTGAATATCAGTCAATATAGCACCATGGATTTTTTTTCAGTGTTGCCATATCGACTGAAATTCAGTGAATTTTCAGTGAATATCAGAGATTCTGCCTGACAAATTTAGAGTATATAACTTACCGTGAACCGATTTATACCACCAAAAAAGTGTTACAGTATTGGGCAGATTGGCTTAACATCTTGCAAGATGGTGTCATTTTAGCTTCATGGAAATGGAAAGTTCGTTTCGGGGGCACATATTATGGTTTACACAAAATGAAGCGGCATTTTAATCCGCTTGAATGACTATAATTGCCAGCCAAAAACAGCATATTTGTGATATAATTATTGGTTGAACTGACAAAAGGGGAACACAAGTAAAAAATCCAACCTTTGAAATTGAGAGTGCTTTAAAGAAATTTCGAAGCACATTTCATCTTAGACAAAAAACTAAGCCGATTTTTAAATTTATTTTTATGTAAATAAGATAGGAAATTTCACCTTTAAATTTACAGTTCATGGACGCTCTGTGCTCAGAGGACGGTGAAAACATGCAATGGATTCCGAGAATTTTACTTCCACATAAACCTTGACCAAACACGGACTAAATACATTTTTATTCGGGAACGCGAGAAGCTAATAAATACCGACATTGTTTTGTTCGCGTTGGTCTTTCTTGGACCCAGAGCATCTGGTATTTATTGAGGTGAATCGCATCCTCTCTTATTAACCTAACAATATCTGGCAGGGTGCACAATATCTTGGAGGCTTGCTTCCTGGAGTTACGTGTTGGTTACAAGACTTACATAGGTATAGGCAAAGATAAAAAAAAATACCCCACTTTCTTATGGTCCCCATATTTTTTCAATGTTAAAATGTCGAAAGCCTTTTTTTTAAAAGTAAAAAGAGGTTGTTTTGTTAATAATTATTAATTTAAGAATTATTCTAAGCGCAAGAAAGCTTAAGTTTAACTTTTAAAAAGAGTATTTAAAACGGCCTTTGCTGTGAGAGTAAGGCGTTTTAATTTGAACTTGAACCTGAAATGTCTTTTCTCTCTTTGCAGGTAAGCTGCTGTGACCTATTCTCCTTTTGAATTGGGATTCCTATAATCTGGTCAAGATTTTGTCGCTTTGCTGGCTCTGTTTGAACCACGGCAAACGGTGACTGTAATCCAATACGTCAAGCCTTCTTTTAAAACTGAATGAGGATTATTTCAAACGTATTTAAAAAGTTTCGGGTAGAGTTAAGCTTCATAGAAGTATTTTGGAGTCGCAGAAGTGTGTTATTCGCCCAACAGGAAGTTAGTTCGAAGGGCTTAATTGCTTTCGACTGAGACTGTACCTACATCCGTTTTGGGCAGGAGGCACGCAGGAATGCAGAGCTACCCACGCAAAGTAAGATGCAAAGTGGATGTGTATTGAGAGGAATCAGTTTAGGAGACGATGAAACTTACAAGGCAAACTCTTACCCGGAAAAATGATGGAAATGGTGCTGGAATTCCAATCAAGTTTGAATTTGCATTCGGGAAATACGGCTTGTTTGCTGGATATTGGAGGGTTTTCTATAGGGAAATACGCTGAGGATGTTCGGGGAAGAGCTTGTTCGCCTAACAAGGAAAACTCCTCATAGTTATTCTTCTTCTTAAAAAAAATATGCGGTAGATATAATCTTATTGGATTCAATTTTCAAGCTTAAATACAATTGAACAAAAGTCCTGTCTTAGATCTAACCCCAACAAACTTTACGTATCATGATTCGATCTGAACGGGCAGCTGTCATAAGCGCCAAAAACCACAAGCGCCAACGCCGCAAGCGCCAATCCGTAACCGCCAAACGAGAAAAGTCGAACCTTACCCGCAATACTAACCTTACCTAACCTAACCCAACTCAACCTAACCTAACTTAGCCTAACCTAACTTAACCTAACTTGACCTAACCTATACGAACTTTGGCGTTTGCGACTTTTCTCGTTTGGCGGTTACAGAATGGCGCTTGCGGCGTTGGCGCTTGTAGTTTCTGGCGCTATCGAATGCCCCCCGATCTTAACTGGGTCATGGAAATCTGATACTATCACTTAATTTATCCTCATTAGTTTGGATTAAATGATAAAATCTAACCTTACCTATCGTATACAGTATGTGATGATATGATAGATCAAACCTTACCGAACTTTTCCCATATCCTCTCCTCGCCCAATCTTATCTAAATCAATTTTATTGACCCATCTCTATGTGTATGTTACCACCTTGGAACCAACCTCTCACGCTTGAAATATCTCAACTAAAACACGAATATTGACTTTGCCGTATCCGATTTTGACAACTACGACTAAATATTTAAATTGAACCCCTAATTGTGAGTTTCAGTACTAACTTTCCAAGCGAGCTCCTAATATTATGATCCAGACTAAAATTCGCGTGCCCTAATTTATCCAACCTAAAATAACATGGATCATTTTGCGTGATCATCGCAATTTTGCGCGTGATGCACCGTCCTGCTCCCCGTGTGCCCTTTTTTACAGCCAAGCCTTAATTGATTATTAAAATGTATTTTTTGTGACAAAAATCGCCAGTATTCTTTACACCATTAATTTTTGGGGAGTGCACGCCGTTCATCCTACTTGATGACGACGTGAACGTAATTTTCCAACACTAACTAGGATTTATTACCTACCACCTTTTAATGGTAGCTACGTCCATGATGGACTGGAGCTCCATTAAGATAAGAATACTTACGGTAATTGAACAGGTTTATTTTACACATATTGTGTTGCTCATTTTGTCGCCTAGCCGAACGGGTCGAGGTACGAGACACTTTACCTAACCTAACTTAAGTGAATCAGCATAACCTAACCTAACTCTACATATTCCCTCGACTTGCCTAATCATGTCTTTTTTTCCATTAAAAAAAAATCCTTAGAGAAAATGAAGCTGTCAGCTTATAAACTCACGAGTGAACCGAGCTTGTTTCGTTAGATTTTGTTCACGTACACTATCATATTTGAAGTTTTTTCCCCCCTTTTACATTAGAAATGTTTACGAAAACAGTAGTAAAATCAGTTAAAATTTATGGGTTAATCTTCTTTCTATCTAAGTTGCCTGTCATCGATCCAGTGAAAGAAAATTCCCTCCCCAACGACGGGAGTCTCCAAACTAATGTATTGGGGGAAAAAAATGACTTAAACTGCCTCTGATTAGAACTGTCTCAATATAGAAGTCTAATAAGTCGAAATTAGGTCAAAATTCAGATTAAAGTCACAAAATTGGAGTTTACAACAATCTCAACTGAAACCATGCCAGTTCCCTTTAAAAGGTTTTTTTTTTCAAAATTTTCATTTTCTGTGCCCGCAAAGTAGATAAAAAGTAAAGATCGTCTGAACATCAATACTTGTCACATGCCATTGTAAGGTAGACGGCGAGAGACTTATGTTGACAAATTAATTAGCACTTTAATTAACCTATCCGTCTCAGGAAGGTAACTTGTACTGCTTAAACTGAAGCAAGGCATTGTTAAAATAGTCCGAACACCATTGCATCACGGCCGAAACAACTTCCTGTCAACTATATGGAACTATCTTTAGAATCTTCGGGAATCCGGAGTTATTTTGGCCGCACCTTTTACGACCTGTCAGGAAACCATCAAACGAATCAGCAGATTTTTATTACCTTTCTTTTGTTTTTTTCTTTCTGTTGAAGCGTCGGAGTTTAGGTGCTAAACTTTTCGCTTAATTGCATGCCGAAACTTGTGCGGGTTTGTTCGAGTGCAAAAGGAGATAGCTTACTTAGCGAGTCGAAACGGGTTTTCCAAAAGAAGATAAAATTGAATTGAGTTTAAGTGTGGGAGTTCAGTGGAAATCGTCACGAACACCAAAGGACAGATCGTCTCGCTCGTTAAAGGAGACGATTGTTCATTATTGATTGATACGTATTCGAGAACCGCTGATTTCTTCGAAGTTGACTTATCAAGAGAGACTTAGCGAGGCTGGAGCGGAATCATGTTCAACCTCGCACAACCTTTTTGGTCAGTTTAAATTGTCTCTCTCTCTCTCTTTTTTTTAATTTAAGGTAGTAAGATCAAGCTTGGCCGTATCCGCTCACCGGGCAAAAATAAAGTTGCTCTAAAACCCGCTCAATTTTTTTAGTGCGTTTAACCGATTTTTGCCCACTGGGCTGTTATCGACCCATCAAAAATATCAACCTTCATGCAAAATTCTCCAAGAAATCACTTATTTTAAGTAAAAAAGTAACTCTAAATTTGCCTAAACGAAAAATTGGATCATTTCAAAAACACCATTTTGCAAAATTTTGACGCAAAACGTTTTGATTATTCCCTTAAATTAATTTTTTCAAACGTCCTCTGCGCACAAATCGGTTAAAAAAGTTCATATTTAACTGTAGTTGCCTCGAAAATGTCATTACGGTGATTCCGGGGCAATAAGTCCGACAGCTTCAAAATCACGCAAAACGCAAATTTTTCAATAAACCTTGAGCAAAAACTCAGCATCAGGATTTATTTTTCTCTTATTTCCACGATGAACCCCTATTTTCTTGCATTCTTTTTTACAGATATGATTTGCCAAATCTAGTTTTCGGATAAAATCTCTCCATGAAATCCAACCCTATAGACAAAAAACACACTGAAATTTAAGCGCTCTCCCGTAAATCTCATGTATTTTTCCTCAAATTTAAATCAATTTTGTTCAAAATTTTAGTGCGGAGACTAAATTTTAGTCTCTATTGATAAAGACTTTTTTATGCAATATTATTATGTCTTCACGTATGTAACGTTTTTAGACTAGGTTCCTTAATTTCTGTTCACATGACCTAGGTCGTTCCTACTACCTTAACGAAGAGAATCTCCCATTTTAAGGTGGTCCTTCAAAGAGCTGCTTACATATAAAAAGGCTGAAAATTACTATATCAGTCAGCATTATAATTTAAGTGCTTTGCGTTACGTGAGACTTCTGTACTCTTAGGTCCCGGATTGGTTTTTGCACCTCGCAGAGCACCTGCAAAATAATTCAGTGCGGTTTGTTATCCTGCTTGAGAATTCTCAAAGCAGTTCCTTAATAATATAAACCCTTTGCTTATATATCGTGGCTGTAATTTTCTCGTGAACAATTAGGAAACTAGCCCCGATTTCCAGGAAGTTTAGATCCACGGTGAGTTTGAGAGGTTCAACTGAATTTTCTACCAATTGTGGTTTACTTTCGTTGCTGAGTCGAGCAAAAGGGACGGTGGGACGGGGCTTAAGGGTCTTGACTCTAACCTACTTTAATCTAGGACCTGACATGGGCTAACTTAACCTCCGTTAACCTACGTGGCTATCGCTTCTCCCTACGTTAAGCATTGTTATTTATTTCGATTTAAAATCTTTTTCTAGTTAGCAAGATATCTTGCTAGAAAGGACTTTTAGCGACACTTAAACGAATCTACCTTATTGTTCAACGATGTAATAATTATTGTAAAACGACCACTTTGGAGATCCAAATTCGTGTAGCATTGAAACCGGGAAAATTTTTGTTTCTAATGTTGGCAAACCATTGAAATGATCTGGCCGGGAGTGATATCATTAGTTTTACCATCATAAATTTGGAAAAAATGAAATCACTTGATTCGAATGCGACACGATTTAGCATTCCGACACTGTACGGATTTTGGACTTATCTACGAGTCTTTCATTTTAGACCGGGACATTTAACACAATTGTGTGGAGTAAACGAAGTCAATTACCAACTGAAATAGCTATTTTGACTTTCCAAGGCATAAAGTAGAGTAAGAAAATCATACGCAAACGTAGGGAGAACTAAAAAGCAGTGCAGGGAAGTCTCATTATGTGATGAAAAGTTGAACCCTAGAAAGGAACAGTGGTGAAAATCTTACCTTTAAAATTGAGTGTGTTGTTGATTTTCCGTGTGCCTTGAAAAAAAGGGCGTGTTATGAAATTCAGATGATGCGTTTTCCGTTCAGATATCCCTTGAGGGCTCAAAATTCTTCCCTCATCACTGTAAAAGTTTCGCCGTGTTGCACGAAATTTGTATCGCTAAAGAGCTGTGCTCCTTCACATTTCCATTGATTTTACCACCAAAAAAAGATTACTTATATTTTTTTCTGCGTAGGATGTATAAAATTGAAAACGACGGAAAACGATATCCGCGTATAAATTTGAAGAAATCGCGGTATCTGGCTGCACGAGTGACTCGTACAGCGACGAGGTCGATCAGGCAACCGCTGCACACGGCTGCTAAGTGGGTTGCCTAAGCTGCTTCAACAGCCTCATGACATCAAGCTCAATGATGTGCCAACTGCTGAATTTCCTTAAAATTCAGGAAATTCCCATGTGAAAAGTCAGTTTAATATCAGAGGTTAATCAGTAAAATTTTCAGAACTATAAAATTCAGAATTTTTAGTAAAATTCCACTAGAGACCAGTATATATTTCCTTGAAAAAAGCTGAGGGTTTTCAGTGAGAATTTCACTAAATTTCTAGTAGTGCAATCGTCACAGGATAGTCAGCGCAATTTCACGGCTTCTGGTAAGGTGTCAAACAAAAATTTACTCGTTTCCAAGTTACTATTCTATTAAGTTGACGCCCCAAATTTCTCGTATTCCAAAAAAAAAAGTGAATTTTCTGAACTTTAATGGAGGCTAAGAAATTCAGTTGCGGTCACGGCAGCTCAAACAGAAAGATTCTGTGGTCGCCAAGTTAACCTGGGAAGTATTTCTTAAGAAGTGGCAATTTTTCTACGAGATAATCTCGTCGGCGCCAAGTCCGATTCGTCTCACCTGCGGCAGTTTATACTGGTGCCAATTGAACGGAGGGGGGGGGGAGCACATCGGTCTCGGCAAATCTTAACGAGCATCCCTGACTAGCAAAATGCCACGTGTGTTCGCTATGCTCCTTGAGTTTGGCGCGTTTACCCTGTAGTTTAGCCGAGTTACATTAGTAGCTTGGGTAGGTTAGCTTCGGGTAGCTAAGCTAACACGAAGAAGAGTGCATCGATATAGCGAACAAACTTCAGCTTGATATTTGCGGAACCCCATTGCAATGACACCTTGATAGAACAATTTTTTGGCTCTTCCAAGCTCGTTATATTGAGGTTCCAAAGTAATTTTTGAAAAGATGTTTAAAAAAAATAGTTGAACTTATTTGGTTTTGGAAGATTTTCAGGGTAGAAAACGCAGCAAATTATAAATAAACGCGTTAATGCTTTAACCTTTAAACAATTCATAACAACATATGTAAATTATTACATTTGTATACATTTAACAAAATATGTAAAAGGACGTGCGAATCGGTAGCAATCTACTGATATCTACTGATTCACAATCGCATTCGAGCCGCTGATTAACTTTAGCGGTTCGGTTTTGATTTAAAATTCGTGGATATACGACATATACACTGTATGAGAAGTAGATTTATACGGATTAAACTTAAGAGTAGAAATTCCCTGAAGCAAGAATTTTACTAGTTCTCATTAACATTTTTAGAAAAAATTTTAGGCAAAACATTCCTTTAATTATTGGAGACAAAAGCATTGATAATTTTATAATAGATACCTACGTAATATGGACCTTAACATGCCTTAAAGCTAAAATTGATTCAATTCTCTTAAACCGATTTTAAAAAATCCAAGCGAAACATTCAGCTAATTATTGGAGACAAAAACATTGGCGATTCATTATACAGGGGAATCTCGGTTATACGTTCAAGTCGGGAACTCATAAATTTGGACGTAGAACTGAGAGGGACGTACAAATGAAAATAATAATCCGTGTAACGCCATGTAAAGTATTCTGGATGAGACTATACCGATTGGACGTACAAACGAGTGGTACTTGCAACTGAGAGACGTATAACTGAGACTCTACTATGTTTCCCTTACACACTAAATACTAGGGTCCTGTCTTTGCATGCATGGATTCCGTGGGCGACTCAATTGCGGAGAAAGGACGGCAAGGTCGC
>Ga0058701_10003027_pt1 | contig 13102 bp, 10 predicted proteins | sample AgamicOrMae_FD_97039 | JGI IMG/M metagenome (GOLD analysis project Ga0058701, IMG submission 97039) | Agave microbial communities from Guanajuato, Mexico - Or.Ma.e | ecosystem: Host-associated > Plants > Phyllosphere > Phylloplane/Leaf | place: Guanajuato, Mexico | collected 2012-06-04
AATCTCTACTTAAATCAAGTAAAACTAACGTCTCAATTTTGAATCGAGCAAGAATTCAACCAAATTCTTTCCATAAAAATTTAGTTTCGAAAGTTTCAATGAATTTATTATTTTTTAGAAAAATTGCGTAGAAATCGGTTCGTAAAACTACCGGTATTTAAAAAATCAAGGGGCTCCACCTGATAACAAGAAGTCTGGTCCAATTTCGACTGAGTGGAACAATTGCACGGCGGCCATGGAAAGCGCACGCAACCTCTGTGCGACTGAGGGCACCCGGGTGACACTGGGCCCAGCAGATCCGGGTTCTTCATGTAGGAGAAGGCCCTGGGGTAGTGGCGGTACAGCGCCGAGGAGAGGTTCCCCGTCGACGGCGCGGCCACCGGCGCGGCCTCTCCCGCCGTGGACAGATGGTCGGCGCTTCGCGACAGTTCGGGCACCATGCTCGTGAAGTTGATGTCGGACAGAAGTACCCGACGAGCATCCTGATTTCGCTCGCAAATTTTCAGCGAAGGTCGACTGTACATCGACTCCCGCGCAGGAAGAGCGAATTTCGATGGTAATGTCGTGAATTGATGGGAGACCTAAGAAAAGAACGTACCATTTGATTCTTTACCGTCCTTTTTGCGATCTGAAATTTCTATTGTGTTAACATTTTGCCGGAAGCTATGCACTGTAAATTTGACAGATGTAACTTTCCACCTCTGGTGTTCCACCCATCGCCACCTAGCGGAGGGACAACGAAACTAGGAAAAATGTACCTTACGTTGACCTAACCTTAAACTGGTGCTTCTCACTGCCCAGAGGCTGTTACTACCGCTGAGAAGTAAGCGGCATTGGGTTTGGCGACAGTCGAGCGGAGCTGTGGCGGAGGGAAGCACAAGGCGCGTTACTTTACTCAGTTTAACCAACCTAACCTCCGCAGTAGCAAATCGTTCATCCTCATATCAGAGTATTAGAGTCATTGTGAAAGATAAAACCAGGGTAGAACTCAGACGGTAGAAAGGTTCACCCGTAAATTGACAGTGTTTCAACGTGATGATGAGCGCCTACAAAGGTCAATGCCTTCTCTAGCCAAAAGAGGCTATTTGGCAACCCTGTATGGACTTGTGATTTGAAGTTTTCAAAGCTATTTTGAGCAGATTGTCTACTGGATTGCTGACAAAATGTGTACCACAAATGTCCCGTGAAAGAGTTAATCGCACTGTTGTTTTAAACCTCCGTTTTTGTTGTGAAGGGTGAGATAGACAGTGGAGGAGCAATGTAAGTGAACTCGGTGTCTATTTCACTCTTTACAACAAAAACGGAGCCTTAAAACATGACAGCGCGATTAACTCGTTCAGGACACATTTCCGTGACACGTGATACACAGTTTATTTGCAACCCAGTAGACAACCTAACCTGTTCAAGATAACTTGGAAAACCTCGAATCGCAAGTACATACTGGTACATACAGAGTTGCCAGATAGCCTCTTTCCGCGCGAGATAGGCAACCAGTCCAACTTCTGTGTGTTGATATTGCCTATCCTCTGATTCGTAGGCGCCTGTGATTTTACTTCTGTGTTCAATGAAGATATTTTCATGTTGCTAAAACGGGAGTTTGCGTTCTTTCTATCTTAAAATATATTCCGTTTATAAGCATCAGCCGTTGGGCCACTGTGCTTCAAACAGAATGAAATTCCGCGGTTATTTGAAGTTATAAAGTTTCCTATACTTTTCTGAACATGAAAGTATCTCGAAACTTTTAAGTGATTTTGATGTAGATGTTGTGTCAGGAAGTCTAACCTTATGAGCCAGATAGCTCTCAGATTTCCAGTGAAGAGGCAGAGCAGTGATATCTGTTTGAGCCTCCGATTCTCTCTTCGGAGAGCGACTACTCTCTACAAGGATCGGCCTCATGGGAGACCTCTTCATGTCCGCCCCGTTGCTCCGGGGGTTCCGCGATGAAAACTTGACTGCATGCACGGGGCTTTTGACTCCAAGGAGAAGAGATCGACAGGGCATCGGGCAAGGAAGCGTGTTGCGTCTGGGGCCTGCACCAGCCGCGGCCGCCGGTTCATTCTCATCTATCACTCCACACTTGGAGATGTCGGTTTCGATTAGGACCGAATGTGTCCACGTGGACCCCGCCAATTTCAGGCCGGAGCTCTGCTCATCCAACTGAGTCCCTTTTTCGACTTGGGTGAAGGTGCTCGACTTAAACATATTTCCAGTGACACCGGTCATTGTTGAGGCATTCCATTGGTCAACATCAGTGATTGATACTAAGTCTTCCTGCAATTCCTCCAGTTCTTTTGTTTCATCTGTGGTAAATATTAGTTCGATGTCGTCCACTTCCTCTGAATCGTTGTCTGAATCCTGGGAAGACTTTGGCGCCAACAGGTCTCCCTTGGTTCGTGACGGAGACTCTTCACCACTGACATTGACTTTCTCATCTGTAGATTCATTTATATCTTTGTTTTCTTGTTCTCCCTTCTCATCACGTTCTTCTATGTCAGAATTAAGCTGAGAAGTCATATTTACAGTTTCTTCATTGGATTCTGAAGTTTTTACTTCTTCCTGAGTTTCTGGGGCTGAAACAGTTTCACTTCCTCCCTTGCTACCTTCAGCAGGGGCATCCCTAGTGATTTCACAGTTACTTTCATTTCTAGTTTTAGTAGAATCTGATTTTAAGTTATCATCCATTGATTTTTTAGCTGATAATAATTCTTTATGAAGCTTTAATGGAACTTGTCCAGATCCTAAAACCCTTTGTCGCAATATATGGTTTTCAAGACTGAGTTTCTCGATGGTGTCGGTATACGCCCGAACATCTGAGGAAGTTCTTACTTTGATGCGTAGCTGCACCAGTTCATTTCGAGATTGTTCTAGAGCAGCTCTCAAGGATACAACAGTTTGATGTAATGCTCTCACTGTGTCCAGGGTTTGTTCCCCAGACAAACATACTGGATGAACATGAACAGTTGGGGCTCCATGACTGATGTCCATGTCAGACTGATACCAAGAAGCTCTATGTTCATGCTGGTGATCTATATTCCCTTAAACTTGTATAGCTTTAATGATGCCTTGGCTGCTGCTTGAATCATTACTAATCATCTTGATTGGAGACAGCTGGATTTCACCTGAAAAAGTGGACATAATACAAAATTTTTACAGCAACCACACTTATGAGGTCACTATTCCAGCATACCAGTACATGTAAGTAACCGGTAATCTTTGTTATCACTATTTATTTATTTAATTGGCAACTATATAAGATGACACCTGGCTTGAATCATTAACATAGACCTCTTAGGGCTTCTTAATTTTCAAAAACAATTTCTATGGAATTTTTTATCTTTAATTTCAAGCATAAATTGATATATTACTTAAAAATAAAAAAATATTTTTAAACAAAATCTTTTTAGAAATGATTTAAAAGGGATATAACAGGTACTAATCAAACACCATACCAGAAACACACTAAGGACCTTTTCACAAGCATAGAAGTAAGAGAGAGAAATATTCAGGTAATCAGCAGAGAAAAGGAAAAAAGTGTTTATTTGAAAAGGTTTGATAAAAAAAAATCAGATGAAAATAAGATTGAAATATCGCGCAGAAAAACTGATTCCTGGAACGCAAAAAGCGACGATTGTGGTTGACTTGTCCGGCAAGAAACAAGAATTAACATATATTCGGGTTCCAAACTACTCGGTAACGTAGGATAATAAGATTGGTAAATAAAGAGAGATAATAAAGAGAAACAGCAAATACACGCTAGCAGACTACGTACTTGAAGAGTGATTTTGTAAGAGGTTGCGAAATCTCATCAAGACTGTCATAAATGTAAAAAATAACGTATCCCTGCAACTTAAGATAAAAATTACGTACGCTCTACGTCGTCCGCTCGAAAAGTTTTAGTGAAAAAGTAACCGTCAAAATAACATAGTGAAAGATGTTGTCATACAACGAACCCAATCGCCAATCAATAACATTTCAACCAAGCCCGCCTAGATTCTGTTATCATATGATTCATTAGAGAGCAAGGGTCTTCGAGGAAATACCTTTTTCAGAGCACTTTCATTATTAGCAGAAAAAGAGTATTTTAAAAGATCACTAAATAAGCTTTCACTCGAAAAGGGCTTTGATGTTGATATTTGATCGGGAGCTGGCCGCAAAGGCCGGGCCATGGCCGGGCCCAGGCCGGGCCGGACCCGGCCGGGAGATCTTTTTTGATGATCAAGGAGGCCATGACAAATTTGACGATATCTTTTGGCTCACATTCGTTGAACACTTGTTTGTGACTTCCATAACTCATTTTTTTGTGAGTTTTTGATATAAATTATGTCGGACGAAGAAGAACAATTACCTCCTGGATGGAAAAAGCGTCTTAGTAGATCTACAGGTACATTTTCCTTCCCGGAAAACATGACACCGCTGGGGATTTCTTCTCTCTCGGCTTGTCTGCTAGAAGCAGCTCGCGGTGTTGTTAACTTCTAGACGCCGTATTTTATAAGGAAACAGCCGATTTTTCCTCATCTTTATCATACTCTCTTATCGTTTATTTATTTATTTGTTTTTGTTTTTAACGAGACTTGCATGTATTCTTCCACCTCTCCAAGACTCTCCATCTACATAACCTTTTCATATCTGGTGAGAAAAATTTCCTTTCATCCTTCAGCTTTCCTCCTATAGGAGTGTTTAACCCAATTATATGCATCCTTTACTGGATGTTGTTCTTGATAAATGTGGTAGATGCTCCCAAGCCATTATTGATAATTCATTTTGCTGAGTAGGTTGATGTGCTATGTGCATCTTTTGCTGCATGTCATTGTCTAATTGTGTGCCTGTCTCTTGCAAGCCTTCATTAATAACCATGTTTTTCTTTACAGGTCGACATTACTATATGAATGTGTACACTAAGGAAAGCCAGTGGGTCACTCCAGATAAGCCAGCTAAACCAAGCAGTGATTCTGCAGAGGACAGTTCAGACAGTACAGTTAGATGTAGTCATTTGCTAGTTAAACATGCTGGTTCTCGGAGGCCATCATCTTGGAGAGAGGAGACTATCACCCGGACTCAAGAAGAGGCCATGGACATCATAAAATGTGATTTTTCTAAAAATTTGTGATCTTGACTTTATTTTATTGAGTTTTTGCATTTTTCATGATTCTTTTCATCCTTATTTTACTTCATATCTGTTAGTTTTTAGCTATCCTCAACTATTAATTTTAAGACATATTTTCTCACACCCTGCAGATAACAGATTTCCAGTTACTCCAGTCTTTTAAACTATTTAAAATCCTAAGTTTCCGAATGTCTCTTTTGTAATCACACAACTTAAGTGATCATTTTAGTTCATCAAAAATATGGAAATGTTAAAATATGCACCTGGAAGCCTCTTTCCTCTCTCAATGTTTGGTACTCAGCAATAATCATTTTGACAAGATTTTCAACCATTAGTCCAAGCTAAACTTATGAAATCACTGTTCCTATTTTACTTCCTCTTGCCATCATTTGAGTTGTGCGTACTTTGATCGTTGAAATTAAAGGTACTTTTTAGTGCCTCTGTTTCTTCCATTCATTTTTTTAATCTTCCAATAAGGCTTAAAAATTATGATAGAGCAGAAGTAACAAACATGTTTTTGGCAATATTCACCACATACTCGCTTTTGCAAGTGTTCAAATTACCTTTAAAAGAGCTATTAATGACAGCTTTTCAGTTTGCATATTTTTGGGAAGTGCCATAGAGCGAGTGAAGAGGGGTGTTTGGAATTTTATTTATGATGTGGGTCAAAAGTTATTTTAAATGATTTTTACTTCTATTACCCTACACGATGATTGGAAGTATTCGAATCCCACACAGGAATTGAGTTAACCTTATTATTCTTTCGTTTCAGCGTACAGAGAAGATATAACATCTGGGAAAACTACTATTGGAGAACTTGCAACGCAGTATTCCGACTGCAGCTCAGCCAAGCGGGGCGGCGACCTGGGCAAATTTGGTCGTGGAGCCATGCAGAAGCCTTTTGAGAATGTGGCGTTTTCCCTAAAAGTTGGTGAACTGAGTGACCCAGTTATCACGGATTCTGGAGTGCACCTTATTTTACGAACTGAGTAGTGTTAAGTTCGAGATACGTTTAATTTCATTTTGCACTCGAAGTATGCAAGGTGCGCCTCCAGAGCATCTTTATTCCATATTTATATCTGTTTATCTTTGAAGATTTACCATACTTTTCCTTTTTTGTCCTTTTTTTTTTTGATAATTTTTCTTACTTCGAGATTTATAAATGTCATCGAATCACAAGAGCACAAGGACGATTTGTGTAGCCTTTTCCTTTATCGTTTCAGCTGTAAAATAAAACCATCTAAGTATTAGTTTCGAAGAATATTTTATAACTGTATTGGCTTGTTTCGACATTATCATTGTGACGTTAAAAAATCAGTATTCCCCCTTTTTTTTCTTCTTTCTTTCTATTTATGAATGCTCAAATTGTTTGAGGCTCAATACCGTATTTTCCCATGAAGAAGTCTCACTTTTTATCCCGATTTTACGCCTCGACGAATTTGCGTTAACAAATGGAGTGGCTTTTATGAGTAGAATAGATTGGTTTATTGGCGAGAAATCGCTTTCCAGGTTTGACAGTGATTCAAGTTAATTTCGATATTTTTCGCGCTGTAATATCATCGTAGTTGTTTGTTTTTTTAACACAAATGTAAGTAAGCTTTTGCTGTTCAAATCTTTTGAATTTTCGTTTATCATCATTGGTTTTGTGTTATAAATTGGATGTAATCTATGTATTAGTCTAGTTCCAGATCAGTAATAGTTACCGATAGCGAGCCTTTGTCTCAATTTTTCGGGCGGCGTATTCATGGGTTATACATTTTTTTAATATATATTTTGTCAGTTTTCGCACGAGTTGGTTTAATCAAGGGTGCGGCGGATTGATGACGGATTGACATTAGCACGGAAGGTTGAGTTCCTGCAGTTTATCCAAGCTCGACGAATGTTTTATTATGATAAGGTAAATACTGTCACTGAATGCTAATTAAGACAGGGTTGCTACAAGACCTTGATATCAGGGGAACCCTGGAATATCGGTGAATAAAAAACTTGTCAGGGAAATATCAGGATGAAAACATTAACGATAGGGAAATATCAGGATAAACACAAAAATGATTAGAAAAAAAATGTAAGGCAATTACAAAGCACTGCGGCTAAAAAACATTCGTTGCTTCCTTAAAATCGGGAACAGCAATAACGAACCGGTTGTAAATATCAGAGAAATTTGAAAAAAAAATTCAGGGGATATGGAAATTGTAATTTCGAGGCAACCCTGCTAGAGGCTACGGTAATTTGACGAAAAGCATCGGTAATCATTTGTTTTTGTAACAACAAGGTTTATTTCTAAGGGCAAAAACTACAGCACTAAAAAAAACCATTCAAGTCGATTACATAACCGCAAGCAAATCAGTACTTTTCTTGCGTCACTTGATTCATTTAGTCTTCCAAGACATCTCCATATTTGTTAGTTCGAACTCTACGACGAGTAGGTGCGTCAGTCGGCGGTTTCTCTGGCGCCGGGAACACAGGGTCGCTGACGCCACTTTTTTCGTAAGTGCCAGCTCGATCGTACGAGCCAATGGACGAGTCAAAAGAATAGGACGACGACCCATACGGAGACGAGGAGCTTTCATACGGAGATGAAGAAAGGGGTTCCTGAGATAAGCTTGTGTTAGGTTGTTGCTCCGGAGTGGGAGGTGGTGCTGATGGCCTGTAACATACATCATAGACATGCGGTCCGAAACTGAAAGTCGAATTTTATAAGCCATGCAAACTTTGGGTTTCAATATTGCGTTCCTCCAATGAACTAGTATAACTCCATCCAGCTGGCGTACTTGGCTAACTCAAGTTCACGTACCGCAGTAATAACTCGGCTCGAGAAGGCCCAAGGCGGTAAAACATTGCGATATTTTACACCTCTCCTGGAGAGGTGTAAAATATCGCAATGTTTGCAATATCGCAAAACCACATGGAGAGGCTCTTCATGCGGTTGAAAACTGCTACTGGCTAGCCTAAGCTAACTTCAGCTTACTTACATTAGAGCCAGGTTAAATTAGACTTGTCTACTGGATAAACTAGGTTCATCAAGTTATCAGCTATTGACGCTAACATTTGGAATGTCCACAGAAACATCACATGTCAGATGTCTCTTGCTATCAGTATCAGATGTCTACTTGCTGCATGGAAAGATTATCACTGATGATGAGTGCCATGGCTGACTGGTTAAGAAGTGCCAGCAACCTCAAATGGCAAGATACGTAAAATCTTACAAGCTTATATTTATATGAGAAAATATCTTAGTTGAATTCCAGAGGGAGACAAACATAGCTGAAATTCCTTTCAGGAGGAAATTTGAACACTTGACGAAAATAAATATAAGCCCTTATCGCATCGCTGTCAATGCGAATAGTGTAATCGTTCAGTGTCGCCAACTATTCAAATACCTCCCGAAACTAGAACAACCGTGACAGTGGATATATCCGTTTGACTCCTCACCTTTGGGTTCTAAATTGTTGGACGTACGCTTCGCGATTCTGACGGCGCAGTTCGGCGTAGGTTTGGCTAGGCCTGCTTTGAGGCGCAGCTTCACCTGCTAAAAGGGAGAAAACATACTTAAATACTGCAGTGCAAGATGGATTAAAATGTTGCGGAGTGGCCATAAGTGACGAATTTATATGGTGGAGAGAAATTGTCGGCCTTGACTCTACGGCTTCGGTGAAGCACTGAGAGAAAAATTTTCTCCTCAGTTGAGGTAAAAGTTTAGGGTTAAGTTTAGTGATATTTAAAATCCTCACTAATACCTTTAATTGTAGATCATTTCATTCAAAGAAGGATTTTCTCCTCAGTTGAGGTTTAGTCCTTTTTAAAGTCTTCACAAATTCCTTAATAGTAGATCCTTTGGTAGTTAAATTCTCATACTGACTGGAAATTAAATTTCTAATTTTGTGTCTCTTCCAAGAAAGACTTCTTTAAACTAGTAAAAATTTTATGATTCTACTCTGTGGCCACCCTGTGTTAGTTTAAAATGCAAATTACATACCCTCAGGAAAGGGTGTTGAAGGATCAATTCCAGGATAATCTGGCTTATTAATGTCTACATCCAAGTAGTTTGGTTGAGCATAGCCTGGTTCAACTTCAGCTGGCCTGAAAAAAATAGAAAAATGCTGATGATCTGATTCTTTAAAATTATTATTTTTTCACCCAAACACTAAATTTTTTGAGAGAGAAAAATGGTAGTATGCATTGAAAAATGGGCTTCAGTAATAACTATTACTCACTGTAAAATACCAGTCCCCGGGTCAGCTTGGCCTTGATTGGTAAGGATCCTTTTTCTCTGGTTCATGCGCTGTGCCACTGTGTTTCCAGGTTGTTGAACAAGACTCTGAAAACACTGGCTATATGAAACTGCTCTGCTGAATACAAAGGCACCCAAGACTGTTGAAAATAATGTAACTTTGGAGTATTTCATATAACCTGAAAGATGAGAAAATGTATAGGAATACAAAAACCATTCCGAACAATAATAATAATAAGAAAAAAGTAAATGGTTACCCACCAGCTTTCATGGCCATTCTAACTAAAAATCCTGTGGCAAAGGACCATGGTAAATCATTCCTCAAAAACTGAGTTTCTAAACATTTCCGAACAAACTCTTGCTCTTCCTTTGTCAAGCGGAAAGGTTCCTAAACCAAAAAAAGAAATAAACACATTATCTGTTGGTTGCATAATGTTTTCATCACATGACGTGAGGTAACTTCAATAAGCTAAAACCTCAAACAACAATGTCACTAATAAGGCTTGGGAAACCCACTGGGTCCATCATTTCAATCTTTCCCCGGTAATTAAGGTGCTACTGGGCCAATTTTATAGCAACGACTTCGTCACAGCCGGTCTTCAGGTAAGTTGGGTAGGGTCAGGGAAGGGAGTATGAAGAGTGAGAAGAGCGAGGCTCCAACATTTACGCTTCATGCCCGTAGTGCTATCATTGGAAACCGAAAATCTGGAGGAAGCCAATCATACAAAATTACTGCAGCTTCTAACGTTTTGACACGAATTGAAGGTTATGGCGTCCTTTGTGAAGGGTAGTCAGTGTACAAAAGAACATTAATCGTAATTACCTCAACTATAACAGGCTGCAAAGGCTCATTTCGCATCATTTTGGTCTTGCTTCAGGGGAGAACAATAAATTTAAGAAATAAAATCGGCACTTCGAAAGCACTCGACAGAAAATGAAAAATATCTGAAAATAAACTCACGTCAAAGCCTTTCACAAAACGGGTTTCTGAGCTCTCTAAGAGCTCTCTGTGAATCAAGACAAGGCTGCGGCCTTTTTTACTCTTTATTTCTTCTTCAAAATTAACCTCTTTCACGTCAGCTCGCGGATCTGTCCATCATCTGCATGCTGGGACCTTTCTTAATTCAGTTTCGCGTTATTCTATTTCCCTTTTGTTGATTTATTAAATTAATGTAACGCTGTTTTGTAAATTGTTCGACTGTCACTGTTGGCTCTGTGTGAAGTGTTGCCGATTGAGTGTGAACTAACCTCTTACCTCTTGAGATTCATCAGTTATGTCTGCAGAAGATCAATGTTTGGAATATTATACCAAAAAAGCAGATGAAGCGGTAAGTTTCACAAGCCAGCCTTTTTTAGTCAATCCCTGCTCTTGAACGATTTTTTTAAAATTTTTATGTATTTTTTTAATTTATTTTTACCCCGGAGCGTTAGTTGCATCACCATTCTTGTTTAAGTACCGGTTCGCCGGCTTAGACATTTATATTACTATTTCAGTCTGAGAGCAGGGAGGATCTTGGTGTTTGGGCCCCTACCTTGCGGCATGTCAGTCCAGTATCATTCTCTCCAGGAGGAAGTTTCAAAACTTTAGATCAATATTTAGTGTGAAGAGGTTGACAACTGTGTTTGCAGCTCTGCTGTAGTCTCTTTCCTGAAGTTACCAAAATTTTGGTTTCATAAGTGAGCCGTAAATCTTGCCCAGTAGATGAGGACATATTTTTAATTTAAGTGGAAAGCCCTCCCTCCTTCACTGTAACTTCCGAGGTCAAATCGCAAGATCTTTTCATCTGTTCATTTTGACGGAGTCCTTCTTTTCTTTTCTTTGGAGGTTTTCTTAAATCCAAGATATTTATACAGCTGGCAATCTATTGTGATTCTTAGGAGCTAGAAATTGCTGCTCTCACCCAGAAGATACATGAGCTGAGAACTGCACTTGGAAAGGATGTTGATGAAATTCCCATTCCTGCTCACACTGATATTGCTGGACTACCTGCAGAGCTAGGAGAGCTAGTCCTTCAAAATATCAAGCTAAAAATGCGTCTCTCAATTCTTAATAGGGTAAGGTAATCAACTTTTGTAGTGTATACATCCATATTTTCCCTTGTATAACCTACTTATCTTTTTCTCCTATCAGTCACTTGAAGAAGAACGAAGTGCTGGGGTCAGGAAATCAGAAATGCCGGAGCATAAAATCGGCTCGAGTATCCTAGAAACCCTGAACAAATTATTTGCATGTGCAACAGAACGGGCATTCCCAGACCTGCCTGATGCTCCCGTGAATGTTGGTCCTTCAACGAACGCATCATTTGGAGATTATCAATGCAATTCAGCCATGGCCATCGCTAACCTTATTAAGTCTCAAGGTAACGAGAGTTTGATCCCATATCCTCAAAAGGAATGCCGTGTTTTAAGTCGTATGAGTTTTGCAGGTATAAAAACAAATCCCAGAGAAGTCGCGGCAAAACTTTTGGGCGAGGTGCCCAAGCTTTCGTGGATTGAGAAAATGGAGATCGCCGGAGCTGGTTTCATCAATATTTGGCTGAGTCGAGAAATAGGCTACAAAGTTCTGAAACATGTGCTTGTGAATGGCGTGGAGCCACCGGCCCTCGAGCGAAAACACGTCGTTGCAGTCGATTTCTCATCTCCAAACATCGCCAAGCAGATGCATGTGGGACATCTGCGATCGACAATCATCGGCGAAAGTATCTGCAGGTTGCTGGAATTCCTTGGACACGATGTCATCCGCATCAACCATGTGGGTGATTGGGGCACACAGTTTGGTATGCTGATTGCGCATTTGCAAGACGAATACCCAGACTTTTTGATCAAGTCACCACCGATAGCGGATCTGCAAGCGTTTTACAAGTGAGTTTCTACCTCCTAAAATTCGTCAATGTAACTTGAGTGCGCGTCTTTCATGGTTACGTATCTTTACTAGGGAATCCAAGACCCGCTTTGATGAGGACCCAGATTTCAAAGCTCGAGCCTACCAGTGTGTTGTCAAGCTTCAAAGCTTTGATCCCGAGTACACGAAGGCTTGGCAGCTTATTTGTGATGTCTCCAGAAAGGGTAAGTTTGTCCCGTAATTTTGGCTAACCTATCGTTTAAATCGAGCACGTCGGTATTGCCAATTGGATCATTATTATTATGGCGGAGAAGGTTGAGTTGGGCCAATGGCATTCCTTTGTTCGGAGACCTGTCTAGGTGACTCAATGATCAGCCGTTTTATCAAATTTATTTTTGCCTTTCAGAACCAAACTTTTCTTTTATCTCATGTAGTATTTGCAGAACGTAAGCAAGACCAGTGACCTCAAGATAAGAAATTTGCTTCGTAGACTGCACTTCCGAGACAGGAAAAGTGAATTCCTCTAAAGGTCACCGCTTTGCGCGTCGTGACTTTTTGAAATTGTTCATCACAGTCTCTATTTATTTAAGTAACATTGTCCCCTAAAATCGTGCGATTTAAATAGATTCACGCCCTGTCTTGATTTTTGACACCTTTTTTTTTCCAGCTTAACCCATAACAGCTCAAAGTATTTTGAGTGAAAAGCTTAAGAGAAATTGGAAAGATTTTTCCCGCTAAAATACGCAATTTTAAGCTTTGGAAAATGCCTAAATTATTAAATTTCAGGTTTCCAGAGGGGTGATATTACTTTCCCGATAGGGAAAGTATTGTCTTCGTGTAAAAAATCGATGTCGAGATTTTGATGGATCTTTACGTTTTGAGGTCCCAGGAGTCCAGAAAAGTGGTTTTTAAAAAATGTTTTTCT
>Ga0058701_10003028_pt1 | contig 13101 bp, 8 predicted proteins | sample AgamicOrMae_FD_97039 | JGI IMG/M metagenome (GOLD analysis project Ga0058701, IMG submission 97039) | Agave microbial communities from Guanajuato, Mexico - Or.Ma.e | ecosystem: Host-associated > Plants > Phyllosphere > Phylloplane/Leaf | place: Guanajuato, Mexico | collected 2012-06-04
ATTTTTGACATGTTTGCGTAACATTTCTTCGACTGAATTTTTTTTTGGGGGGGGTTTCATGTGGAGATGCTTAATTTCTTGTCCTAAAAACATTTTCTGCCCCAAAATTCATTAAAATTTTTTTTTAAGCGTTTTAGCAATTTTGGGTACCAGTCCCCTTAAAGCGGCTATTTTTTAAAAATCGAGTTTTCAATGCAGGTATTTTAATTTAGGAGGTTTACAGCTGAACGAGAACAATCCCTGTAATCTCTTTGCGTAAACCATAAACCATTGATGAAACTATCGGAAATATTATTTTAACAAAATAAAAATTTCTTTTAACGGTTCATTATAAAATAAAAAAAGAGTTTTCAATGAAGGTATTTGACTTTATAAGATTAACAGCTGCACGAGGAAAATCCTTTCAATCTCTTTGCTTAAACCATAAATGAAACTATTATTTTAACAAAATAATACACTTCTTTAAGTGGTTAATTTAAAAAAATCGAGTTTTCATCAAAGGTGTCTTAATTTTGGAGGTATGTAGCAGAACGTGAATAATCTTATCAATCTCTTTGTTTTAACCATACATAAAACTATCGGAAATACTGTTCAGAAGCTTCACTGAGTTTTCTTTGAAAAAGCCCTGACCCAGAAAGAAACGCTTAATGCGCCAGGCTAGTCATATAAAATTTAAGTATCCTTGAACGGAGTGGTAAATTGGAGAGGGGTGGAGAAAGAGTGTTTTACCTTCCCACCCCAGTCCGGAACGTCGGCGTAGCGCACGACTGGGAAGACTTGCCGAAGTTGATTTCAGGCGACTTGCGAGGTTGGACGGACCTACTTTCACCGTATTCTCACAGGTGTGTTCAAGACGTTAGCATAACTTACCCCAAAGTTTAATGCCGAAAAGCGTACTCTATTAATTGATGGTTAAGACAAATTGCAATGAGCGGGCACAGAAATCTCTTGCGAATCTCTTGCTCGATTTCCTATGAATACAGTCTTGAATATCAATCTTGAAATCAAACTCGAAAAATATTCTCTCAACCCACTACTGCCCACCAATGCCGTTCGGAAACAGAAAAAAAAATATTTAAGACGATTTTTTCAGTTCAATACTATCACAATTTTAAAATATCACGCCTCTGAAAATCTAAAATTTAATAATTTACACATTTTCCAAAGCTGAAAATTGCGTATTTTGATGGAAAAAATCCTTTCAATTTCTCTTAACCTAAATTTTACTTCAGATACTTTGGGCGGTTATGGGTTAAACCTTTGAGGAATACAATACTTGTCATTGCTTTATTCTTAAAATACTTTGATTTATAGAGAGAAGAGTTATTCATGTCGCATCAGTGGCAAAGGTATTGCTCCCTCTCATTTTTTCAAACCTTCATAACTTGGGAACGGAAAGAGATACAAGGGGCACCTTACGAATTCGATGTATATTTGCTCTATCTATCGACTTAATAGAATGCTTTTTTGTCTTATCTCTTCCCGTTTTCAAGTTAGAGAGGTTTGAAACATGTGAGAGGGAGCGCGATACTTTTACCTCTGATATTACCAAGTGGTAAATTTATTAACTCGTAATCATTGGAATATTAACGGGTTTTTAACTTTTACTGTAAGTTGAAATGATTTTTAGTTGAGACTGTTCCGCTTAAAACAAAACAACACGTTAATGAAAACAAAGGATCACAACTTTAATACAAAAGGTTCAGTCGCGTTTAAATTCGCGCATTTACTTATAAAAAAAACTTATGTACACGATCGTACAGACAAGAGGAAAATCCCTGACCCAATACAGATCTTTTAGCAAAATTGTTTGATTTTTGATCTTGACTGTACAGTGGAAGAAGAGACTCACAGTCAGAGGCAAAGTCAGGGTTACGACTATTATTACAAATTCAGAGATATCGATGTTTCGACGTTCGATAAATCCGCTATTTATTGATAGAACGCTTTTCAGTGATTAGATGAAATGTTAACGAGACAATATATGCGCTGAAAAGCCCGGAAAAGAAGACGATCAAAGCGAATGTACTGTCTACATCAAAAGGCATGTCCCGTTTGATATGTTCCTTTGGGCCACTGGGGCGGCACCGCTTTTGATCTCGACTGTACTTTTTGAGGTCAGCTTTATGATGACTGGCCGTAGTGATTTTTAGATGCTTTTTTTAGGTTCACTGTAAAAATAGAATCTTACATTCACATGCAACAAAAGTCAAATTACCGGTCTAAAAAAAATCAGTCCAAATATTAAGTTAATATCCAGTTATATCGGTCTTAGAATAGGCACTTTATCAAAATTAAAAACGATGTCTGAAATTCAGTAAAAAATTGGACTGAAATTCTTTCCAGATCAGTGATTTAACTTTTGTTGCATCTGAATTTAATATTGTCTTTTTACAGTCGGTACGAACCAATCATCAACTAATTTGGTGGAAGGAATAATAATTACCTACTTTTAACTCACCGGTTGCTGAAAGAAATTAAAAAATGTGGAATAATTTTGGGCTGAGAATATTTTTAAGGTATATAAACATCCCAATCCAAAGAAATGCGTCCGTGTTTGAACTAAATATTTTGAAGATATATTTTTTCACATATGGAAAATGTTTCGTGCAAAACGGGGTGCATCAGGACGCACGGTTGATCTCGTTTTTCAGGCTTACTGTATCAAACAGCGGAAATGGCTCTTAAAATTTACGGACTGGATTTGAGCCCACCCTGCCGGGCGGTGATGATAACAGCCAAGCTTTTGGATGTCCCTTACGACTTCAAGTACGTTGATATTTTGAAAGGCGAGCAACTACAGCCGGAATTCCTCAAGGTAATTTTTCAACTCTTCGTCCAATTCAGTATTTCCTCCGACTCGCGTACTCTTCCACCCTCCCGGTCTGTTTTAAATCGACAAAGTGAGCATTAGACATCAGTTCTAACCTTTTTTAGTGTCCCTCAATCAGATTCAATCGTCATAAAATAAAGATTCCACAAAAGTTTTGGGCCAAAAAGTTGAAAAAATCCTAAAAAAAATCCCTTGTAATTTTTTTCAGATTTTGAGCCAAAAACTATTCGTTGACGTTTTATTGCGTTGGCATTGTTAAGTGGGAACTGAAAAAGATGTTTATCGTCGTCAGTTACTCATTTCGTCGATTTATCGCGTCAAAAAGTGAAATTTAAAACTCACGCTTTTCGCTCCAATCCTCCGGTTGGAAACTGCTACCTTTTTTAGGGCCCATTTAACATCGACAAATTCAGTAACAGACATCGGTTCTAAACTTTTTAGTGTCCCTCAATCAGATCCAAGCTTCAAATCAAAAAAATCTTACAAAAAAATGGCCAAAAATTCGATTCCCTTGCCTTTAAAAAGAAAAAAAAATCAGTCGAAATTTTTATTCTGAATTTTTGAAGTTTTATGGTTGGAAAGAGAACAAATATTTGTTTTAACCATCGGCTGTTGCCCGCTTAGTTCACGTATCACTCCCAATTTGGAATTTAGAATCCGTGCTCCGGAATCATCCGGGCACATGATTGAGCTTTGTTCTTGGTCTCTATATTTTTTCTCAGCGGGTGTGTTTGTATCACTGGTATTTTTTCCAAGCAATATACACTTGAGTGTAAATATTCGTGGAACGTCGGTGTCTGCTGCAGGGATGAAACATGCATGTGTTTTATCGTCATATTTCTAGGACCGCATTTCATGGGATTAAATAATTCACCCTTTGTTTAGATGAATCCCTTGCACACCGTCCCTGTCATAGACGATGACGGCTTCATACTGTTCGACAGGCAAGTCCAATTACAAATAGTCGAAATTTTAAAAAAATGTTTTTCAACTTGCAATTTTTGTCACAGCCATGCTATTATGGTGTATTTGGTTGCGAAATTCGCTAAAGATGACTCGATCTATCCGAAAGAATTGGAACAACAAGCAATCATTCAACAACGTATGTATTTTGACGCACATACGATGTTTCGCAGATTCCAAGAAGCAATGGTAAGTTTCTCATACTTCGCATTACCCGTAAATTTTTCATACGTAGCTTTACCACCTATCCCTCGTTTAATTTCATCTTTGAACAAGGTTGACAATATCCGGTCAATCAGTAAAGCAATAATAGATGTATACCGTATGTGAGTAAATCAGTGGAAAAACATGCATACCGCTTAATTAGATGATATTGGACTACAATTAATTGTTAGAAAATTTAGGGCATTACTCAACTGCGATTCGATTGAACCTAGCTCTTAGAAGCCGATTACCGGGAAGGAAAGATTTACTTACCTGGAGATTGTAGGCAGATGACAAAATAGCTTATCAGCTTGAATAACATTAAACATTTTTTAATTAAATACATCTTCAAAGTATTAAAAACATGATGTCCCGTCTTCCTCCGACTGAGCAAGATTTTTCGTCCCAAAAATCTCCAAAAACCTTGCAGTGAGTATGAGAATTTTGAGGTGCGTTAACATAAACGTAATTTTTTTGTGTTTTCTCCATTTCAGCCTGCTGTTATGTCCACTGGATCTGTGCCCGAAGACCTGAAAGCGAAAGTAACTGAAGCATTATCTCAGCTGGAAATTCTTCTTGGTGACAATGATTGGATTGCTGGCACAGCCAATTACAGCATAGCTGACATCTGCCTGCTGAGCACTCTTGAAAACTGGACTGTAAGATTTATCAAACTAACAAGATTTCTCTAGATTCAATCTAAAAATAAAATAGTACAGCTGCTAAAGCGATTATTACAAGAATTTCATTTCTTAAGGATACTCTTCCACCAAGGGTCATATAAAGATAAATTTAGAAAAGTGGTTTCTTGGTTTTCTCTACGTCAAGATGTGTCTGAAACGCTTTTAAAAAAGTGGGGTCACCGATCTTTTAAAAAAAAAAATGCTCAGGGAAAGTTTAAAAAATACATGTGCTCTTATGGGGGAGCGGAATTATGGCTCAAATTATGTTTTTTTTTTCTCTTTTTCGAGGTGGGCCGAATAAACTCATCCTCTTCATAAACTGCATTTAGGTAAATCTTCCTCGAGTAAACCTATGTAGAAGAAAAAAAGGATGGGTCACCATGATATAACAGAGGAATCAGGTTTTTGCCTTCATTTGGTTCAGATTTTGCCAAATTAGCGTTTTAAAGTGATTTTAAAGCTCCTAAACCAACATGAAATCACCATGATTTGACTAATAAAATTGAAATAAGGAAAATATAGACCTTCCTTAGCATTACCAAAAATATACGTGGGATTTGAAGCAATTTTTTTTTACCCGTCCTGCGAATCGGGCAAGCCGCAGAAGAGTATCTTAAGATTGATAAATGAATGATTAGCACTCCCCAAGCGCTTTCATTTGATTTTGCTATTAATGGGAGATAAACGAATCAAGATACACCGAACACCCGGTTTTAGGTCGTACTCAATCAAATATTTATCAGTATTGTTTGTGGATTTTCCCTTAATTCATGTTTTGTTTTATAGGCAGCGATGCCTGGATTTATTGATTCATTCGACAAAATCGTGGCTTGGTTGCATCGTGGACGAGATAATATTCCTGGATACGAAGATATCACTAGACCGGCTGTCAAGACTTTGTGCAAATTTTTCGGCACCGGGTCCGAAGAATAATCATCGTGATTTTAGAAGATGAGTATGCACTATAAAGTTTGAAGGGTTTAATGTTTCGAAATGGCTATTCGCACGCCTGTCCCATATAAAATGTATGAGGTTGGGTTCCGTGCGTTCAATTCACCCTTTTTAACTCTTGTGTCTCAGCTCTAGTCAGCAAACCTCGCGGCGTGAGGCACAGGGTTCCTAATCATACCTAACCTATTTGTCGCCAAACCTGGACCCGCTTATTTCACTTCAACAGCAGCGTACCCCCTTTTTTTTGATGAAGGCCTGGTTTCGTTCAAAAATATTGTATTGTGAGGTTGCACGATCTCCTCTCTCTCTCTGTCCCGTAAACTCCGTTTTTTCGCTCGCTCAGGTCGGCCATTTGTAATCCAAAGCGTTCTCATTGGATGGTGATGCTCCGGATTACAAATGGTGGACCTGAGCGACCGAGAAAACGGAGTGGGGGGGAGAGAGAGGGGAAATCGTGCAAACACAGAATAGCGTTCAAAGAATCTGTGCGTTTTCAAACACGATGTTTTGGAGCAGAGCAGGTCTTTTAAAGACAAACTTTCAAAGGGTGTGCCCTACATGATATACTCACTGAATCCATCACGTTATTTTAAGCCTAGCGGATGTGTCTCATCATTATTTCAACATGTTTCAGATGAAAACTTGCGTGGGTTCCTAATAACAAAAATTGTAGTTTCTTTTCGACAGTGTAGAACTTATAATTATTATTTCTGTGACACTGGAATTGTGACACTTGTTGGACGTCTTGAAAAAAAAGTGTACTCTACACAAGATTTCTGTGCAATTGAACGCACAATAAACAATTAGAAAGCGATATTGTACTTCATACTAGGCCTTCTTTTCCCTATCTCAAGAAGCAGATGATAAGCAATATTTCACCTTGTTAGTGGTGACGTTTTCGAGAAGCTTTCATAACCATTGGCCGTTAACAAGAATATCACTTCCCTAGGTCGAGAAGAATTTGTCTTTGGCCAAAGGAAATTCTCATATTCGTCCAAAAGTGTAGTTAGAAAAAAAGCTTCTCTCCGTAGAATATACATACCGGAATCAATGAGAAAATTCTGTAAATAAAATTTGTGTGTCAACCACCGTATACGTTAAGGCCGAGATAAAGAGCTCTTGAATCAAAATCAAAGTTCGGTACACAAGAAGAAAGTTTATTTCTTGAAGTGAAAGACTTTTTGGCTCGAGAAGACAGCCATTAATTTAAAACATTTTCACGGGCAAATGCTTCACGGAAAAAAAATGGTTTTGTTACGGCAACAAAATTAGGGACAACAGATATTTTTTTTGTTGCTGCAACCAAAAATTTTGCTACAGCAACCAAAGGTTTTGTTGACAAAACTAAACATTTTGTTGTAACAAAATGTTTTTGTTATCTCTATTTTAACAAATGATTTTGTTAGTATAACAAAACCTTTTTTTTCCCGTGTTCCAACGCTCTTAAAAGGCCGCAACTGCAAACGGATATGTTGTGTGCCGTGCGATTTAGCCGCATTAGCTTTTCTCACTACTGGTAGTTCAGAGGTAGCAATTAACTCCATGCTGAAAACGGGATCCTAGAAAAAACAGTTGTAAAACAGAAAAACCTGTGGCAGAATGGGAACACTGCGGCAAAGTCGCAATCAGCGAGCGACCATGATCCCTGACGAACACAGCATAGGCAACCTCGTGTACATGAACGTAAGGCGGTTGCCTAATTGATGGTCTGCAGGGGCTTACGTAGAAAGCATTATAACGGCCCTTACAAATTTCTTGTCACTCTTTGCAGAGTATGGGGCTCATAACGGTTTATGGGGTTCTTCATAGCCCGCTTGTTCGATCAGTTCTCTTCACGGCGAAAATACTCAAAATTCCCACTAAGTTCAAGTAGATCAACATTATGGCAGGCGAGTCTCGTACACCGGAATATCTTAAGGCAAGATAACGGCTTACTTACTCAAAGAATAATGATCTCTTGGATACAGTTTTTCTTTACCCTAATAGACGTACTTACCATCTTATTTTAAGTCACGAATGAGTCAAGAGTGACGCAGTCTGTTGATGGGATTATGCCTTCTTGAACAAGATGGTTATGAATAAGAGCTACTGTTGGCTATATTTGCACGACATTTGGCGAGAACGTGACAACCAAAATATGCGTCGAATATTTACCTACTCGTTACCGACTCTTAGGTACCTATAAGCGATATCCGCTTCAACGGAAGCGGATACATGTTTTACTACTTGAGGGCAGGATTAGTTGGTTTTCAAGGTTGAAGGTCAAAAGGTCGTCTGCTTTCGAAATTAGCTTTGAAGGTTATAAAGATATGTATCAAGACACTTGTAAAGTCAGATGCGGGTGAGCTATTTACCTCTTTTTAGTGGTCTCAGGAGACTGAAATTACTTCTGGTCTAATGAGAAATTTTAACATTCTGCGGCCATGGAGGGTTTCCTCCATGCTGCGGCAGCCAATCAGAAACGAGTAACAAGTCAGTTAGAGTGGCATTGTAGCGGTTAGGGTCCGTGCCGAGCACCGCTCCACGCACGAAGTATTTTTTTATGAAGTGGCTATTCGCACGCCTGCCCCCTTTAAAATGTATTAGGCCTCGTGCGTTCAAGTCACCTCCCATTTAAAGTGCATTAGGTTGGTTTACGTGCGCTCAAGTCTCCCTATGTTTGCAATTGCTTGTGAATAGCCACGACCATGCTTTTATGGGTGTTGCTATTGACCTGACATGCATTAATATAAGGATACTAGAACGCACTTAACTGACCTAATGCATTTTAAATAGGGCAGTTGGTTCAATAGACACTCCTCATTTTATCTTACGATGGATTTTAGTTTCCTTTGAATTTGTACCTTTACGATTTTTTTTTGATCACTAATTTCATTCCTGTTTTGTGAGAGTCATCAATAAATCTTCACACCAAAAATGAATATGGTAATTAGAAGAAGCGCCTAAACAGGGCATCTTCACCTCAAGTAAGACAACCCTTTCGGACAAACCAAAACAAATACTCGTTTATTATCAATTTTACAATTGGTCTTGAATTAATGGATGACTATTGTAATAGCCTTCCCGAATTTTGGAATCATTTATAGATCACTTACGCTATTGACTTTTTACACAGATATGAGAACAACACTTCAAAATAGCTCGTTTCTTGGATGTAGGTATCACAGGTTTGCACATCAGCCGTTTAAGTACACGTCACGCACTTTCACTGTGTCCTTATTCGCACGGGGCTTTGGTGCCAATGGTCACCAAGGATGAGGCACTCGACGATGTCAAGTCAGTGGTGGGTGAGCTGTCGTTGGTGACGTGGCGCGCCTCAAGGTCTCGACGTCGTCTCGACGTAGGTTCGACCCAATGGCGACGATGCTTATTTTCACATTTTCTTGCTCACAGTTCGTTGTGGTAATATTCTGTTGTTGCTCTGATGTCTTCCTCGTGGAATTCGCCACAATCCCCGGGATATGCGACCTAAAACAAATCGCAACTTGAGTTTTGACGTCTTGGAGATAAAAAAGGTGGAACACGTGAGGCCGGTAAATCCCACCTTTCAAATGTACAGTGCAACTTTAAAGATGATTTCCAATGTCCGAACGATGTCATAAGATCCTTGACAAGCTTCCCTCATTTTTGAAGCGAAACTTAATCCAAGTTTTGTTTCCAGGTTGAAGTGTCTGCAATATCCATGCTTATGTCCATGGCACACGGAAAAAAAATGTTTTGTTTCGGCAACAAAATTAGGGACAACAAATGAATTTTTAGTTGCTGCGACCAAAAATTTTGCTGCAGCAACCAAATGTTTTGTTGATAGTACTAAACATTTTGTTGTTGTAACAAAATATTTTTGTTATCCCTATTTTAACAAATGATTTTGTTGGTATAACAAAACATTTCGTACCGCGAGGAATTCATTCAGTTAATAACTCTCGAGTGGACATCCACGCGGTACACGGATTTTTTTTAAACGAATGATTCGGCATGGATAATGCATGGACACTCCGACCCAAGTTACTCATCCGAAAAGTCTATGTTTATAATCCGTATTGGTATTTAATTTTTTGTTAAGAAAAAATATGAATAAAAAACAAGTTGAAGTAAATTATATATGCGATGCGATATACCCATGCCGCATTAATCATTATTGAAAATACTCACATGGATATTCATGTCTGCTGTATCCATGAACCATGAATGTCCATTCGAGTATTTTTAAGTGAATGGATTCTCTGGCATGGATATTACCTTGGACATTGCATGGATACTTCAACCCGGGAAATACTCCCTCAAAAATGATTTTTGATGCCAAAAAAATTAATGTTTTCTTGATATAGTGACGAAACATTTTTTTTCTTGTCGCAATATTTTTTTTCTTGCAGTAAGGAAATACTTCTTGTGCTAACTTGTAAGAAAAATTCTTGCGGTAAGAAACAAATATTTTGTCTCTGATATCAAGCAAATGTGCACTTGGCATCACAAATCTTTTCTTTGAGTGTAGGTTTTTAACTGTTTTCACGTTTTTTGACACTTTTAAGCCCGCCTCCTTCGGAGAAGGGCCTTATTTATTATTACAAAAATGTTTTCATTGACAAAAAAAAATACGCTGTTAAACATTTTTTTTTTCGTAAAAATAGTCATATTTACCTGACAATCATTAATATCTACAGTTGCGTCGTACAATTTCCAGAAACTAGGTCCGCCGCTCTCCGACAAGAACCAGGCGGCGAGCACGGACGACAGGCGGGTGATCCCGGGCCGAAGGCCGGCGGACGCCTCGGGGTCCTTGGCGGGGCTCTTGGCGGGGCTGGGGATGGCGTTGGGCGACGCCGACGCGGGGGGCGCCGGCGCGGCGCGGTTCACGGCGCAGATCACCTGCGACGCGCAGTCGGGCCTCTTCAGGGCGTACCGGTAGGCGCGCCACACGCGGAGCACCGGCTCGATCACCTCCCCGTTCAGGGTGTCCTCCAGGCGGGACGCCAGCCCGTCCTTGCCCAACGCGGCGAGGCTCAGTCCGCGAGCTTTGCCAAGCTTGATAAGTTCCTGAAAAAAAAACGTTTTAATTAAGTTTTAATTTAAAAAATCGAAAAAATTCAATTGTCTGTAGAAGTATACTTCCATAGAAATGATATCTGGTGTCAAAAAAAATGTTTTCTTGATGTTGTGACGAAACAATTTATTTCTTGGTACCATAATTTTTTTCTTGCAACAATAATAATTTTCTTGCTGCAAGAAAAAAAAATCTTGCAGCCAGAATTTTTTGTCTTTATATCAAGAGAACATTTTCTTGACATCAGAAAACATTTCTGTGAGTGGTTTTTTCAAAAAAAGAATATCCTAGAAGTTAGGACTGATTTATTACTCTGTCTTTAAAGGTCATTAAATGTATTTTTTAACCTAAAAGATAATTGTGTACCTGATTGACTTTGGCCATTTCTTACTTTGAGGCAAAGTGAACAATACAATAAATTCTTTCTGGATACAGTTTCAAGGACCATCAGTTCTCTCTTATTTCTAGAGTGGTCGCGCTACTCTCTTAAAACCTTCGAGTGAAATTCGCTCATTTGAACCAAAAACTGACCATGCCGAAGCTTCGAAAGGGTGAGTTTTCTGTTAATACGAGTGAATTTCAATCGAAATCTTTGAGAGTAGTTTATTCTGGGTAAGGTTTTGTCATCAGTGGTTTATAGGAAAGCGTGAAGGGAGTGGATTTAAATGCTGTACCTGAATATATGATACCGCTGGCTTGACGTATGTGATTGAGTTGACTTGAATGCCGACGGTGCGTTGCAGCATCGTGTCAGCCAGTGCCGACAAGGTCTCTGCGGGTCGGGCAGGGTCGAACAGTGCCGACCGAGGGTAGCCTTGCGATTGGAGGAAGTTGTTTGCAACCATCTGAGCTGTTGACATGTACCTGGAAAAAAAGGATGTTTTAAAAGACATTCCAAAGTTGCGAGATATGCACTGTACATTTTCTCGCCAATATACTGTTCCGTTATTTAATTTTAGCGGATTTCTTTTCAACCCCTGACCTTCAACCTCTCCTCACTAATTGACTCCTCAAAATAAAAAGTTCACGATTCAGCCGTCCTTGAAAAGCACGCAGGGGATTTAAGCGCATGTTGAAAGTGTCCAATGTATTTACAATTGCAGTTTCTGGAATAGTTTTTTTTTACCTTTTTTTATTGTTTGAACCGGATACATATACGTTTTGACGGCTGAACAATTGCAAGGGTTTTGGCAGTTGGTTGATTGTTTTAACGCACGCTTTCACTGTCAGTCGATTTTTCAAATCAGCTCTCTAATTTGGCTGATTTTTATTTGAAAGGATCAAACTGTAAGTCGAATAAAAGTCTATTTTTTTGTGGGTTGCAAGTAAGCAACTGTAAGTCTAATAAAAGTCTAATTTTTTGTGGGTTGCAAGAATTTTGCAAAACGAAATTTTTTAAGAAATCATTTGTTTAACAGAGAGTAAAGATAGGCCCTTCTTTAGGCCCCCACGATCCGAGGGGGGCTTTATGAATTCGTGCATGGTCGCTCTGAAGACACTAATGGGGTAATAACGTAAGATACGTGAAGAGGCGTGGAAAAACCCACTGACTTCGGTTAGTTTTTCATCAGTGGGCTCTTAATTATAACTTAATAAGCCATAACAAATGTTTTTTTTTCTTGTGCCAAAAACTCTTTCACTGTCCCGGAGCCTTAATTGTCAATTTTTGCTTTGTGTATATATAATAATAATTTAAAAAAAAACGAAATTGCTATTCGCCCCCCTGCCCCATATAAAATGTATTAGGTTGGGGTCCGTGCGTTCTTCACCTCCCATTTAAAATGCATTACGTGCGTTCAAGTCTCCATGTATTTGCGCCGACGGGCGAATAGCCACGACCGGCTAAAAAAACTTTGTACCTTGACGGTACGTACTGGTGCCGAGGAGAAAAGGTGGATTACAAGAGGCAGGACATTCCTATTCTCAGCTTTCGTGAGTCAGTCGTTCTAGTGGACTACCACAATGGCGGGGGCTGGTCCATTTTAGCGGGGGTTGATGCACTTGCTGTCATGCGTTTGTTTGCGGCTCCAGGAGAATGGAATGGAGTTGTTAACAAAGAGAAGGAAATAGGAAGTCGGACCATGTCATCAACGTCGCCGGAACATCACCGCAGATTTCAAGCGAAACTTGATGTCGTCTTAAGATCCAGATTTAGCAGGTTCATTGAAAACCTCAAAAATCTCAAAATAAAATTCAAAAGAAAAGGTATGAGATGAGGTGGTGTTAGCTATTCTTTCAAACCTCTCCTAACCCAATTTTATTTAACGTTTTATGTGTGGATTAAATATAGGAAGTGACTATTGACACGCTACCCCGTTTAAAATGTATTAGATTGGTTTCCGTGCGTTCAAGTCACCTCCCTTTTAAAATGCGTTAGGTTTGTTTCCGTGGGTTCGATTCTCCCTTGTATTACAATAGGCGTGCGA